>Ga0209064_1001582_pt1 | contig 33480 bp, 39 predicted proteins | sample Inofromicrocosms_FD_187498 | JGI IMG/M metagenome (GOLD analysis project Ga0209064, IMG submission 187498) | Mouse cecum microbial communities from Vienna, Austria - Inoculum for glucosamine and mucus D2O microcosms (SPAdes) (version 2) | ecosystem: Host-associated > Mammals > Digestive system >... | reverse complement strand
TAAAAGAAGCTGGTCGCAATCCTAAACGAGTACAACGTGAAGTGCGGAAACAGGTACAGAATACAGGGATAGGAACGAAATCGCAACAGGTTTTGAAATTACAGCAGGAGCAGTTGAAAACTGAACGCAAGATTGTGAGCCGAGAACAACGGGAAGCAGAGAAGCAGCGGAAATTTGAATTGAAACAGCAGAAAAGGAAAGAAAAACATAAGGGCAGATAGGATTTAATATACTTATAGATGGTATATTTACAAAGTATTAGTAGCACGTTTAGTAAAAGACTTGAAATGTGTTATAGAAGGAGCGCTATATGGGAAATTTATTTACTGTAGGTCATTCACAACATTCAATGGAGTATTTTGTGAAATTATTGAAAATGTATAATATTGGTTATGTATTGGATGTACGAAGTGTGCCATATTCGAAGTATGCAGAACAATTTAATAGGGAAGTTTTAGAAAAAAAATTATTTTGCTTTGGAATTAAGTATTCTTTTATGGGTTCATATTTTGGGGCTAGATCAGAAGACGCAAATTTGTATTGTGATGAAGGGTATTTAGATTTTGAGCGTGTAAGAAAGTCTTCACAATTTTTAAAGGGATTTAATAATGTTGTTTTGGGCTTAAAGAAGGGAAATAATATAGCTCTTATGTGTACAGAGAAAGATCCTTTTGATTGTCATAGGGCGATAATGGTAGCACGTGCATTTGATTTGTCAGGTATAGAAGCAAAACATATTTTAGCTGATGGTAGAGTTCAAAGTCAAAGTATGTTGAATGAAAGATTACTGAATAAATATTATCCAGATAGAAATCAGATGACATTTTTTGATTATATTAATAGTGAGAACAATATAGATTATTTGAGTATGGCATATCAGTTGAGGAATAAAGAAATAGGATATCATTTGGAAAATAAAGAATATGCGTTTGCATAGGGGGTTAATATGTATATATACACTATGGGGTTTACCCAAAAATCAGCTGAGCAATTTTTTGAAAAAATTAAAAGCAATAATATACAGGTGGTTGTTGACGTTAGACTAAATAATCAATCTCAGCTTGCGGGCTTTTCAAAAGGAAAAGATTTATCATATTTTTTGAAGGTTATTTGTAATTGTTTATATGAACATGAGATAAAATTAGCGCCAACTAAAGAGATTTTATCTTCTTATAAAAAGGGGAGTATTAGCTGGGAGGAGTATGTAATTCAGTTTAATAATTTGATAGAGTTAAGAGATATGAGTACTTTTTTTCAAAAAAAGTATATGAAATACGAAAATGTTTTATTGCTGTGTTCTGAAGTGACCCCGGAAAAATGCCACAGAAGATTACTGGCTGAAAAGTTTGCAAAAGAAATTGGTTGTAAAATCAATCATTTGTAATAAACGGAGGATGTTATATGAAAACTAAGAAAATAATTATATTAACAGAATCGTCAAAATTTAAAAATAATTGTGTTGCTGGTATTGAGAAAGATACAGGAAAATGGATCAGAGTTGTTTCGGATGATGAAGATACATATGGAGCATTAACAAAAGATGATATTATGTATAAGGATGGAACTATGTGTGAAGTGATGGATATAGTAAATGTGCCATATGTAAAAGCAGTTCCAACAAAAACTCAACCAGAGAATATTTTAATAGATAGAAATTATTATTTAACTAAAGATAGTGTTGCTACGTTGGATGATGTATTGGAGATACATCCAAAAGAAATTAATGATTATATATTTGGAACCAGATATTCATCGGTAAAAGAGGAGTATTTGGAAGAACTCGGGGTTGACTATTCCTTAACACTAATTAAAGTTAAAAAATTGGTATTTAATTGGAGAGAGAACAATAAAGGACAATTAAAATTAAAAGTTACTTTTAAATATAATGATATAAAATATGAAGATATGTCTGTTACGGATCCCGATTTTTATGAAATTGAGGAAGGTACTACACTTAAAAAGGCATATGTAGTAGCAAGTATAGGAACACCTTATAATGGGGCTTGTTATAAATTTATCGCCAAAGTATTTCCTATAGATGATATATAATATTATTTGGCTCTATTATGGCTCTAAAAATTTTGGCTTGCACAAAAACAAGAGTGATTTTTAAAGAATATGGATAATAAATTCTATAAAAATCAAAGTAAAATAGTCAGTTCAAGCTATCCGCCGAGGAGTTCGAGTGATGAAATGGACTTTAGAAAGCTAGTGTTTATGCGGGTCTCAAGCAAATTTGTTTAGGCATTGGCAACGATTTGGCAACATTTTCAACATCACGCACTAAATAATTACATCAAAGGCATAAAGAAAACCTTGCTGATTTTCAGATATGGAAACTGAATATCGGCAAGGTCTTTTTATGCTTATTTCTGATTTTTCTTTTTCGCTGTTTTCTTTTCTTCTTTCTCGATTTTCTGAAATTCCTCCATAAGCATATCGCTGACCACCTGTGAGGGGACTTTCGCCCAATGCTTTGATGTGTCCAGTTCAGGGTACTTGTACCGCCACTGGTCGTATTCCTCTTTGGTAATCTCGCCCTGTTCCAGTTTGGCGGCTTGCTCCTGCCATGCGTGGAACATATCATACATGGACGTATAAGTGGAATAGTCGGACTTGTCAAGGCGCAAGCAGATTTCCCCGTCAATCTCCCCGATTTTCAGCCCGTACATATCTTCCAGTGCAAAGAGCGTGTGCATAAGCCCAATATAGGTATCAATATCCGGTACGGTGAGGGCGTGGGTGCTTACATCAAAGATATTCGCCATTTCTTTTACAAGGTCGTGCTTTGGCGTCCTCGCTTCGGTTTCATACTGTGCCATGCGGACATCAGAGGTCTTTCCGAGAAAACCGAGGAATTCGCCCAGTTGTTTCTGTGTCATGCCTTTTCGGTTGCGGAAAAAGCGGATACGTTTGCCGATTGCCATAATAAAACCTCCGTTATTGTGAAGTGAGGTAAAGTCATGCCAGCTTGATTACGCTCCGCTTCATCTCGCTGTGGCGGTGCGCCATATACGCCTGTCAGAAAGCAGTTCAGCGTGTGCAAGCACCCGCCGCCCTGTTTTCCGCCAGTCGTGCATGACTTTACTTAAACAAAAACAGTTAAACATTGAAAGGATATCTGAATGACAGAGAAATCATTTATGACAGTGGAGGAAGTGGCAGCGGAACTGCGTGTGTCAAAGTCAAAAGCCTATAAGATTGTAAGGGAACTGAACGCAGAAATGCAGAAACAGGGCTATCTGACGGTGGCAGGGCGTGTGAACGCTACATTTTTTCATAAAAAGGTATGTTACAGCGAATAGAAAGGAGATGGTTTAGATGGCTGTATACAAGGACAATGCTACGGGAACGTGGCGGGTTATCTACCGCTTTACCAACTGGAAAGGGGAGAGGAAACAGACACAAAAGAGGGGATTTGCAACCAAAAGGGAAGCGCAGGCGTGGGAACACGAAGCAATGCTTAAACAGGGCGCAAAACTGGATATGACTTTCGGCAGTTTCTTTGAAGTGTACGAAGCCGACAGGAAACAGCGTGTCAAGGAAAGCACTTGGGAGTCCAAAAGCCATGTGATACGGACAAAGATTTTACCGTACTTTGAAAACCGCAAAATCGCAGAGATAGAAGCAAAAGACGTGATTGCGTGGCAGAATGAGTTGATGGCATACAGGGACGAGAAAGGCAAGCCCTATTCCGCAGATTATTTGCGGACGATACACGCACAACTTACGGCGATATTCAACCACGCAGTAAACTTTTACAACCTGCCCTACAACCCGGCAAGACGGGCGGGAACGATTGGGAGCGAAGCCGTCAAGGAAATGGACTTCTGGACGAAAGAGGAATATCTGAAATTCTCCGAAGCCATGATGGATAAGCCCCGTTCCTATTATGCGTTTGAAATGCTCTACTGGTGCGGTATGCGTTCCGGCGACAACATGGTACTTGTCAACTAAATCACATAATGATAAAATAGATATAAATTTTATCATTAAAATGGACAGAAAAATTTTAATCTTAAAAAAGATGAATATTTATCAAGATAAATTTGGCGGTACAAAATGACAAAGGAATTTCAGGCGGGTTACTACAAAATTGAAGTAATAGATATTATAGAAAAAATGTATTGTAAATGCTTTGTTCCTATAAGGATTGATAGGTGGTTTGATAGAATCCAGATTCAATCTGAATATAATACACTATTATTGCAGATTTATCGGAAAATAGGTCATATAGAGGGCATGGTTGCTTTACTAAATTGTGAAGAAATAGAAAATATTAACGGTCTGATTGATAGAATTAATTTTATGTACTGTCAGCCAGATGGGAAGCAGGCATTAGATATTTTGAAATTTTTTAGCCAAATTCATGGAGATGAATTAATGATACAATCCTTAAAAGACCAAATAACATTATATTCAGACATAAATGTGTTGAGGTCTCGACATAGAAAAAAATTCATTATTTTAAGAAATGTCATTTCTGCATTAAGGGAAGAATTTAATCCGGTTTCACCTGAAAGAATTGGAGAAAGCATAGATGATTTGCTTGATGTGACATCAAAGTATGCAAATTATTTTAAAAAGCACAATGATGTGTTGAATCCGATTTTATTTAGTGGATTGCTTTTGTATCAGTTATTGACATTAGCTCCATATGAACAAAATAATATTGTTTATTCATCTTATGCGGTGGAAAAGTATATGCAAAAACTAAAAGTATTACCAGAAGTTTCACTTCCGTTTGCAAAGCTAATCCAGAATAACATAAATGAGTGTGAGGATCGTATGGCAGAGGTAAGATGGTCGTGCAATATAAATCCGTGGCTAACTTTTTATTTAAACATAATGGATAAGGCGTTGGAAGCAATATGTAGATTTATTCAGGAGCAACATAAGCATATGGAAACAAGTATAAATGCAGTAAACAGGGTTAAAAATATCTCTCCAAATATGAGAAACAAAATGATAATGGAATTAGGGTTCATGCAGCAGATGCCGTTTTTTCGGATAGAAGATGTAATGAAAAATTGTGATATTACACATAGTACTGCGACTAAAATGGTGGATATATTAATCAAACTGAAGATTGTGAAACAGATAGATAATAAGCAGCGGTATCGGGTATATGAATATGTATCACTGACGGAAAGTATTAAGAAAATATAATAAATGATAAGGTATTAATTTATTTTTTGTTAGACTTGTGTAGTAAAAGTGTGTTCGTTACATATACCATTTTATGGTTAATTACGGAATATATAATTTGATAGAACTTATTGTGTGCAGTAACTTTTTTATAAGGAGTGAAGGAGATGAATTGGCAGCATTTTCAAACATATAATGAAGCAGCGACACGAGCATTTGAAGCGTTGTGTAATCAGTTATTTGAGCTGTGGATTAATAGAGAATGTAAGAATACTAAGCAATCTTTCGTGGTCGTAAATGGGGCTGGCGGTGATGGTGGAGTAGAGTCTTATGCTACGCTTAAAAATGGGAAAGAAATAGGGATGCAAGCTAAATGGTTTCCAGATAGCATTACTACTTCTCAATTTAATCAGATAAAGAACTCTATTGTAACAGCAATAGAAGTTCATCCTCAATTGGAAAAATATATAGTCTGTGTACCTAGAGATTTATCAAATATAAAGAAAGGGAAAGATGGAAAGGTTGTTCAGGAGACAGAGTATTCTAAATGGAAGAAAATTGTCACAGACATTAAGAGCAATTATCCAGAACTTAAGGTGATTTTTTGGGGAGACCACGATTTAGAATGCCAGCTTCAATATGCAGAAGCAGAAGGGGTTAGACGATACTGGTTTGAAAAAGAAGAGATTACAAAAGATGCTTTGCAATATTCATTTGATAAACAAAAATTTGGCTGGTTAGATCAGCGATATATTCCTGTTTTGCATAATCGGGGTATTATTCATAAAGACATAATCGGTTTCTTGGGCAGTTCAGAAGAGTGTTTTCATTTGCTGAAAGAGTTAGAATGCATAGAAAAAAATTATGATATGTTAATAACGCAAATTGATGTTTTATGTGAGTTATTAAATGAAAAGAAGCTATATAAAGAAAAAATAGTAGAACTTGGGGAATTGAGTAAAAGAGTAAAAAATCAATGTACAGAATTGCATAAATTAAAAAATGGTTTTCGATATGAATATAAATTAGAGCAGTGGAATGAGAATGTTTTGGCTTATGAAAGATTGGGGGATATAGAAGATTGGTTGCATGAAAATTCTCATAGGGATAATTATTGTCATTTTGATGATGTTAAGAAACTGATTGATAAAATTTCTAATGCCAATATGTTTCAGTTGTTTGAAAGACTGAAACAGAGGTGTAATTTTGAAAAAATAATTGTAATTGGCGGGCAAGGCACTGGGAAAACACATGGTATTGCAAATATTGTTGAAACACAATTGAAGCAGGGATACCATATACCAATTCTCATTCAAGCAAAAAGTGTTGCGCCACAAGATGAATGGAAGGATATGTTAATTCGTGTATTGGGACTATCTCAGAGGTGGGGTGAAGATGAACTGTGGACTGCTTTAGAAGCATTATCATATAGGAATGAGATAAATTATCCTATGTCGGATATCGAGAATGAAATCCATATAATTCCTAAAGTAGTAATCTATATTGATGGAATAGATGAAATAAAGCCATATGACCGTTGGAATGAACGAATCAATCAGGCGAATGTAATTACTTCCAGACATCAGAGAATTAGGTTTTGTTTCACAGGTCGTCCATATGCTTTTGACCGTGAAAAGATTGTGTCTGATAAGAGCTTGAAGAGGGTTATTTTACCTGATGATGGAGATATTCCTGTAAAAAAGATATATGATGATTATATCAAGCATTATAAGGTTGATGACAACGGTGCAAAATGGCTTCGTTATGCTATAAGTACGCCATATGCTTTGAAGTTATTATGTGAGCTTTATGAAGGCAAAGATATTGGACAAATTGGGAAATCAAATGTAACAGTTACTAATTTATTGCGAGAAAAATTTGATAAACTAAACCAAGAGTTTAAAATCCAAGCAGGTTTTGATGAAGATACGGGTGATCAGATTGTAAAAGTAGTGCTGCTAAAAATTAATGAAATATTTGAAAATCAAAATGGAGCTACACGGGCACAGGTAAAAGCAGCTTTGAGAAAATTGGATGTTTATCATTATTTAAAAGAACCTGGATTAGATAAAATACTGAATTTTTTACAGAAACACTCTTTTTTGCAATCGTATGAAAAAAGTGTTAAAAGTTTCTTTGAAGAAAATGAAACAATCTATTTTTTAGGAACGCAGCCTGTCTATGATTATTTGAAAGCTCTTCGCTTATTTGAAAGATGCGAATATTCGGATGATTTAGAATTAGATATTCAGGTTATGGAGAATACGGGGGCGCTGCAAATGTATGCAGTAATGATTATGGATAATTATGGAAAGGCATTATGGGGTAATAAATCCTGTCGGGAGTATCTGTATGAAGAAGATTTGTTTAGCGTTGTTGCGTTTGCTTTAGTAAACGTAAATGAAGACATTTCAGTGCAATATGTAGAGTGGCTTAAAGAATTGATGAGGGGAAATGCATATGCATTATCTATGATAGTTAATAAAATAGTCTTTCCATTAGCAAGGGCAAAGAAACATCCGTTAGGAAGCGCACTTCTTGACCAGTGTTTGAATGAATTTGATAAGTCGGCTGAGAGAGACATTATCTGGTCAATTCCTTCGAGACTAAAAGGGAATGATGATTCTATATGGATTCGTTATGAGGATATAGATTATGCAAATGAATCAAATAAGTTGGAGGACACAGACTGTTTTGACGGAATGCCATTAGTATGGGCATGGGGATTGACATCTGTTGATAATGAACAAAGAACAATTGTCCGTCAGGAAATTACAAAATGGGGAATTGCACGGCCAGAAGAATTTTACAAATTATTTGAGCATTTTGCAGATGTAAATGATATTCAGGCTAGAACCGATATTTTTGCAATTGCAATGGCTGTCACGCATATGTGCCGGAAAAATCATGGGTTTTTAAAACTAATATCAAGATGGGTATATCATAATATTTTTCTGTATGAGAAAATAAAAGGTATGCACAATGCAGCAATTAGATATTATTCAAGAGCAATTATGGAGTGTGCATTTTCAGAAAGTATTATTACTGATATATGGATTGGCAAGTGCCGTCCACCGTATAGAAAAACTGCATCATTATTGCCTTTTTCTGTTAAGGCTACAGAAGGAACGAGGATGGCAGGTTATAAAACGATGGATTATGATGTGGCAAGATATGTTTTATGTGATCCTTTAGATAGAATGTTTTTTAATAACAGAAACTATATGGGAGAGATCAAAAAACTTATAAAGAGGTATGAAAGAAAATACCACTTGTCTGATTTAACAAATGAGAAATGGGTTTTAGGAAGTGCCTTTGCGCAATTAGAGGTAGCAGGATGGTCTGAAAATATCTTTTACGGAAAGCCAAATGGTGGCAGAGCAGGAGAACAACTGGGATTAGATATCGCAATAAGCAGGCAGTTTGGATCTGCAACACATGGAAGTATGAGTCGGATTATGACAATAGCAGAAAAGTATAGTTGGTGTGCAAAAATGGAACTATTAGGGTATTTAGCAGACAGGTTGCCGTTTTATGAGTATGAGAACTGTGATGAGTATGTAAAAGATTATGGACAATTGGATGATTATGTGAATCCCTATCAAGAATTATGCCAGATAGATGTGTATAGAGTAATGGAAGAAACAGATTGGATTTTACCGGAAGAGTTGACACCTTCTATTAGAGGTTACGATTACGATAAAGATGGTATTCAAAAGTGGCTTAATGAATCAGCCACGCCTGATTTTGAAAAATGGATTAATATTCAACTTGGAAAAATAACATTGTTTGCATCACATTTTATAACTAATGAAATGCAAGGTGTTACAACTATGATGTGGATCTCTTCTGGACTAATAAGCAAAGGTTCGATATCTTCGTTTGTAAAAAACTTAAAAGAAAGTGATTTTGCTGTAGGTCTGATAAATGCTGCAAATATATTGGCATATCCTGCTTCAGAATGTTATGTTTCGCCATTGGAGGTATGCTGGTTTGATTGGAAAGACGAATATGATTCAGAACTAAAATATGGCAATAATGTATTATATAAAAATGTTGCGAAATGCACTTGTGATATACAGGGGAAAGGTGAAACAGAATATGAGATACCATCAAAGAAGATAAGGAAAATGATGGGGATTGTTAATGGAGATGGATATCATTATTATAATAATGATGGTATTGAGGTTGCAAGTTACAGAGAGGCAGGAGAACGTTATGATGATAGCCAGCATATGCTTCTTGTCGATAAAGAAATCTTTATTTCTAAAACTACTGAGCTGGGGTTGCAGCCTGTTTGGATTATTAGAGTGTTAAAGGAAATATCAAATAAAGCAAGAGAGCGATTTGATTGCTTTTTGGATAAAGATGAAACGTATTTGGTTTGGAGGAATAGCAAATACTGGCAATTTAGGAAAATTGAATGGGAGGATTGATTTTGAATGACTGTTAGGAAGAAAACTTAAAATAAATCAAATTTACAGTTCTGACAAGTTTGTAAAAGTGTAGTAAGCGAAAATGGAGGATATAATAGCATTTCATAATTTTTGGAAAGAAATGTTGGTGGTGTAGTCAAATAAGATAAGGACATCATAGAAGCTGATTCTGTGGTGTCTTTTTCTTTATGATAAAATGATATTTTTTTTAGATTTAACTTGACAAAAGCAGAACTTCTTGCCTTAACGCCTGCTGATATTGATTTTGAGAAGCAGACAGTCACAATCAGCAAGACTTTCCACCGTTCCAAAGGGCGTGACATTATCACAAGCCCTAAGACGAAAAAGAGTAACCGCACAATCAAAATGCCGCCGTTTCTGTGTGAGAAAATGCAGGAGTACATCAAAATGCTTTATGACATCAAGCCGGACGAAAGATTATTTACAGTTACAAAATCCTATCTCAATCACGAAATGGAGCGAGGGGCGAAGCAGGCAGGCGTTAAGAAAATCCGTGTCCACGATATTCGCCATAGTGCGGTTTCACTCTTAATCAATATGGGATTTTCGGTACTGGCGATTGGGGAGCGCATGGGTCATGAAGCGGAGAAAATCGCTTACCGATACGCCCACTTATTCCCTACGGTGCAGACGGAAATGGCGGAGAAATTGGAAATGGAGAAAATGACAAAGGAGGGAGGATTAGGGAAAATGGACAAATCACTGGATTACAAGGGAAGATGGCGCAATCATACGGTGGCGTTCCGGGTATCTGATGAAGAAGCAAAGCTGTTGAATGATTTGGTGGCATTGTCGGGACTGACAAAGCAGGACTACATCACAAGACGGCTCTTATGCCGGGACGTTGTGGTGCAGGGCAATCCGAGGGTGTATAAGGCACTGAAAAATCAGATGACGGCAATCTATGAGGAATTGAAAGGCGTGGAAAGCATAAGCCCAGACAATGACGAACTGCTCTACACGTTACAGGTAATCGCAATCACGTTAGACGGTCTGAAAGGGGAAGATGAATGACAAATGAAAATGCAAAAAACAATCTGCATGGTACTATACCTTGCACTGGAAGATGATTATGCAAGGCTTCAGCAGCGGCTGTCCGTCATGTTTGGCGTGGAGTGTGCGGACAATTTATTTTTTGCAACGCAGGCAAAGACACTGAATGAGGGACTGGACGGAGAATTAGAGGGCTTCATCAAAGAGCATAAAGATGCAAGGCTGATTATTATTGACACGCTCCAAAAGGTGCGTGAAGTCGGCGGGGACAGGTACAGTTATTCCAGTGACTATGAGATTGTGACAAAGCTGAAATCATTCAGTGATAAATACGGTGTCTGCCTGTTGGTGGTTCATCATACCCGCAAGTTGGAGTCCGAGGACAGTTTTAATATGATTTCCGGCACAAACGGACTTCTCGGTGCGGCAGACGGGGCGTTTATCATGCACAAGAAAAAGCGCACGGACAATACGGCGGTCATGGACATTGTGGGTCGTGACCAGCCCGATCAAGAATTAACAATCGAATTTGACCGGGAACAATGTATTTGGAAATTTCAGAAAGCGGAAACGGAATTGTGGAAACAGCCGCCCAATCCATTACTGGAAGCAATCAACGAATTTCTGACAGAGGAAATGCAGGAATGGGAGGGAACGGCAACGGAACTTCTGAAACAGTTGCCGGATATGCAGTTATCGGCAAACGTGCTTTCCCGGAGATTAAATGTAGTGAACAGCCAGTTGCTTAATGACTATGGCATTTTCTATGACAACAAGCGGGGCATGAGAGAAAAATCATTCTGAAACGGCTAGAGCAAAAAGAGTAAGGTGCGACGATATGCGTCGGTTGCGACGGTATTTTTGATAGCGGGGCGGTATAGAAAATACCGACGCTATCGACGCAAACCGACGCATGGGGGAGCAGTAAAGCGGCGAAAAGCCGCCCCGTCCATTAGGACGGAAAGCCCCCGGCAGGGCGCAAAACCCGCTTGCGGGTTGCATTTTTGTTGGCGTAGCTGACAAAAGTGCTTTTTCGTTACTTTCGCAGAAAGTAACAAAGGCTATGCGCCGTGTCCGGCGCTCATTACCCGACAAGGAGAAAGGAAAAATTATTGAAACGGACAATCAGCGTTATGACAGGGAAAGGCTCTATCAACCATAACAGCAGAAAATTCCATGCAAAGAACATTGACCCAGAGTGGAGCTGTCTGAATGTGGAATACTGCAACGAAAATATCAAAGACGTATACCACGAATTATTTGATGAAGCACTTGCCCGGTACAATGAGAAGCAGACCAGAAGTGACCGCAGAATTGATGATTACTATGAGAAAATCTGTTCCAGTAAACAGGAGAAGCCATTCCATGAGATTATTTTACAAATCGGGAATAAAGATGATATGGGGGCAAAGACAAAAGACGGACAGCTTGCGGCAGAAATACTTGATGAATATATGCGGGATTTTCAGCGGTGCAATCCCACATTGAGAGTGTTTTCGGCACATCTCCATATGGACGAAGCAACACCACATCTGCATATAGATTTCATACCTTATACGACTGGAAGCAAAAGAGGGCTTGAAACAAGAGTATCATTGAAAAAGGCACTGGCAGAACTCGGCTTCAAAGGCGGTACAAGGAGCGAAACGGAACGTAACCAGTGGGTAGCGGCAGAGAAAGAACGGCTTGCAGATATTATGTTACAGCATGGCATAGAATGGGAGAAAAAGGGAACACATGAGAAGCATTTGTCGGTACTTGATTTTGAGAAGCAGGAGCGGCAGAAAGAAGTTGCAGAATTGGAACAGACCATTTCCGGCAGTAAAGAGGAATTATCTTCTATTCTTTATCAGCAAGTAGCGGCAGGGCAGGAAACGGAGCAGATACGGAAAGAGGGCGAAGCGATCCGGCAGGAAATATCAGAACTTTCCGCCACAAATCTTCTTTTGAAAGAGCAGATGGAAACACTGACAGATGATAAAGAAAAACTGTTATCCGAAAATGAGAAGTTGGAGAAACAGCAGAAAAAGTTACAGCAGGAAATCAACAAAATGGTACAGTCAAAAGAAGTTATGGAGCGCAATATACACGCCTATGATGAAGATGTGAAATGGCAGTTGCCGGAGCCGGGAGCATTGATGAGCGCAAAAAATTATCATGATAAAAAAGCACTTCCGCTTGTGGAGAGATTGAAAGAAGTAGTAAAAAATCTGACTATCAAGTGCGTACAGCTTACGGAGCAGGGAAAGAAGCTGACCGCCAAAGTGGACGGACAGAAGAAACAGATTAGCCGTTTGACGGATAAGGTCATGGAGCAGAGCGACATCATAGACCGATTGCAGGAAAAAGCGTCTGATTTGGAGCGTTTGGAGCGTCATTTAGGCAGGGAACAAGTACAGTCGATAGTGGAACGGTCAAAGGCTTTAGAACAGGCAGAAAGAGCAAAGAAACGCCCCAAACGTGTCTTTGAAATGAGCCGATAGGAAAGAGAGGATTGATTTGATATGACAGATATGGAGAAAAAAGTTATGATACGGCTGTGCGCTAAAATCGTAGCAGATACAGATCTTTACGAAACGGACAGAGAAGTGCAAAATCTGATAGACTGGGTATGTTTGTCGGAGCAGATAAAAGAAAACAATAATACAATCCGCAATCTGACCGGGGAATATAAGAAGATAGAGCCGGATTGCCGGGAGGGAGTGCGGGTGCAGTTGGAGCGAATGAAAGAACTCTGCAAAGAACGGAGCAATCTTTATGAAAAACAGAACGATTTGAAAGGGCAGAAACAGCAGATAGAGAGAGCGTTGGAGCGATAAAAAATGTGGGGCGTGGCGGTTGCTATGCTCCACATTTTTATGGCAAATGGAGAATGAACGTGGTATAATCTAACTTATCAATTTGAGCTGTGGAGGTGATTTTAATGGATTTTATTAGAACAGACGGCAGGAATAAAGATTTTATAGAAAACTGCCGACTTCTTGATATTGATTTGGACAGGCGTGTGGGAAAAAAGATAAAGAGAGATAAATACAAGAAATATAACCAGCTAGATGAAATAAAAGAAGCAATCGTTGTTTATGAAAATGATAAGGTGGTTGGTGGCGGTGCTATAAGAAAGTATGATGAAGAAAATATAGAACTAAAGAGAGTGTTTGTGCATACTGAATATCAAGGACGGGGGATAGGGAGTAAACTTGTTGCCTTGTTGATAGAGTGGGCTATGGAATTGGGATATAAAAGGATGATTCTTGAAACAGGAGAGTTATTAGCTGAATCTTGTGCTGTATATAAAAAATTGGGATTTGATATTATTCCCAATTATGCTCCATATGTGAATATGCCAGAATCATTGTGTATGGCAAAGGATTTGAGAGGCAGATAAATTCCTATATTGCGAGAAAGATAGAATAAATTTTTTAGTAATGATTTTAACATGATGGTATTATGTAATATAGGTGGTTAGAGAAAAATTTGTATTTAGATATTTTGGGAGGAAAGTATGGAATATGTAACGGCGACTTCTGACATGGCGAGTGCGATTTATAATGTTTTACATACAACGATTAAAGCGGTATATGCAAAGTATTATCCCAAAGAAGTAGTGGATTTCTTTTGCCAACATCATAGTAAAGAACATATTTTAGATGGTATAGCGACTGGAAATATGGGCGTATTATTTGAGAATGGTGCGATTGTTGGAACGGGCTGCTTTGATAATAATCATATTACGGGATTATATGTGCTGCCTACTTATCAGAAGCAAGGCTTCGGATCGTATATTATGGATTGTTTGGAAATGGAAATTTCAAAAAAATTTGATGTTGCTGTTTTAGACGCTTCACTTCCAGCAGTGTTTTTATATGAGCATAGAGGTTATAAAACTGTAGGGCATGGAATTTATGAGTTAGAAAATGATGTGAAGCTGGTCTATGAAGTTATGGAAAAAAACTTAAAAATTAGTTGGTGTCAACGTACATAAAAGGCGGTATAAAATGAAATGCAATATAAGAAAATGGAAATTGTCAGATGCAAAAGATTTAGCAGTGGCTCTTTCCAATAGAAAGATACAAGATAATCTTCGGGACGGATTACCATATCCTTATACAGAACAAGATGGAGCAGACTATATTTCTTCTATGCTCTCTGCAAATGAAAATGATACTTTTGCATTTGCAATTACAGTAGATAACAAAGTGGTTGGAAGTATCGGAGTTTTCCGGCAGGAAAACATACATAGGCAGACTGCTGAATTAGGATATTATGTTGCGGAAGAATATTGGGGCAGGGGTATTATGACCGAAGCAGTAAAGCAGATTTGTGAATATGTTTTTTGCAAAAGCGATATTCTCCGTATTTATGCAGAACCGTTTGCGTATAATGCTGCTTCTTGCCGGGTGCTTGAAAAAGCAGGATTTCAGTACGAAGGTACATTGAGAAGTAATGCTGTGAAGAATGGGAAAGTCATTGACATGAAGATGTATTCTTTACTGAAAACAGAAATGTGATTTTCAATGCGATATTTCGTAGAGGTATATAGGGAAATATATTCTCTTATTAACGATATGAACATGGTGCTAGCACCATGTAATAAAGGCAGTTAAGGAGAAAATAGGAGTGGGTGAACGATTTGTTACGCTTTAGCCATTTTGAAAACCTTATTTTGCAAGGTCTTTAGGACGTAAATAAATGCAGAACGATATTTTATACCTTTACCCTCAAAAATAGGTTTTTACTGCGTAACATTTGAAAAATGGCTTGCTAATCTGTGGGGTTTTGCTATAATAAATGCGTGGCAACATTTTGGCAACAGAAAATCAGCAAGCCATAATAAATGATGTAATTGAAGTAAAAAAGGGCGTGTATTTGCACAAAACTTAAACAAATACAGTTAAGAGCAACAAAGAACACGCCGAGTTCGAGTAATGGATTAAATCGCGGAAATGCTGATAAAATGGGTGTTTCCGGGATTGCTTTATGCGTGTTGGCTCTAAAATGGCTCTAATTATTTGATGAATACTGGATTTGGGGCGGGTATCGTGATACCTGCTTTTTTTAATACAGAGGAATTTCTCCCTCATAGTTGTCGGCTCTTTCCAACAGAGGACCGGTTGCACCCATTGTAAAAGCTATATCACTGCTTCGGATAGACAATAGTTCCATTCCAATCTTTATATTGAGAAGGTCTATTATCTGCTGACTAAGCTGAATGACACCATTCTCTGAAATATTTACCCAACAGTATGACCGTCCTTTGTATTTGACAAATTCACCTTCTGCACTCTGATAATTCTGTAAAGCCGGATTTTCAGTAAGAATGTGTCCTAACTTTGATGGTTCTAACAATCTTTTTCTTGTCACACAAAAGCCGCCAGTGACCTTGCTTCCAGTAAAAAGATAGACTTTTTTCTCTGCTGTGGCGTTGTACTCTGTAAGAGCCTGTGTTGGGAGATGGATTGTCAAGTCATCTCGTATCAGCGATTTTCCAAAAATAAATTTACCGCCTTTATTCATCTGTGGCATATGTCATCAACTCCTTTTCTTAAAAGTGGAAGTCCACTATACCACAAGAAAATTCAAATGTCACTAAGGCTCTCTAAAGTGTGGCAAATATTTTTCGGTATAATAAGAATGGCTAATTTTCGGGATGAATTTTTACAGATATACCTCTAACGCCCTTTTTAACAAAATGGATATTCCAATATATATGATGAAACTGGAATATTCAGATGTCATAGGCATGTTTTATGAGATTATAGAAAATAATTTATTAAGCATGGGGTTATCTTCATTTGGAAAAAATAAGTACTTTGACAAAAATAGTGGGCGTTTAAAGAACGGTTGTTTTGTTTATGATGCAATTAAAATAGCTCTATCATTTGTCGATAGTAATGTAGTTATGAATTTATTGCCTACAGTTCATGTATTAAAAAATGATGAATCTCAATTAGAACGATTTGCGTATCAGAATAGTGTAAACAGTGAAATGTCAATACTCTATAACAAACAGATGAATGATAAGATAGAAATATGGATTCAGAAATTATCAAAGAAAGGGAAAATGATTTTTGAATTAGGAAATGCTGTGTTGGAGTTTAATACACAACGAATACAACTTGCAGGAACAGGCAGTATCAATAAATGTTATCAAGCAAAGGAAACCGAACTTGCCTTTGACTATGAAAATGGCAGTCGCGTGGCGGTTAATCAATTAAAAGGATTAATTAATTACAGACCATTAGAATCGTATGCTAATCGAAGTGTCAGATTAGCGGTATTGTCGCCTAGAGAATGCGCCGAAGATATATGGAAGCACTTAAATGAACTAAATAAGCATCATGCAACAACGTTAAAACAGGATAAAGTTTTTTTGCCTGAATATATAGGGTTTCAAGACGTGTTTAGATGCGGATTGAATATTCCAAATGGAAATGATACAAAAAGATTTAGGGGTTATTCTTTAAATGAGGCTTTAAAGGCAAATGCTGAAGATTTTTTTAATGGTATTTGTCGATATATTGATGCAATGGAAAGGGAAAAACATGAATATGATGTTTTGGTAATTTATATTCCAAACAAAGAATTTATGACGAATCGGTTCCTTTGCATAAACTAAATCGAATTGTAATACATAAGACAACACACTTTACAAAGGAAGAGATGGAGGGAATAACAAATGGGCTTGCAGGTGTGGGTAACATTGAATTGTTGCAAATTCAAGAATTTTCTGCATGGAGAACTATAAGATTTCAGAATGATACTGCAACACCATTTCCCGTTCAAAGAGGAACTGTTATTCCACTTGACAAGGACACATTTTTAATTTGGACGCATGGAAGTGTTCAGCATGATGAATTGGCAGGAAAAAACTTGAACTATTATAAAAATGTTAGAGGAATACCTGCTCCATTATTGGTAAAACGATTTATGGGGAAATCATCGGCGCAGGAATTGGTCAATGAAATTTTAATGCTTACTAAAATGAATTGGAACAGTGGGGACGGATTATACAAAATATTGCCTGTAACGCTGGATTTTGCTAAGGCATTATCCTGTGTTGCTGAGCAAGACTTAGTGGTCTATGATAGACCGTATGATTTTAGATATTTTATGTAAGGATTACCAATCATCAATAATGAAATTTGCTTAAAAGAGTGGCATAATGCATTGGAAGAAACATTGGTAAATGCAGTATTTCACAAGTCGTATCGCGAGCCGGAGCCAGTGGAAATACGTATATATGTGGATAGCATTCAGATACTCAATTATCCCGGACTTGCGAAATGGATTAATCTTGAACGTTTTGTATCAGGTAAAGTAAAAGGAAGAAAATATCGTAACAGAAGAATTGGGGAATTATTTAAGGAGATTGATTTATCTGAAAAAAAGGGAACAGGTTGAAAGAAAAGAAAAAATGTCCGAATCAATGTCCGAATCAATGTCCGAATTGGAAAGAGCAAGAATGCAGATTATTTTGATTTATTTGGAAGCAAATAAAGAAATAAATAGTGCTGCTGCGGCAAAATTGCTGGAAGTTGAAATAAAGACGGCAAGCCGTTTGTTGTTGAAGGCTGAAAAGCTGAATATCCTTAAAGGCACAGGAAAAACAAAAAATAAGGTATATAGAAAAAAATATTTTTAAGAGAATAATGCAAATGAATGTCATAAGAATGGATTAAGAAGCCTATCTCCATCATAAGAAAATTGATGGAGATAGGAAACAGGCTGTTAATTAAATTTGTTCATGGTAAGTTCTTTTTGCATTTTAAGTAATTGCAAATACAGTGCATTGACAGTCTATACTAGAGGATATATGGTTTCTTTCTTACCAACAACGCAGATGCAGTTGTAAATGCAGGAACGGACAAAGTAATCTTTTTTTATCATTTCGCTGGCAAGAATGCGTGCCTGGATTTGTTTTCGTTCGGCATCAGTGATTCGGAAGCTGATTGTTGGATTTTTATGTTTGTTGCTCATGGTATTGCTCCTTTCGATTTGACTGTGGCGGTAGGTATATAGATGCCTGACAGCCGCATGGATTTATTCCCGCGAGCAACGAGCCAAGTGGCATGCTTAAATCCAACCAAAGGTTGGATTGGACATTTGGCGACTGCCGCGAGGGTCAAATACCCCGCTGCTCTGCAGCGCTGCAAGTTTGATCCCCCGTTGCTTGCAGCGGGGTCTTTGATTCATTGTGAGTAATAAAAAAGTAGATTATATCAAGCCGATGGAAAATTATCGGCGCAGATACTGCAACTAATTTGCTGCTAAAAACTTCGGGAAGAGTTCGAGTGACAGACAGAACGCCGGAAATGCTGATAAATGGGCATTTTCGGCGTTGCGTTATGGCGTTTGGGAAGGGCAGCAGATTGAAAAGCCGGATGATATTATACAAGAAGTGTCAGCAGCAATTTGCTCATATACCACCACCTGCCTTTTAATGACTGTTCATCATAATCATTGTTAGTTTGTTTGTAATATCAATAGGCATTATTTTGGAGAAAAAAACGAGAAGTTTATTATATATCCCCGGAATAATTAAACGTTTTCCTTTTATTATTTTAGGATAAGCTATTTTAACAACTTTATCGGGTTTCATTACGGCAAATTTGAAAAGTAAGGTTTGTTCTATATTTGCTTTTCGTGCAAATTCGGTTTCCGTTGCTCCGGGACAAAGCAAAGTGATTTCTATTCCTGTATGTTTGTACTCGCCATAAAGGGCATTTGAAAAAGACATAATATATGCTTTTGTTGCGGAATAAACTGCGTCAGAGGGGGAGGGAATGAAAGAACCCGTTGAACCGATATTCAGTATGTGCCCGTAATTATTCTTTTCCATAATTGCCAAAATACGTTTTGTAAGTTGAGTAATAAAACGTATATGCAAGTCAATCATTTTTATTTCTTTGTTTATATCTGTTTGGGAAAATAAGCCGCACTCATTGAAACCTGCATTGTTGACAAGGAAATCAATCGGTATATTCCAATTGTCTATTTGCTCCATAACCAAATCTGCGGCATCTTCTTTTGTCAGATCATATGCAACAAAATTTACGGTCACATGATACTGATTCTGTAAATATAACTGCTGTTGTTTCAATTTATGCATATCTCTTGATACAAGTATGATGTTATTTCCCATACTGGCAAATTTTTCGGCAAACGCTTTTCCAAATCCGCTTGTTGTTCCTGTGATTAAAACATTTTCCATTTCTTTTCTCCGTCTGTGCTTGAAATAGCCTGCATGTGATTACTATGGGTCTGTATATATTCTGCTTTTACCTTATCAATGGTTTTTCCGCCAATGCCAAAGTTTTTGTCTGGCATTTCATTTATGGTTGTTACAAAAAATTCCTGTGGTATTTTCATGATTTCAGAAGATATTGCTGTTAATTGCTTTATCAGTTCCTCTTTTTGCGTATCTGATAAAACGCCGCTTTCTACTGTGATATAAGGCATTTCTTATTTCCTCCTGTTTTTCCCCTTTATTTTTTTCCATGATTAAATAACTTCCATTCTTCGCTATATGACATTTCTTTATAGGAAGAACTCGCTAAAAGTTTTTCGTAGAATGATAACTTTTTTTGTGTCAGGTCAAATGCGTTTTGCAAATGAGTTATTTGTTTTTTAATATCCTCCATATGATTTTGCACCATAACAAAACGCTGTTCAAGGGTTTCCCCGCCCTGTATTAACAGTAAAACATAATCCTTAATGGAATGGATGGGTATATTTGCCATACGCATGCACTGTATCATTTTTATCCATTCAATGTCCTCGTCTGTATATTGCCTGTATTTTTGGCTGTTTCTAGCTATTTGTGGCAATAATTTTTCTTTTTCATAATATCTTAAAGTTGCTGTTGATAACCCGGTTATTTTGGCTGCTTCCTTTGCTGAATACATATAAATCCGCCTTTCTGTTTCATCATAAACTATGAAGCGCACTTCAAGTCAATAAAAAATTATATCATAATGCACAGAAAAGGATATAAGGGGTATGTATGTGAAAAAAGAAACTTGTTATCTTAAGGATTTTGGATATGAAAGACCTGAAACGCTTGCTTGTACCAATTACGCATAAAATGTTGACAAGTCAATGAAAAGAGTTGGAGAAAGATGGACTCATTATTTGTAAGGAATATCCACAAGTTCCTCCAAAGGTCGAATACTATATGTCCGAAATGGAAAAAGGGTTAAGACCAGTAGTCAGGGCAATGTATGAATGGGTTGAAAAGTATGATATTAAATAAGTAGGCAGAAATAGGAATAGCAAATATTTCCTTAATCATCATTTTGGACATGGTGTTAGCACGCAACCAGCCAATTTATGCTTATAAGGTATGTAAAATATTTATGCAATGTGAAGTAACAGGCGGCAAATTTATTTCCAATATTGAAACTACAGGTTTTGATTATTTTGGAATTGATGAGTTGCCTTGTCTCGCAGAAGAAAAAAATAACGATAGCCGCTCATGGATGGGTGCATCTGCCATTACGAAAAGTGTTGATTTTAAAGCGTTTGCAGTAAATGAAAAACGATACCCATGCAAAAATGGTATCAATCTGGACACGCAATATGGTGGCATACTGCACTTATGACAGTTGGGACATCAAACAATTTTCAAAAACAAAATCATCTTATATGCATATAATTTATTATACTCTTCAGAAATCCAAATATGATACATTTTTCGGAGAGGTTACAAAAGATATAATAAATGTATCATCACTCAATACCGAATATAAATGAGGTGGTTTCAATTGAATAATTTTAATACGAATTGGATGTTTAATCCGCCGAATCTGTTTGGAATGAGAAGGAATTTCAACAGAAATTATAATCAAAACACAGTTCAGCCTTCATGCAACTGTATATCTAAGGGAAACACGGCTGTAGCAGTTCCTTCTCAGCATATAAACACTAACGAATCGAAAGTAGATGATTCTTCTTGCTGTTGTGAATCTGGGCCAATGGAGTCAGTAGAAGAGCTGGAGCTGCCATGCTGCCCCAGGGAATGTGCAGAACCCATCCGAGAGAGACCAATAGGAGAGTCAGAACCGTCATGCTGTCCTGTGAAATGTGGGGAGTCAGAACCGCTATGCTGTCCTGTGAAATGTGGGGAGCCAGAACCGCCATGCTGCTTTGTGAAATGCGGGGAGCGTGGTCCGCAAGGCCCAAGAGGAGAGCCAGGTCCGCCTGGTTGTCCAGGTGAAAGAGGGGAGACTGGACCGCAGGGCCCAAGAGGAGAGCCGGGTCCGCCTGGTTGTCCAGGTGAAAGAGGGGAGACTGGTCCTCAAGGGGTCACAGGACCGCAAGGGCCACAGGGTCCAACAGGCCCACAGGGTCCAAGAGGAGAACTTGGTGCACGTGGTCCAGCGGGGCCTCCTGGCTATCCGCAAAACAGTATATTTGCATCATTTATAGGACAGGAAATTATCTTGCCGGAAAATGCCAGCCTGCCGCTTAAAATAGATATACCAGATATAACCCAAAATATCTCTCTTTGCAATGACTATTCTGTATTGCTGACTCCCGGATGCTATGCTATCTATTATTATTTATCCACGATAATGAAAAGGCGTGGTTTTGTAAAGCTTACCCCCATATTTAATGACTGTGTACAGACGTTCTACAGCACATATGCAGAGACGGGAAAACGGAAGGAAATGATTATAATATCAAGATATTTTATTATCGAAATACCCAGTGAGTCCACATTGTTCTTTACGTGGGATTCTTCAGCAGGTGTTTCTAAAATCAATATGAATCTGAGCATAGAAAAGCTTGGCAGGCAATAATTCAAAGAAGGGAGAAACCAATATGCCAACAATAAGTCTTTGTATGATCGTCAAAAATGAGGAGATGCATATTGCACGCTGCCTTGACAGTATAGCAGAACTTGTAGAGGAAATTATTATTGTGGATACCGGCTCGGTGGACCGGACAGTAGAAATAGTGTCCGGTTATACATCAAAGGTATATTCGTATCTATGGAAAGATGATTTTTCTGATGCCAGAAATTATTCTTTTTCCAAGGCGTCTATGGATTATTGTATGTGGATGGATGCCGATGATATTCTAGAAGAAACGGAAAAAGATAAATTTCTGCAGTTAAAGCAGACTTTGTCACCGGATGCTGATATTGTAATGATGAAATATAATACTTCTTTTGATGAAGCTGGTAAACCTTGTTTTTCTTATTTCAGGGAAAGATGGATTAGAAACTGTTCTCAATACCGTTGGCTCGGTGCAGTTCATGAAGTAATTCCTCCAAGCGGTAATATTGTTTATTCCGATATTGCGATTAGTCACAAAAAAATAAATGCCGGAGATCCCGATCGGAATCTGAATATATACCAGAAGATGCTGGCAGAAGGAAAACTTTTGGATCCACGGCAGCAATATTATTATGGGCGGGAGTTATATTATCATAAACAATACGAAGAGGCAGTTTCGGTGTTGGAACAATTCTTGTTCTCAGCAGAAGGATGGATCGAAAATAAAATAGAAGCATGTTCTACCTGTGCCAAATGTTATTACTGTCTGGGGCAAGAACAATCTGCATTAAACACTCTTTTGCGCAGTATGAGCTTTGATTTGCCGAGAGCTGAACTGTGTTGCGAAATCGGGAAATATTTTTTAGAGCATGGGAATTATCATGTTGCCGCTTATTGGTATGAAACTGCACTGAGCAGACCCAAAAATGAATATTCAAGTGGGTTTGTGCTGCCAGATTGCTATGATTATATCCCTTCTTTACAGTTGTGTGTATGTTTTGACAAAATAGGAGACAAAAAGAAGGCAAAAGAATACAATGAAAGAGCAGGGGCTTGTAAGCCCTATTCCAAAGCATATCTTTATAACAAACAGTATTTCGATAGTTTGCAGATTTCCTAGAGCGTGTTTTAGCCACGTTCTATTTTTTTGAAAATGTAACAAATATTATAGATTAACATAAAATATTTGTAGAAAATTGTACTTTTTAAGTATATTTCAGATAATATAGAAAGGATATGGTTTTAGTGGATAATAATATGTATAGCAACTGTCAAAATCAATGCCGTCCTTCTTGTTGTGAACGAGGGCCTGCAGGGCCTAAGGGAGATCAGGGGCCTATGGGCCCGCAGGGTATCAAAGGTGATACCGGCTGTCCTGGTCCAAAGGGGGATAGAGGAGATCAGGGGCCTATGGGCCCACAGGGTATTCCCGGTGCTCCAGGGGCGAGAGGCCCCAGAGGAAATACAGGGCCGGTAGGACCTACTGGAAACACAGGGCCAAGGGGATATGCAGGCCCAAGAGGTTACGCTGGGCCGCAGGGGATTCAGGGTGTCCAGGGTGTTCGTGGTGATATTGGACCGAAAGGTGATCCAGGGTGTGAAGGCCCTAAAGGAGATATGGGGCCACAGGGGCCGGCAGGACCAACAGGACCAGCGGGACCAGTGGGCCCACAGGGAGATATCGGGCTTCAGGGGCCAAGAGGTATTCCAGGTCCAACCGGTTCAACCGGTCCAACTGGCCCTATGGGGCCGCAAGGCGTAACTGGTCCACAAGGTATTCAGGGTGTAACTGGCCCGATTGGAATCCAGGGTCCGAAAGGATGTCAGGGAGATGATGGCCCAACGGGGGCAACCGGCCCAACAGGGGCGACGGGAGCCGATGGGGTAACCGGCCCGACGGGAGCGACGGGAGCCGATGGGGCAACAGGGGCGACGGGAGCCGATGGGGCAACCGGCCCAACAGGGGCGACCGGAGCCGATGGGGCAACCGGAGCAACAGGGGCAACCGGAGCCGATGGGGCAACCGGAGCAACAGGGGCGACAGGAACCGATGGGGCAACCGGAGCAACAGGGGCGACAGGAGCAACCGGCCCAACCGGAGCAACCGGCCCAACAGGGGCGACCGGAGCCGATGGGGCAACGGGGCCAACGGGGGCGACAGGAGCCACAGGGGTCGCGGGTACAGGAGCGATTATTCCATTTGCCTCAGGGCTTCCAGTTTCCTTAACGACAATCGCCGGAGGGCTTGCGGGACTTCCTGCTTTTGTTGGCTTTGGAAGCAATGCGCAGGGTCTTACGCTTTTGGGGTCAACAATTGATATCACAAATGCCAGTGGAACACTTTCTAACTTTGCATTCCAGATTCCGCGTGCTGGTATCATTACTTCGTTCAGTGCATTCTTTAGTACAACAGTAGCACTTTCTTTAGTGGGTTCCACTGTAGCAATAAGAGCACAGATCTATCAATCCCCAACGCCGAATAATGTATTTTCCCCGATTGCCGGAACACTGATAAACCTGACACCATCACTTTCCGGAGTAATATCTATTGGTACACTGTTAAACGGTTCGCTTACAGGACTCAATATTCCTGTAACGGCTCAAACCCGGCTGATGCTGGTATTTTCAGCAACAGCAAGTGGGTTGTCTTTGCTCAATACAGTTGTAGGATATGCAAGTGCTGGTTTAAGCATTAATTAACGAAATGAGATAAAAATAAATCCCAGAGGTTTCCGTATTCGGAACCTTTGGGATAACTTCTTTTCACAAAACAAGCATACAATGTTTTTTCATGAAAAACCAATCTTGCAACATAAAAAATATATTGTTACCAAATGCAAGGTAACTGTCAGTGAAAGTGACTATACATTTTAGCTTACATTCCTTTCGCTTCGCTCAGGCACAAATAGACAATGAAATGGCTGCGGAAACACCCCTGGGCATCCATTCTCTTATAAAGAGGCAGGAAATCGTCGCCTTCCCATAAAAGGCCTTGTGAAAAAGCGTCTAACTTAGAACGTTTGGAACGTCATTTTGGCAGGGAACAGGTGCAGTCGATGTGGAAGGAAATTACGCCACAGCGTTGTAAGTCGCCAGGAAAGAATGCAAAGCATTCTTTGGAATTGGCCGCTGGGCCAATTCTTTTTTATAATGGCAAACAGAGAATGGAAGTAGTATAATCAAATGGAGAAATCAGAAGCGGGGAAATAACGTGAATAAGAAAACAGAAGAATCAAGAATTGCATACAATAAAATAGCATCTGAATATGATGCGTCAAGGGAAGGGCAATATACAAGGTTTCATATTATGGAACTATCTAACACGATAGATTTGCATGAGGGTAATGTTGTCCTTGATGTTGCATGTGGAAATGGAACTCTGCTACGGGAATTATCGAAAAAAGCAAAAATCCAGGCAAATGGAATAGATATATCTGAGAACATGATTTGTTCTGCAAGGATGCGATACCCTAATATGAGTTTTGAGGTAAAACCATGCTATCCGCTGGAATGGAGTGATGAAAGTATTGATATTATAACTGTATGCTGTGCGTTTCATCATTTTGACAATCCGCAAGGCTTCGTAAGTGAGTGTAAAAGAGTTTTAAAGAAAAACGGTACAGTGTATATAGCTGACCCTAATTTTGGAGCAGTAGTCAGATTTATAGCAAATATGTTTTGGTTTCCCTTTTCAAAAAGTGGAGATGTAAGAGTATACAGCGAAAAAGAGTTAAGGGAAATCTTTTGCAATTGCGGATTTAAAACAGTGCAGATTTATAGAAAAGGAAAAGGGGTGTTTCTTAAAGCTGGAAAAACAGCATCAAATCTCCGTTTGTAAGGAAGGCAGAATATTTTTCCTCAGCAATGATTTGAACATGGTGCTGACACTATGTAAGTTGATTCGGGTAAGGAAAATGTGGTAATATATAGGGGCAAAGATAAAAACACAACGCAAGGTAATCTTGCAGAACTGGTAGGTAGTCCAGTCGCACCGATTTGGTGTAAGTAGCCCTCCCTCCTTAGGGTCGTCCGTTCTTTGTTCATTACAATTATTTGCGCGAGTAATGAGGAAAATGCCCTGCTTGCAGGAGCATTTGACGAATACCGCGACAGCCGTAAGGCATTAAGGAGGAATTGTCATGGACAAAGTATCGGGAAGGCTGACAGTATTTTTTGAGGAACCATTTTGGGTAGGTGTTTTTGAACGAATATCGGAGGGAAAATTATCTGTATGTAAAGTTACATTTGGTGCAGAACCAAAAGACTATGAAATATATGATTTCGTTCTGAAAAATTACTATCGGCTGCGATTTAGTCCGGCTGTGGCAACTGATGTAAAAGAAACAGGCCGCAATCCTAAACGGGTACAGCGTGAAGTACGAAAACAGGTACAGAATACCGGGATAGGAACAAAATCGCAACAGGCTTTGAAATTACAGCAGGAGCAGTTGAAAACTGAACGCAAAACTATGAGCCGGGCACAACGGGAAGCAGAAAGACAGCGGCAGTTTGAACTGAAACAGCAGAAAAGGAAGGAAAAGCATAGGGGCAGATAACATCTGCCCCGGCATTTCTTGATGAAATGCGCAGCTGCACGTAAGGAGTATGGAGTAATGGATAACTGGTTTACAATAGATGAAATTGACACAAATACATATATTATCAGTGAATACCGGCATTGGGAGGAAACACATTGCTATCTGTTGAATGGAAATACCCGAAGCCTGCTTATTGATACAGGGCTTGGCATTTCCAATATATATGAGGAAGTGTTAAAGCTTACCGATAGACCGATTACGGCAATTGCCACGCATATTCACTGGGATCATATCGGAGGACATAAGTATTTTCCAGATTTTTATGCCCACGCTGATGAACTTAAGTGGCTGAATGGTAAATTCCCTTTATCAATCGAAACGATTAGAGAGATGGTTGTAGACCGCTGTGATTTGCCCGAAGGCTTTTGCGTGGATGATTATGAATTTTTTCAGGGTATGCCAACAAAAGTGCTGGCAGACCATGACATCATTGATATTGGCGGCAGGGAAATTGAGGTGCTGCATACTCCCGGACATTCTCCGGGGCATTTGTGCTTTTGGGAAAAAAGCAGGGGATATTTATTTACAGGCGATTTGGTTTATAAAGATATTCTGTTTGCTTATTATCCGTCTACTGACCCGGAGGCATACCTTGACTCTTTAGAAAAAGTTGCGGCATTGCCTGTAAAGAAAGTATTTCCCGCACATCATTCACTGGATATAAAGTCGGAAATCTTAATTCGTATGCGTGAAGCATTCAGAAATCTTAAGGCAGATGGGAAACTTCATCATGGAAGTGGAACATTTGATTATGGGGATTGGGGAGTATGGTTATAAATCGGAAACTGAAGAGGTACTATTTTGAAAAAGGTAATTTTATATATTCATGGAAAAGGTGGAAGTTATTTAGAAGCGGAACAGTATAAGAAAAATTGTATTGGTTTTGATATTATCGGAATAGACTTCAATGAGTATCTTCCTTGGATTGTACAAAATCAAATTCAGTTGGTCTATAATGAAGCGCGAGAAAGGTACGATTACATTTATGTGATTGCAAATAGTATAGGGGCTTATTTTGCAATGCACACATTACAGAATTATGATATTGAAAAGGCTTTATTTATATCACCTGTACTTGACATGGAACGTTCCTACAGAAATCTTATATGCAGGAAATGATAACCTTATATCCCGTCAAACAGTAAATGAATTTATTAGTAGCCATAATGCACATCTTACTGTAATGGAAAATGGGGAGCATTGGTTTCATACAGATGAACAACTTGCTTTTTTAGATGTCTGGATGAAAGAGGTAATACGCTAAATTATTGAGGAGTTCGAGTAGTTGAAGAAAATTATTCATAAAAGGTGCAGCAAGAATATTAGTTTGTTAGATGCCGTATAGTAAGTTGTTGTTGGGGCAATAAGGGGATATAGTAATAGAAAGCAGGTAGAAAGTATGAGAAGCACTCTTCCAAGCCGTATAATCCTAAGCTGGCAAATGTTTTCTTTAAGAGCGGTATGATAGAGAGTGAAAGAGATCATAACCAAAATGGTCATGATGAAAGCAGATATTGCTCAGTCATTGTTTCGGACAACTATGTCCTGTCTAATGCCATATCCATTTCAACAATGACTAAATCTGCAAAGAATTAAGTTCCTTAATAAAATATTCTGGTTCAAAGCCGGTGAAATGATATAGAAATAAATCAATCAGTAGGGGGTAACGAATATATTCACAAATTGGAAAAGAATATTTACTGTTGGGATGGCCTGCCTGCTGGCTTTGCTGCTTGCGGGCTGCTATGAATACCGGGGGCCTTATACCAAGGCGGATGTAGAGGAATATCTGACAGGAAGATACCAGGATAAAACAGTCAATATCCGGCAAAAGGGGCTTCAGACATGGGACTGTTGGTTTGACGGACTGCCAGATGCGGTTTTCCATGTCTGGGTAGGTCAGGGCGGCGGTGATCCGGTGCCGATGATTTACTCGCGGCTGGTTTCTGATGAAGCAGAGGTAATCCCTGCATATTATTTGGGGCAATATCAGAAAGAAGGAGGCTGCTTAGATGCCTGGGAACTGAGTGGCAATATTCTGGATACCCAGTATGCCTCTATAGCCGATGCCGCCCCAGCCTTAGAACAGCTGTCTGCCTTTTTTGCCTGGATAGAGGGCAGGCCTTTGGCTCAGCTGATGCCAAAGGGGCAGTATAAATTCCAGCCGGAACTGCCTTGGCGAACCTACTCCCCCGAGTTCAACAACTTTCAGGAGGTGGTAGTCCATGGGCCGCAGGACAAATCGGAGGCGGTGCAGGAAACCCTGGAGGATTCCGTAAAGAAATATTACGCCTTTTACTGGCTGCCCTGTGATGAATTTTCCCAAACAGAACTGGAAGAATACGCAGTGAAAACCTGGCCCTGGACCTCGAAGCCCAACATCAAGCAAGGGGAGGAAATTCTGCCGCCAAAACTGCTGGCCGGCATTGGCCTGGAAAGCGGCGTTATTAGCTATGGCGGCCTTTATACGCTGCTGACCCGTCTGGATTTTGATGTGAAAGGAACGGCGGAGCATTTTACTGTCACCGGTGCAGATGGGCATTCCTACGAATTTTCTTACAGCTTTTGGGGGGAAAGGGAAATGGATTGGGCCAATAACCGAACCATCACCTTGCCGGTATGGTATCATCTTCGTGACGGCTACTCTGTTGAAGTCGAGGGGGAAACCAACTGGTTTCGCCGGGGGCCGGTGGTTGATTTAAATGCAGGCTGGAACATTGACACCCATAACGGCCACTTCCATTTTTATATGCCGTTCCGGGAAATTACCGGCCTGACCGTTTCCTGGGATATTGACGGAGCTGTATCTTAAAATCCCAATCCTGAAGATTTGGCCTACATTTGCGATGAAGTAAAATATCCCACGGGACAATAACCAGAGGAGGAATGGAATGTGGACAGCAGGTTTCCACAAAAACAGGATACCAGTGAAAAATGGAAGGCGAAACAATATGGGGAAATGGAAAAAACTATAATTGGGAAAAGCGTTTGCAGAAAATGGATATTTCCTATTTTGGCGGCGCTTCTGCTAATCGAGGTACTTATCATCTGGCAATATAAAAAGCGGGAAACAGAGTATTCCAGTATACAGGCTATTATTGAAGAACTTCCGGATTATCAATATGAGCTCGAAAGCTGGGGGTACCGGGTATCCGTACTGCCGAAAATGAACAGGGAATCGGATAATGCAGGACTCATGCGGTACTATTGGAAATCTGCCGGTCCGGTTTTGATATTGGAGGAGCAGAATGGTGGAATGTACTACTTTTATTAGCTATTCCGACTATCATATCAAGCGGGAATACAGCGCAGCGCAGCTGCTGGAATATTACAGGCAGGGGCTGGAACTGCAGAGCAGGCTGATTGAATTGTACCGTGAAAGGCAGGGGGAAGATGGCGGGTAAAATAAAAGCAAGAATATGTTTTGTCAGTCTTATATGCACGCTGGCGGTACTGCTTACTTCATGTGATTTCCGTCTTATGTCCAAACGGGAAGTGAAAGAATATTTAGAGAGACAGTATGGAAAGGAATTTACGGTGCTTTCATCCGAGTCTGTCACCGATGACTATTATGATGATGACGTATGGAGGGTGAGGGCATATATCGTGTCACTCAAAGACAATCCAGACATTTGTTTCTATGCATTTAACGTAGTGGAGGGGGAAAGCTTTGGCATTTTTGGTTTTCGGAACTGGCTGATAGACACTTATGCCAGCGACATCATAGGAACGGCATTTTTAGAACAAGCGGCGGACACAGAACTGGAATATGAACTGTATTATACATATCCCGTAAAGTTATCATCCGAATACCATTCCTATCTGTGGATTAAGTTTGTTCCTGTTTTTCCGGAAGATTTAGCAGAAGTATGCGAACTCCTTTCCCGAACATTTACGGATACATTGGAGAAGGTTCCGGAAGCACAAGACAAGAATACATTGACAAGAATCCAAATACAGTACAGAGAACCAGACTGGCCTGATGAGAACTTCTGTTTGATATGGATTGAACCGTTTGCCCTGTATGAATGGAATGAGGCGACCTCGCTCTATGAAAGGGGGGCTATGGATATAGATGCGGAGGCTATTCGGGAATATATTTTAGATGAAGTAGGCGAATATAAAGAGAGGCTACAACATGACAAAAGCGGAGTTGAAGGAACTGAATGCACTCCCTGCGGATGAATCCAACAGGGATTATAAGATACCTTCTAATGGAACATGCGGCATGAGAGCAGGTTTTCAGTATGCAGTGGCGGAAAGAAAAGGAGAGGAAGGGGAATAGGGGAGATGAGTTTCCAGGATGAAATGAAACAGATATTTTTACGTGTAGCAGCGGGAGAAGTGGAACCAGATGAATGGGAAACATGGTGGAACAGCAATAAAGCCAGGTTGGAAGAATCCCTCAAGCGGGGAGACAGGGGGCGGATGATGCCTGCTTTATGGTACGCCAGCTATTATTGGATGGCAAAGACGCAAAGCGGCGTTGCGTACTATTTTTATGCCCAGGGGCGTCCGATAAAGACATCCAATTATTATGAGGAAAAAATGCAGGAAGAGGAAAAACGTGAAATACGGACAGCCATGGAAGGCTATCATAAGGATACCGCATTTGCCAGAAAACGGTGGGAGGCATATCTGGAGGACCATCCCGCAGAACCCATTGTTTTTGACTGGAAAAGCCTGCTGGGAACGCCTCCAGGGCAGAAACCGGCAAAGGATTTTTGCTATAAAAATGCAAGGACAACGGAACAGTGGAAAGAGTGCGGCGAAGAACTGAAGTTCCGCTTGAAAGAAAACCTGCAGGCAAAAATCGCTCCTGCCGCAAAAGCATATGGCATGAAAAAAGCAGGCCCCAAGACCTTTGTACGGGAGAGGAACGGCCTGGTATCCCGCATTGGGTTTATCGGTTATTTCCGGGGCGGCGGATATGAGGCTATGAGTTATTATCTTTGCCCTATATATGCCATAGAGTACGGGATATTAGGTATTCCAGGCCATATCTGCCAGGGAGAGAACTTTCAAAGGATGCATAAAGACTGGGGTGTAATCGAGTATGGCATGGAAGCTGTGGATGCTGCCAGGGTGGAATGTATCAACAGAAAATTTGATGATATCCTGACATTTTTGGCGGATGGCGTGCTGCCGGAGTGGCAGAAGATAGGCAGCCTGGAGACATATTTTGCGAAGGAGCGGCAGGATTATCTGAAAGCCACCGAAACAGGCCCGAAAAATCCAAGAACCAGCAGGCTCATGTGGGATCTGGATTCGGGGGGAAAGCAAGATTCCTGGCGGGCGGATGACTATCTGTTTGGCGTATGGAATCTGCTGGCCGGAAAGGAAGCGGAAGGATATGCGCGTCTGGAAGAATGCGTGAGACACAATTCCGATTATATGGAAAACTACCTGAAGGAGTTTCCCAAAGCCTATAATGACCCAAGAGATGCCATGGCGGTAATGTACCACAACGCACAGATGTTTCTCAAGACGAAGGAGGCTCCGGATGCAGAGAAACGCTGGGATAAAATTCAGGAGACTTATGAGGAAGTATGCCGGTTCATGCGGTATTACCACGGTCTCGCAAAAAAGACGGAGAGAGATTGATAATAGAGGGAATTGGATATGCGGGAAAAATATAGGGGAGTTTTCCAGGGAATCAGCGGGAAGGGTATATAGAAAGAATGAAAATCAATTTTAAAGCGATTGGATATTACATATGCGAAATAAACGATACTCCCGAATGGCTGCAGGGGATTAGCAGGCAGATACTGCCTGTCAGTGGCTGCATAGGAGAGCAGCATCCCAGATGGGAATGTGGGAAGTATGGTATGAAAGGGTATTTGAGATACTGCTCAGGTTTCAAAAGGAAGCTTTCCGGGATGCCCTTAAAAGCCTGTTCTATTTCTTTTCGCCTTTATACAAATAATAGCGAAAAGACATTTTCTCCCCTGTGTGAAGCTAATTTAAGAAATTTATCATCTGTTCTCATTTTTTCTGGAATTTGTGAATGCCAGTTATCCATGAGTTCAGAGAAATGTTCCAAATTGTGTTTCATGGCTTCGGTGTACTTTTCGATACTGCCGAACTGTTGAATAGCAAGTTTGGCTACCTCCGATTCATTGTCTTTGATTTTCTGAATAAACATATCAAAATTCTCAATGCTTCCCCAGTGCTTGATTCTTCCTCTGACGAGAAGCGTTCCATATCGTTTAAAAGGTTCTCTTGCAATTCCCTTGCTTTCATTAGGTGCGAGACTAAGTGATTTAATAAGTTTTTAATGAAAGGTAACGGAATGGTTGTCCAAGTATGCGAATTAAGCATATATAACAATTCAACATAGGCATTAGACATTTTATTAAAACAGACTTACAATATAAATGATAACTTCTCGGAATCTCAATGAATGAGATTCCAACCGAAGATTGACAAGTGAATATCGTGCAGGAAAAGAAATTTGAGAAAAATGGACATAAACATTGGACATAGCGGGTACTATGCCTTGAA
>Ga0209064_1001580_pt1 | contig 33485 bp, 33 predicted proteins | sample Inofromicrocosms_FD_187498 | JGI IMG/M metagenome (GOLD analysis project Ga0209064, IMG submission 187498) | Mouse cecum microbial communities from Vienna, Austria - Inoculum for glucosamine and mucus D2O microcosms (SPAdes) (version 2) | ecosystem: Host-associated > Mammals > Digestive system >... | reverse complement strand
AAATTGAGGATATGCTGGCTGCAATGAATGATTGCATACGCATCTAGCGGCTCCCTGGGCTAAGGTCTCCCTTCAAAAGGAAACCCTTATCGTGGTCTTCTATTTAATTTCTGATGCGTCCGACCTGGTCAGTACCGAAAATAACCAGAAATCACAGAACAATCACATATAAACGCTCCTGCACAACAATTTCCATCGTTTTTACGACTTAATTTTCTTGAGAAAGTTCCTGTTTATATCTAAAAAATCATGGATAATTTTTGCTTGGAGACAACACATTATGTCCCTTTGACTCTTCCGAGTCCGCATAGAAATGATTTGTCCTGCCGCAGGGCGGGACCTCGAGGCTCAGCACCTCGCTCATGGGAACGAAACAAAATGATTGATTTACAGCACATCACGCAGGAATATAAAACCAGCGATGGAAAAGGCACGTTTTACGCCTGTAAAGACGTAAACGTCCATATCCGGCCTGGCGACATTTTCGGAATTATCGGCCGAAGCGGTGCCGGCAAAAGCACGCTTGTCCGCTGCATCAACCTTCTGAACCGCCCGACTCAGGGCAAAGTCATTGTTGACGGCAAAGACCTCACTCAGATGTCTGACGCGGAACTCAGAGCCGAACGCAGACAAATAGGCATGATCTTTCAGCACTTCAACCTACTGTCCTCCCGCACGGTCTACGACAACGTCGCGCTGCCACTCGAACTCGTGAATACGCCGAAAGATAAAATCCGCGAAAAGGTCATGCCCCTGCTTGAACTAGTGGGCCTGACAGAACACGCGAATAAATATCCGTCTCAGCTCTCCGGCGGGCAAAAACAACGCGTCGGCATTGCGCGCGCCCTTTCCTCCGACCCGAAGATTCTCCTAAGCGACGAAGCAACTTCCGCGTTGGACCCGGAAACCACACAGGCCACTCTTCAGCTTTTGAAAAAAATTAATAAGGAACTCGGCCTTACCATCGTCATGATTACGCACGAAATGGACGTGGTGAAGCAAATCTGCAATCGCGTCGTTGTCATGAATAAGGGTGTGGTGGTTGAAGAAGGCGACGTCATCGACGTCTTCCGCGACCCAAAGAGCGAAGTCACTCAGGCGATGCTCGGCAGCGCGCTTGCCGCGCGATCGCTCCCGCAGCCGATGATCGCAAGAGTGAAAAAGCTGCTTCAGACGGAACGCCCCGACGGCCGCAAACTGCATCTCATGCGTCTGACCTTCGTCGGCAATTCGACTACCGACCCTGTTCTTTCAAAAGCCTGCAGCCTGTTTAACCTCGATTTCAACATCCTCCTCGGGCAGATCGACGAGATTCAAAATGAAAGTTACGGTACCTTGACGCTTGTCATAGAAGGCACTCCGGAAAACTTCAAACAAGCCGTCGACTACATTGCATCCAAGGGTGTACGCGTGGAGGAACTGACCAATGTCATCTAATATCATCAATCTTCTCTGGGAATCCTTTTTAGAAACCCTTCTGATGGTCGGTATCAGCGGCGGACTCGGCGCAGCCATCGGTATCCCGCTCGGGGTCTTCCTTTTTGTGACTTCTCCGAAAGGCATCATGCCGAAACCTTTCATGAATCGAGTGATCGGCACGATCGTTAACGCGATTCGCTCAACACCGTTCATCATTCTTCTTGTCGCGATTATCCCGTTTACCCGTTTGATCGTCGGCTCCTCCATCGGCACCGTCGCGGCGATCGTTCCGCTGACTATAGCGGCCGCTCCGTTGATCGCTCGTTTGGTAGAAACAAGCCTGCGTGAAGTCGATAAGGGCCTGGTTGAAGCGGCTCAGTCCATGGGCGCGACCAACGTCCAAATCATCACTAAGGTACTGCTTCCCGAAGCGATGCCCGGCATTCTCGCCGGCCTGACGATCGCGTTTGTTGCTCTGGTCGGAAGCTCCGCTATGGCCGGCGCCGTCGGCGGAGGCGGACTCGGCGATATGGGCATCCGCTACGGTTATCAGCGCTTCATGCCTGAAGTCATGGCCGCGGTTGTCATCATCCTCATTGTTTTCGTACAGAGTCTTCAGAGCTTTGGCGATTGGGCAGTGAGAAGAGCGTCGCACCGCTAACCCGGAAGTCATTAAGGCGGGCCTTATCGGCCCGTTTTCTTTTGTTTCAAAATGCCTGATAACCGTTCATCATCATCGGTCCGGCTTTAAGTACCTCGCCGCACAGAGCTCGCTTCATGAAACAAAATGTAAAATCTATATCTGATATTGAGAATCATTATTATTTATGTTAAAGTGCACATATTGATAGTTACTTATCGATGTCTTCTTGGACATAGTTCATAGAGCAAATGGGGTGAAATTTCAAACGGCCGATAAAATCGGCCGTTTTTTTTAGTTTGCATTTTTATGTTTATAGTTATTGATAACCATTTTCATTTATGTTATAGTGTCATCACGTTGATAGTTCTTCTGTCGATATCTTCAAGGTCTAACCTTGAAAAATGGGGTGAAATTTTTGAAGCGGCTCAGTCTCTGGGCCGTTTTTTTCGCCATAAAAAAAGGTGCCCTCCGGGACACCTCTTTGCAATGAGAATCGCTTAATTATTTGCCGTTAAGACGACGCAGACATCCGGTGAAGATATCAAACGCGGTTTCCAGTCCCTTTTCATCAAAATCAAACTCGCGCTGATGATGCGCTGCCGTGCGGTCCGCTCCGATAACAAAGAACTCCGTTTTTCCGCCAACCGCTCTGACACGTGCGGCAAGCATCGTAAAGTCCTCCGAACAGCCGAGTTTTTTGTGATCAATCACTTTGCGGCAGCTCGGCACCTTTTCGGAAACCTCTTTGACGAGATCCGCAAGTTCCGGATCATTGAGCAGCTCTCCTGCCTCGCCGACTTTCTCAGCCTCGTATTCAACGTCATAAGCGAGCGCGGTTCCCTTAACAATGCGGTTCGCCTGATCAACCATGAAATCGTTGATCTCTGCGGTTTCGCCTCTGACTTCCAGTTGAATGGAAGCATGTACCGGAATCACGTTTCGACATTCACCCGCCTGCATGAGTCCCACGTTAATGCATCCTAAACCGTTGCCGTGACGCGCCATGCCTAAAAGTTCAGAAACAATGGTGCAGGCGCATGCCAGCGCGTTGCGGCCAAGCTGAGGACTCATGGTCGGATGAGCGGGCTTGCCTTTAAGACGAACATCGAGCTTTGTCGTGCAGAGAACTCCGCCCGGATAGATGCAGACTTCTCCTGTCTTGCACATCATAGCTAAATGCGCACCAAGCAGATAGTTCACATCGTCAAGCAGACCGGATGCGGCCTGAGCGGCGCCGCCTCGTACGCCCTCTTCGGCCGGCTGGAAAATCAGTTTAATCCGGCCGTTTAATTCGTCCTTATGGTCCATGATCCACTGCGCAACAGAGAGTCCGACCGCAGTGTGTCCGTCATGTCCGCAGGAATGCATCGCGCCTTCGTGCTGAGACCTGAAGCCTTCCAAATTCGGCAGATGATCTTTTCTGTCGGTTTCTTCAACTCCCACGCAGTCAATATCAAAACGAAGCGCGGTTACCGGGCCCGGTCTTCCGGTATCAAATTCCGCGACGCAGCCGGTATAACCTTCCATGCGCTCGATCAGCGCCTTGTCTACGCCTTCGGAAAGCGCTCTTTCAATACTCTTCTGCACGAATTCCTCAGAGCGGCCCATTACCGCTTCTTCAGAAATCTGCTGTCTGCCGACATAAAGCTTCCAGCCAAGAGGCTCAAGATTCTCAATGATCTTTGCTGTCGTGCAGAATTCGCCCCATCCGAGCTCCGGGATCTTATGAAGCGCCCTTCTCAGACAAACCGCTTTCTCAACATAGTTCATGTTCTGCTCCTTACTTGTTAAACCATTGCCAGCGCAACAAAGATGACCGAAACCACCATCGGAAGCGCAAGACGTTTACTCAGTTCAATCGGATTAGTAACGCCGGTCAGACCGCAGATCACGATCGCAACACCGGAGATCGGGCTCATCGTGCGGCCGAGCGCGCCGGCTAACGCAGCCATTGTTCCGAGTGTCGGGATCTGCATGCCGAAGCTTTCCGCATGCGGCGTGACAGCCTCATTGAAAGCAAACGCCGCCGCGTCTCCGGAACCCATAATCACGCCCATGACGAACGGGCCGATAGAGCCGCCCCAGCGCGCGATTTCGTTGGACTCGCGGAGCATATCGATAAAGACGGAAATAAGACCGGAGGACTTAAGGCCGGCAGCAAAAACGCCCGCAGCGATAATGATGCCGAGCACTTCGCCGTAGCCGTTGCCCATGCCCGCGAAAAATCGTTTGGAGAGTTGCTGGGGATCGGCAAGAGAAACCAAAAGCGTATAAAGAACACCGACCAGCATGGCCTGCGCAACGCCCATCTTGATGAGCGGAACCCACATATTGCCGACAACCAGAATGACAACCGGGACGATCGGCGCAAGAGCCTTAAGAGGATTGACGCTGACCACGTCGCCCTGGGCGATTTCTGTTTCAACCTGACTTCCGGAACCGGGTTTGTAGTCGCCAAGCAGCAGACACATAACCGTGATGCCGACCGCCGCAATAGCGCCGCAAATCAATGTGTAGTTCATGTGCACGGCAATCGTCTGAAGAACGTCAAGATTGGCCATTTTGGCGACATAGGCATTATGAGATAAGCCCGGAGACAGCATGGATCCGAATGTTCCGCCAAGAATTGCTGCGGCGGTTCCCTGAGGACTGACGCCCGCTTTGCGCAGAAGCGGAATCATGGTCGGACCGACCGCGGCCGCGCAGCCCGCGGCTGACGGAATCGCGATACAAATAAAGTATGTGATCGCAGTCGTGCAGGGAATCAAAAACCAGCCGAGCTTACTCAGAGGAGCCGCCAGAAGTTTCACCAAATGCACATCGCATTTGGTCATCTGAACAACATAAGCAAAACCCATCGCCGAACAGATCGCCATAATGAGACCGCCGTTGGTCATCGATTTGGCAAAGGCGTTAAGTGCCTGCATCGGCTCCAGCGCCAAACAAGTCATCAGCAGACCGGCCGCAATCAGTACCAGCCGTGTCTCATACCGTTTAACAAGTGCCGCTACAGTCAAAATAACAATGACTACCGCAGCCCAGCAAGTCCAGGTCATAGATTTCTCCTTGAGATGATTTTTATAGTTTTATTCTCATCCTCAACCATCGTTACGGTAAGATATTTAAACAGGACATTGTTTTGTTTATAACGAAACACCATGAGATTCTTAGATAAAGCCGAACTTCTTGAAACCTTCGAGCGCACCGCGGTTTTAGGCGGTTACCGAAAGGCGGCGGAAGAACTTCAAATTTCAAAAGCAACGGTCTCAAGACGCATTGCCGCGCTTGAGAGCATGCTCGGCACAAAGATTTTTGTTCGAAGCTCGGTCGGAACGGTTTTATCGCCTTCCGGCATCTCGCTTCTTGAGAAAACCTCCGCTCTGCTTTCCCGGTTTCAAAAGCTCTCAGCCGCTCCGGATGAGGAGAGTCCCCGTCTAAGGGGAACGATTCGGGTCTCCGCCCCCTGCGCGATCGGAAACGGACTTCTGATTCCGTGGCTCACCCAATTTCGAAGAATCAACCCGGAAGTCTCTCTGGATCTGACGCTGACGCTTGGGCCGATGCACATCATTCCGCCCGAGTGCGATGTCCGCATCAACCACGGCCTTTATCCCTGCTCGAACGCCCGAATCCTCAAACTAGGAGACATGAGAAGGATGATGGTCGCCTCAGTCAGCTATCTCTCCAAATACGGCTATCCCAAAAGTCCGAAAGATCTGGAACGACATGAACTTCTCGGAGGCAACGACCTCTGCGGCGGCTCTCCTCTGGTTCTTCTAAAGGGTAATGAACGAGCGATCATTCCATACCGCCCAAGACTGAAGCTGAAGGACCATACCGCCGCAAGGACAGCTGCTCTTTGCGGCGCGGGAATCTCCGTACACGCCTTCCGCTATGACACGCTTGATCTCGTCAGAAGAGGACTGCTCATTCATGTACTGCCCGAGTGGGAACCGTCTTCTTCTCCCGTGAGCCTGCTTCTTCCGACCAAGAAGGAAGCTTCAGCGGTCACAATCGCGCTCTGTCATTTCATCGTGGAAAAATGGCAGTCCAATCCGAATCTAACGTTCTCAACAACAGACTGATATGAAAAAAGCCACTCTGCTGCAATGGAAATACTTCGTCTGCTCGGTTGAAAAAGGAAGCATGCTCGCGGCGGCCTCTATCCTCGAAACAGATGTGACACAGGTCGGAAAAGAAATCCGAGCGCTCGAGCACGTTCTGGGCGAACCCCTTTTAGAACGCTCTCCCAGCGGTGTGCGCCCGACCTGGCTTGGAGAAAGAAAATACGCGGAGGCAAAAGCGCTTCTTTCGGATTTTGACGAACTGCTTTCTCAACGGAGCGGCGAAGGAGCCGCGTCTCCTGCTATCCGAATTGCAATTCCGACAACGCTCTCGGGACTTGTTCTTCGACGTCTGGCCGAATTCGAAAAAGGCAGCACGGCTTCCCGGCTTCGCGTCGAACTCGAAACTTATATGCGCATCAGCGACATCGAACTCGAAAGCTTCGATCTGATTTTCTGTATCGACGATCTGCCCAATGTTCACTTCGTCGCTTATGAAGCCGCCGAAATTCAGTACGGTATTTTTGCGTCTCCGAAGTTCATCTCCGTGCGCGGCGCTCTAACCGAACCGGAGGCTCTGGAAACGCTTCCCCTGATCCACGGCAGTAAAAGCTCGCAGATTCTGCTTCAGAGCACAGGAGAAAGTATCGGTCTTCGAATCGAACCCCAGATCCTGGTGAATTCGCTTCAGGCCATGATCAGTTCAGCCGCCGAAGGACTTGGCGTCGCTGTCGGCATTCCGCTCTGGGCAGCCGCCGAGTTCGTCCAGCAGAAAAAGTTGGTTCGTATGCTTCCCGATTGGAAAATGCCAAGCTCAAAAGTATGGATTCTGAGACATCCTGGCAAACAGGACAGCCAACTGGAAAAACTTATTCCGTTTCTCAAGGATATTTGGAGCATAAAACCGGAATTAGCCCGCCTGCGCTAACCTTCCGCTGCGCTTTCGAGCCAGGGAGCGGCGGACTAAACGTTTCTTCGTACTTCCTTCCGTTTCCTCCGCTTTAAAAATCCGTTACAATCCTCTGCACGTCATTTGCGGGTGTAGCTCAATGGTAGAGCAGAAGCTTCCCAAGCTTACGACAGGGGTTCGATTCCCCTCACCCGCTCCAGTCTCTTGCGCATCCTCCTTTAAATTTCTGCTTTTGAGCACAAATTGTGTTTCCAAAGGCGTTCCGACCGTAATTAATTTCAAATATTGCCTAAAATTGGAGCGCAGTTATTTTTAGCATCCGAATATGAAAACACCGCTGACGCCTGAACAAATCGAAGAATTAAAGAAAAAACATATCCGCAGTTTCTGTATGAGACGCGGACATATCAGCAGCGCACAGGAAAAAGCTCTAGAAGAACTCCTGCCGCTCTACCAAATTCAGTACGATCCGAATACCAAGCTGTCCTCTAAAGAGATTTTCGGCAACGACAATCCTGTTGTTCTTGAAATCGGCTGCGGTATGGGCGAAACGACCGCCGCAATCGCCCAGGCGCACCCGGAAATCAACTTCATCGGCTGCGAAGTTTTTGCCGCCGGAGTCGGAGCGCTCTCCAAACGCATCCGCGACATGGACCTCAAGAACATCCGTATCTTCCGACACGACGCGGTTGAAGTCGTCAGAGACATGATTGAAGACAACACGCTCGCAGGCGTGCATATCTTCTTCCCGGATCCCTGGCGCAAGGCTCGTCACCACAAGCGCAGACTCATCAACGATGCGTTCATGAAACTGCTTGTTCCCAAAATTAAGACGGGCGGTTACTTCCACAGCGCCACCGACTGGGAAAATTATGCCGAACAGATGCTGGAGGTTTTGAGCCGCACAGAAGGACTCAAAAACCTGCACGAGGGCGCTGCGCCGGAACCCAAGAATCCGCTGATCGACCGTCCGACAACCAAATTCAATGAGCGCGGAAATCGCCTCGGACACGGCTGCTGGGACTTCGTGTTCATCAAACAGTAAAGAAAAATGCTCTCCGGCGCCTCTCTGCTCTGCATATTTGCGGGCGGCGCGCTCGGCGCAGGCTGCCGAGCGCTCGCCTACATGCTGATCAAAACGCCGAAAAACGGGTTTGCGGCCGCCACTCTGACGGTCAACATCATCGGTTGTCTGCTGCTTGGATGGATTCTTGCTCATGCAGAAGATCTGCCGCAAAATCATTTAGCGGCGCTTCAGGCCGGATTTTGCGCAAGTTTGACGACTTTCTCCTCCTTCGCGATCGATCTTGCGAAAGCGATCCTCAAAGGTAATTGGAAAATCGCTTCAGCCGAGACGCTCCTTAACGCCGCGCTTTGCCCTGCGGCTGTATTTATCGGATTGTGGGCGGGCGCGTTATGAAGCTGCGTGTTTTAACTTTATTGACAGCGGCCCTGTTCGGCGCGCTCGGTGCCGCGCTTCGGGTTTTTACAGAAAACGATCTGCTCTCAGACTTTTCTTCCGAAGCCGCGCTCATCCTCATCAATGTGGTCGGATCTGCCTGCCTCGGCGCCATTACAGTCTATTGCGAAGAAAGACCTGCCTCTTGTCTGAACTTTTTGCTGAATAAAGGCGTCGGCACCGGACTGCTCGGTTCCTTTACAACGTTTTCTGCCTTATCACTGCTCTGTCTGAATCACGACTTCGTTTCAGGCACCTGCTATATGGCGCTGAGCATCACACTCGGAGCAGCTGCCGCTCTTGCCGCAATGCAGCTCTCAAAGCGGCTGCTGCAGAACTCCTACCACTGAACCAGCCCGGTCCACCAAGTCAGAAGAATGACACCGCCAAAGAGGATTCGGTACCAACCGAACGCGGAGAAATCATGTTTGGCAACGTAGTGCAGAAGCCAACGGACCACGGCAAGTGCCGAGAAAAAAGACACAACAAAACCGACGCCAATCGTCGGCAGGCTCTGAGCGGTTAATAATTCACGAGACTCCCAAAGCTCATAAACCGTCGCGCCGAAGATCGTCGGAATCGCGAGGAAGAAGGAAAATTCTGTCGCAGCCGTTCTGGACAGACCAATCACAAGACCGCCGATAATTGTGGCTCCGGAACGACTGGTACCCGGGATCATGGCTAAGCACTGTAAGAAACCGACCTTCAAGGCGTCTCTCCAGCTCATGTCATCCATTGAAGCGACGCGCGGACGATACGATTTCTTATCCTGATAACGCTCAACAATCAAAATGATGACGCCGCCAATCACAAGAGCCGCGGCAACGGAAACCGGATTGAAGAGCCAGGCTTTGATGTACTTAGCAACCAAAACCCCGATTACAGCCGCAGGCAGGAACGCAATAACCGTATTGGCGGCAAGCCTCTGCTGCACTTTTTCGGAAAAGAGACCGAGACAAATGTCGATCAGACGACGGCGATAATGCCAGCACACCGCAAATATAGCGCCTGCCTGAATAGCGATATAAAAAGTATCAGCCTCCGCTCCGGTGTAATCCAGAAGACTGCCTGCGACAATCAAGTGTCCGGTAGATGAAACAGGAAGAAACTCGGTAAGACCTTCCACAACGCCGAGAATCACGGCCTTAAGATAAAGAATCCAGTCCATTGCTGCAAAGCCTTTAATCAGTGCTTATTGAAGTGTTTTTCAAGAATCGGCCGAATCGCCTTCTTCTGCTCATCGGTGAGAGAACCGAAGAACTCATCGCCAAGATGAGCGCAGTAGTTTCGTTCCGTAATTGAACCCATGCCGCAGCGATATACCTCAAAGAGCGTGCGAGAATTCAGGGTCTTTTCCGGAATTTTCAAAGCAGTGAGGTCCTGCTTAAATTCGACAAACCCTGCCTGATCAATCTTCAGCTGCGCTTCTTCGTTTTCCGCACTCTGCTGAAAACGCATGAAGGCGCCCACGGCAACAACGAGAATAAATGCAAAAGCGACCCATGGGGATCGGCTGCGGGAAAAGATAAGCATGGAAAAACACGGCTAATTAATACAGGCCGCTATGATAACAGCGCTCATCTCGTCCTTGAGACAAGAAACGTCACAAAGAGTACGTTATCTGATCCGGAAAGCCGCCTTCGGACGCGAACGAAGCTCCGCATAAATAAACAGGACAATGCCGCTCCAAATGAAACACAGCGGAATCAGCCTGCTTTCGTCAAACGGTTCATTAAAGAAAACCAGGCCGACTATAAGCGTCAGAATCGGATTTAAGTACTGAGTAAACCCGAGGATCGACATCGGCAGATAATTGGCGGCCGCCGAAAATAAGATCATGGGGACTGATGTGACAAGACCGACACTGATCAAAAGCCAGGTGATCTGCGTTCCGCCCGCAATAAAAGCGCCCTGACCTGTCGTCCATAGGTAGTACAAATATGCGCACGCAAACGGAAGCATGAGAGAAGCTTCCAATAAATTGCTGACCCACGGATTGATACCGAGACGCTTTTTAAATACACCGTAAAGCGCCCACGTGGAAGAGACGCCAAGAGCGATCCAGGGAATGCGTCCGAACATGTAAATCATAAGGAGCACTCCGATCGCAGGCAGAATTACGCTGACCCATTTAAGTCGGGAAAGCGTCTCGCGGAAAAAGATGACGCCGAGTACTACGGAAATCAGGGGCGTAAGAAACATACCGATGCCGAGCTCCAGCACCTGATTAATGCTGACGGAATAGACATTGATCCACCAGTTCACCGCAGCCAGAACCGCAGCCATAAAGAGGTTAAAGAGCTGAATCTTGCTGCGGACAACTCCTCTAACCGTACTTTTAATCACTTCCAAACGGCCGAGCAGAAGCAAAAGCGCAGAAATAATTAAAAGCGACCAAAGAACGCGGTGTCCGATGACTTCCCAGCCTCGGACATGTCCGAAGAGCGCCCAGTACAGAGGCATGAAGCCCCAGCATAGATAAGCGCCGAACGATGCGGCAAGACCTTTTACCTGATTATTCATATGGGTCGCAGACTGTGGTGGATTTGAAGCTGTGCTTAGTCTAACAACCTAACGTTCGCTTAAACGTTTTTCTCTTCGGACAAGAGCCGCTCAGGCTGCAGGCCTTTGATCAGATCCGCTTCAATCGGAGCGGGTTCACCGAACATTTCAGCTTCAATCAGACGGGCTCCGATCTCGCAAAAGACGGATCCGCGTGAACCCATCGCGCAGCTCATATACAAATCTTCCGCATGCGGAACTTTTCCGATCACCGGTCTGCGGTCTGAGGCGACACAGCGAAAGCCTTCGTAAAAGCCCAGCCCCTGCGCCTTCGGTATTTGTGGGAACAGCCCCTGCATATGAGAAAGGTTTTTGGAATGCGCCTGAGCCGCCTCAAGCTGCTTATCCGCGCTTTCATAGGTCGCCCCGACGCCGCACCATCCGTCCGGCGCATGAATTAGGTAACCGGGACCGGTGACAGCGCCTTCAAATCCGGCTGTCGCCTCGGGGCTAAGAAGTGTGAGTCTTCCTTTCCACTGATCAAGAGAAATCGGAAGGCCCGACAAACGGGCAGAATCATGAGCCGCGCATAAAACCACACTTTCCGCTGAAGCAATCGGTACGCCAAAAGTGTCAAAGGCGGTCCACAGACCGTTTTGACGCTCTAAACGATCAACACGCATATTTAAGATCACCGGAGTTCTGAGGCGATTTACGCGCTCACGCACCCAGGTTGCGATCGACACAATACCGGCTCCGCCATGCATCAGTCCGCCGAAGCGCGGCTGATAACCGAGCCGCTCAAGGACTTCTTCCGTATCCGCTAAACGCAGAAAAGTTCTCGGAAAATGAAACGGTTTGCCGCGCTCGAACCAATGCTGCCAGCGCGCAAGCTCTTCTACGTCACGCGCCATCTGAAAGAGTCCGTTCAGTTCGCTGTAGCCAGGATAGCGTTTTAACGTGTCCTGAAGCATAAACAGCCCGCTGCGGGACAGTCTGAACAAAAAGTTATCGTCTGCCGAAGGCTGCGCGTGCGCCACACCCCAGCGGATCGCAGATGCGCCGCCCGCGGGCACGAAAGACGTATCGATAATCGTGACATTCAATCCGCGCGCATGCAGCCGTTCAGCGGCGGCAGCGCCCGCAAGTCCGGCACCAATCACCAGAACAGAGCGCGGTACACGCTTCGGACGATCAAAGGGCAGTGCCGCTCGGCGATACGAAAAACGCGGCGCATACCGCCCTACCGTCATCTGCGACTTATGTCCGAATCCGACCGTCTTTTGAACATCAAAACCGGACTCCATAAAGCTTCGACGTACGTCGGAAGCGACGCACCAGGTAGACAGCACTGAACCCTCTCTCGCATGAGCGGCAAGAGACTTCAAAAGCTTCGGCTGCCACATGGCAGGATTCTTTTTGGGAGAGAAACCATCCGGGAAAAACGCATCAAAACTGCAGGCAAGCTGCTTTGCGGCCTGAAGCGCTTCAGAAAAATACAGCGTCAGAACAACTTTGCCTTCGTCAAAGAAAATCTGATGCACGCCGGGCGTGAGTACGGGCCATTTTTCTGCAAGCTCCTTGGCTTCCGTCTTAAGTTCGACAGAGCAGTAGCGCTCTAAATCCTGCGCGGAAAGCGGAAAGCCTTCAATCGCTGTGTAGAGCAGTCTTTCGCATCGCTGAGGGTCTTCTCTCCAAGCTCTTAATACGGTAAGAAAATTCGTGCCCAGGCCAAAACCGTTTTCCAATATGACGAACTGATCCTTGCCCTGCCAACGCTCGGGAAGACCGCACCCGCCCAAAAAAACAAAACGGGCCTGCTGATAGGCACCGTCTCTTGAAGCATAAATATCCGAGAACTCGGGGCTGTACGGACAGCCCCGATTATCTCTCTGAATTTTCCCTGAGGAAATCATCAGCTCTTTAAGGGTTTAAAGCGCAGACGATGCGGTATCGCGTCATCACCAAGACGACGCTTCTTGTCTTCTTCATACTCGGTGTAGTTGCCGGCGAAGAATTCAACCTTAGAGTCTCCTTCAAACGCGAGAATGTGCGTAGCGATTCGGTCAAGGAACCAGCGGTCATGAGAAATAACCATCGCGCAGCCCGCAAATTCCAGCAGAGCTTCTTCCAGCGCACGCAGTGTTTCCACGTCCAGGTCGTTTGACGGTTCGTCAAGCAGAAGCACATTGCCGCCCGCAAGAAGTGTCTTGGCCATATGCAGTCTTCCGCGCTCGCCGCCCGAAAGCGTACCGACAATCTTCTGCTGATCGCCGCCCTTGAAGTTAAAGCGGCCGAGATAGGCGCGGCTCGGCATTTCAAACTTGCCGACCTTCAGAATATCCAGTCCGTCGGATACCGCTTCCCAAACCGTCTTATCGTTCGGCAGGGATTCACGCGTCTGAGAAACTGCGCTGATCTTAACGGTCGGTCCGATATCAATTTCACCGGAATCCGGCTTTTCCTGTCCGAGAATCATCTTGAAGAGCGTGGACTTACCGGCACCGTTCGGGCCGATCACGCCGACAATCGCTCCGGGCGGAATCGTAAAGCTCAGATCGTCAATCAGGAGACGATCGCCAAAGCCCTTGGAAACATGCTTGAACTCAATAACTTTATCGCCGAGGCGGTCTGCCACCGGAATAAAGATTTCATTGGTTTCATTGCGTCTCTGATATTCGTAGCTCGACATCTCTTCAAAGCGATTCAGACGAGCTTTGCTCTTTGCCTGACGGCCCTTGGCGTTCTGACGGACCCATTCCAATTCGTGCTTCATCGCCTTGATGCGGGCGTCTTCCTTGCGCTGTTCAAGTTCTAGGCGCTGTTCCTTCTGATCAAGCCAGGAAGAGTAATTGCCTTTCCAAGGAATACCGTGACCGCGGTCCAGTTCAAGAATCCACTCTGCGGCGTTATCAAGGAAGTAGCGGTCGTGCGTGACAGCGACCACCGTTCCCGGGAAGTGTTGCAGGAACTGCTCGAGCCAATCCACGCTTTCCGCGTCTAAATGGTTCGTCGGCTCATCAAGAAGCAGCATGTCGGGCTTGGACAGAAGCAGACGGCAGAGCGCGACACGGCGCTTTTCACCGCCGGAGAGGTTTCCGATCTTTGCGTCCCAGGGCGGAAGACGAAGCGCGTCGGCTGCGATTTCCATCTGGGTTTCCGCATTTGTGCCGGCAGAAGCGATAATGGCTTCCAAACGGGCCTGCTCAGCGGCTAGCGCGTCAAAATCCGCATCCGGTTCTGCATAAGCGTCGTAAATCTTGTTGAGTTTTTCCTGAGCGGAAAATACGTCGCCAAGACCCTCTTCAACCGTCTCACGGACGGTTTTCTCCGGATCCAGTACCGGCTCCTGCGGGAGATATCCGATATTGAGACCCGGCATCGGGATGGCTTCGCCTTCGATCTCCGTGTCCACGCCTGCCATAATTTTCAGCAGAGTGGATTTACCCGCACCGTTCAGACCGAGCACGCCGATCTTGGCTCCGGGGAAGAAAGACAGAGAAATGTCTTTCAGAATCTCTCGTTTGGGCGGAACAATCTTTCCGACCCTGTTCATGGTGTAAACAAACTGTGCCATATCTAAAAAGTTAATTGTGTAATTCGTGATTAGTCGTCAATCGGCTTGCCGTGCTTGGCATGGCGTTTTTTGACGCCCATGTATCCCTTGAGGACCCAAAGTTTGCGAAGCTTTGAAATTCGCTCGTTTTCCTTTTCTCGAAACTCGCCCATCTCTTTGGGCAGATATTTCTTCCATTTTTTGTACACGCCGCCCATATCCATGTCTTCCATGAATGAACGGAGTTTTTTAGGCAGGCCGTTGGTGTGCACACTCGCCTGAAAATCGATCAGAGCGGGTTTCCCGTCGGGCGTCATGACCCAATTGCTCGTTCCGCGGGTATCGAGGTGTACCAAATCCCGCTGATGAATCGCATTGATAATCGCTTCGCACTGCTCAAGATATTCAGCAGTGACTTCTTCTTCCGGCACGCGGGCAAGCACTCTTCCGGGGATGTACTGTACCGCAAGCGTGTAGTCGTCCAGCATAAAAGCTTTGTTGGGAACGCCTTCCAAACCCGCCAGCTTTTTGATCGCCTTGAGCTCTCGCCACAGGACCAGCTTGGCAAAGCTGTTTTTGACCAGCCAGTGCCGATTAGAAAAATCTTTGATTGTCCAGCGCTCTCCGTTGACCTCTGCAACAGAAACGCAGGCGTTTCCCCAACGGCCGTCTCTTAAAAGCTTTACGTCGGCTTTTTTAAGATCCTCACGGGTAAACGGTAAGTTTTTCTTGCTTGACATTCGTATCCAATTAATTCAAAAGAGCAAGCTCGACAGCCTGCTCCTTTTGATTTATGCGGTTTCTTCGTTATCTTCTTCACTCTTCGGTTTACCGAAGATGGCACACAGCCATATACCGACTTGGTAAAGAATCACCAGCGGCAGCGCCAGAAGCATCTGCGACAGAACATCCGGCGGCGTGAAAATCGCGGCGATAACAAACGCGCCGACCACCATATAGGGGCGAGCCTTCTTGAGCTTATCAATCGAAGTGATGCCCATACGATTGAGCACAACCACCACAATCGGAACCTCAAAGGTAACGCCGAAAGCCAGGAACAGCGCTAAAACGAAACTGAAATAAGAATCAATATCCGGCGCGAAGTTCACCGAGTTCGGAGAGAAGCCAGCGATGAACTGGAAGACCATACGGAAAACAATGAAATAGCAATAAGCCATTCCAAGGAAGAACATGACCAGGCTCGAAATAATAATCGGCGCGGCAAGTTTCTTTTCTTTTCTGTAAAGCCCCGGCGCCACAAATCCCCACAGCTGCCAAAGCACGTAGGGAAGCGCGATAACAAAGGCGACGAAAAGCGTGACCTTCAGCGGGACCATGAACGGCGCAATAACGCCCGTTGCCAGAAGTTTGGCGCCCTGAGGCAGCGCGACCATGAGCGGTTTGCTCAAATAGTCGAAAATCTGCTTCATAAAGGGCGACAGACATGCGAAAACCAGCAGAATAGCAATCGCCATGCGCACTAGGCGGGAACGAAGTTCTACCAAATGGGCGACAAGTGTCTGCTCTTTGTCGTCCTCCGGACCGTCCGGCAGTTCAGCTAAATCCTTATCACTCATGACGAAATGCGAGTTCTATTAGTGTGGCTGTTCGGAGCGAAACGTCCGGCCGTATGAATTCTGGGGTTAAGACGCGGATGAGTCCTGCGGCGCGGTTCTGATTCAACACGGGAATAACCGCGTCTGACACGCTGAGCCGGAGCAAAAGACGCACGAGCGGAAATTTGTTTCTTCAGATCCGCAAGCTCGCGTCTCAGTTCGGCAAGCGCATCTTCCGACGGCTGAGCGGCGGCCACGGGCTGGATATCTTCCGCCTTCGGCGCAGGACCCTGCAGCTCCTGAGGCACGGCCTGAGTCTGCTCGATTCCGGTTTCATGCCAATTGAACGCGCTCTCAAGCGAAGAAGTATCGATCTGACGATCCAGATCGCCCCAATCTCCGACTTCTGCAGGCTTTACAGCCTCTTCGGGCTTCTGCTCAATAATGTTTTCCATCGAGAGTTCTGCCTTGGGAGACGTGGAGTCCATCCAGCTGTCTTTAATGTCTTTGGTTGCGGAATCCACCTGCGACTTAAGATCCTGACCTGCATTGTTCACAGAGTCGGATACTTCTTTGACCTGCTTTTCAATCTGATCTGTCGTGTTCTTCAGATTAGATTGAAGATCTGCCGCCATCTTGCGGGCGTCTTCCTGAATTTTTTTCAGCTCGGAAAGCTCGACCTCTTTATCGATGTCGTTCTTTACCTGTGAAACAAAACGCTGAGCACGCCCCATCAGCGTGCCAGCGGTTTTTGCTACCTGAGGAAGCTTATCGGGACCGAGTACGACTAAAGCAACAGCCGCAATCAGCCCGATTTCCCCCATACTGAAATCAAGCATAAGCGCTCAATCCCATTAGGCCTGTTTCTGATCGGCAGGAGCAGTCTCTTTAGCTGCAGCGGCATCAGCCTTCTGTTCAACCTGCTGCGGTTTCTGCGGTTCGTCCTGAGCTTCTTTCATACCTTCCTTGAAGCCTTTGACCGCACCGCCGAGGTCTTTACCCATGTTCTTAAGCTTGCTCGTACCGAAAATCAGAACAACAATGACCAGAACAACAAGCCAATGCCAAATAGAGAGGGAACCCATGTTTAACTCCTAGAGTTTCTGCCAGGGGCGCGGGCCGCCCAAGACATGTACGTGAATGTGATTTATTTCCTGACCGCCGTCATGACCGGTGTTGATGACAACGCGGAATCCATTATTTGCACCGGCTTCTTTAGCCAGAACAGGCGCTAAGGCCAGCATTTTACCTAAAAGCGGCTCTTCTGACTTGCCCATGACCGCCAAAGAATCAAAATGCTGTTTCGGAATAATTAAAAGATGAACCGGAGCCGCAGGATGAATATCCTTGAACGCTACCACGTCATCATCTTCATAAACCTTCTGAGAGGGAATCTCTCCTCGGGCGATTTTGCAGAAAAGACAATCTTCCTTTTGCATACACTACTCCGTTAACTTCTATTATTGTTCAAGAAAAATCAAAGCGGCTCAACCTTGATAACCCTTAGAAACACTCTGCTTTTCTTCTTTTTTCACGATTCTTTACGATTTGCCTTTTCAACAAGGCCGGAAGTGCCCTCGCGCCGAGCCAGTTCGGCAAGCACTTCTTCCGGACGAATACCGGCCTGAGAAAGTACGACCATGCAGTGAAACCATAAGTCCGCCGTCTCGTAGATCAGGTGATCCCGATTTCCGTCTTTGGCGGCCATAATCACTTCGGCAGCTTCCTCCCCGACTTTTTTCAGCGCTCCGTCCGGAGCTTTGGAAAATAATTTGGCGACATAGGAGGTCTTCGGATCTCCGCCTTTGCGGCTGTCAATCACATCGGCAACATCGCTCAGTACTGCAACTCTTTCCATCTTGTATTCCTTATTTCTTACCGTACATCTCTTCGGCGCTGCGAATCACGTCGGAGTTCTCTTTCCAGCTGTCCGCTTCCCAGGTTCGGTAAAAACAGCTTCGGTGACCCGTATGGCAGGCAATACCACCGATTTGCTCAACACGGTAAATCACGGCGTCTGCGTCGCAGTCAAGCAGAATCTGAACAATCTTCTGACGGTTTCCGCTCTCTTCGCCTTTGCGCCAAAGACGAGAGCGGGAGCGGGAAAAATACGTTCCGTATCCGGTCTGCGCGGTCTCTTCAAGCGCCTCGCGATTGGCCCAGGCCAGCATGAGCACCGTCCCGTCCTCTGCGTCCTGAGCGATGACAGGCACCAGCCCGGCATCGTTGAACTTAACACTGTCGGCAATGCTCATCTTTAATCCAGCCTCACGGTAATGCCCTGCGCCTGCATATAGCGCTTGGCCTGCTCAATGGTATATTCGCCGAAATGGAAAATGGAAGCCGCGAGCACCGCGTCCGCGTGTCCCTGCACAATGCCGTCCACCAAGTGCTGCAGATTGCCGACGCCGCCTGAAGCAATAACCGGAATAGTCACTGAGTCGCTGACCGCGCGCGTCAGCGCAAGATCAAAGCCCTGCTTTGTCCCGTCGCCGTCCATGCTGGTTAAAAGAATTTCACCGGCGCCAAGCGCCTGCACTTTCTTTGCCCACTCGACCGCGTCAATCCCGGTCGGCGTGCGTCCGCCCCGAGTGTAGACTTCCCACGTTCCGTCTCCTCGGGCTTTCGCGTCGATCGCGACCACAATCGCCTGACTGCCGTAGGTCGCGGAACACTCCCCAATGAGATCGGGATTGTTGACGCCCGCGGAGTTAATCGAAACCTTGTCGGCTCCGCTGTTTAACAAGCGGCGCACGTCGGAAACCTTACGCACGCCTCCGCCGACCGTCAGCGGAATGAAGACTTGGGCGGCCACGTCTTCAATCACTTTAAGAATTAAATCGCGTTCGTCGGATGTGGCGGTAATGTCCAGAAAGGTCAGTTCATCTGCGCCCTGTTCATCATAACGGCGCGCGATTTCCACCGGATCTCCCGCATCGCGAAGATCAACAAAATTAGTTCCCTTAACAACACGGCCGCCGGTCACATCCAGACACGGAATGATTCGCTTCGCGAGCATAACTGTTAGTCCTCAGAGCCTTCAGACTCTTCAACAAGCTTGAGCGCCTCTGTAAAGTCCAAAGTTCCTTCATAAAGTGAACGGCCGAGAATCGCCATCGTGACGCCGTCGTCCTCAACCGCAAGAAGTTTGCGAATATCTTCCAAATCACGAATACCGCCGGAGGCGATCACGGGGATCGAAAGATGACGCGCAAGATCGGCTGTCGCATCAACATTGCAGCCGGTCAGCATGCCGTCACGGCTGATGTCGGTATAGAGAATCGCGTCAACGCCGTAGCCCTCGAATCTCTGGGCAAGATCCACTGCGCTGTGACCGGTAGTCTTTGTCCAGCCGTCCGTCATGACCATGCCGTCCTTAGCGTCCAGGGAAACAATGACGCTGCCGCCAAACTGGCAGCAGACGTCATGAAGGAAACCCGGCGCTTTAACCGCGGCTGTGCCGATAACGACATAGTCGGCACCGAAATCCAGTACCTGCTCAACTCTCTCAAGCGTACGCATGCCGCCGCCGATCTCGATCTCCACATCGTCGGAGAATTCGGAAATGATTTTCTTGATCACGGCAAGATTAACCGGTTTGCCGCTCTTAGCGGCATCCAAGTCCACCAAGTGAAGCCGCTGCGCGCCAAGATCAACCCAGTGCTTGGCCTGTGCGACCGGGTCGGTGTTAAACACGGTGATATTGGAAGTCAGGTCACCCTGGCGAAGACGAACACACTGGCCGCCTTTAATATCAATTGCGGGAATTAATAACATGGTATTTCTTTCAAGATTTAGTCAGGATTCCAAGTCAGGAAATTTGCATAAAGAGCGAGACCGGCCGCGGCGCTTTTCTCCGGGTGGAACTGTGTGGCAAACACATTGTCCTTAGCCACCGCAACAGTGACCTCTTTTCCGTAGAAAGTAACGCCCGCGATCAGACTCGGATCTTCGGGTACTACATAATAGCTGTGGACGAAATAAAACCAAGCGCCGTCACTAATGCCGTTCCACATGCGGTGCGGTATTCTCTGAGAAACTCGGTTCCATCCCATCTGCGGAACTTTAAGACGAGCTCCGCTCAGGTCGGTTTGATTAGAAGGAAAACGAACCACGTTTCCTTTGAAAATGTCCAAACCGCCGACATCGCCTTCCTCGCTGTGCGTGAAGAGCATCTGCTCTCCGATGCAGACCGCAAAGAAAGGTTTGTTTTTTACAGCATCGCGAACCGCTTCTTCAAGACCGGTGCGGCGAAGATTCGCAATGCAGTCGGGCATCGCGCCCTGGCCCGGGAAAATCACGCGGTCGGCCTTCATCACATTCTCAGGCAGCGCAGTCACTTCAATCGTGGTGCCAAGCGGCGCAACTTTTTCGACCGCCTTGCTGACGCTGCGCAGATTTCCTGAACCATAATCAACAATCGCTATTCTCATAAAACGCCTTTCGTCGAGGGAACACGGCCCATTGCTCGTTCGTCCGGGGCAGCGGCAGTACGCAGCGCGCGTCCGAAAGCTTTAAAGACGGACTCACACTGATGGTGCGCGTTCACGCCCCGCAGGTTGTCAATGTGCAGCGTAATCTTCGCGTTGTTGACGAGCGCAAAGAAAAATTCACGCGGCAGCTGCGTATCCATCTCTCCGATCATCGGAGCGGTAAAGTCCACGTTCCAGACCAAATAGGGACGTCCCGAGAAATCCATAACGACGCGGGAAAGCGCCTCATCAAGGGGCACACAGCTTTGGCCGAAGCGCGTGATGCCGACTTTATTGCCGATCGCCTGAGCAAGACACTGGCCCATCGCGATGCCGATATCTTCAATCGAGTGGTGACCGTCAATCCACAGATCGCCTTCGCACTTGACGTACAAATCGATCATGCCGTGACGGGCGATCTGATGGAGCATATGATCAAAAAAACCGATACCAGTGTGGATGTCGGCCTGTCCGGAGCCATCCAGGTCCATCTTCACAATAATTTCGGTTTCCGCTGTCCTGCGTTCAACCTCAGCTGCTCTGTTCATAATCCGTCCTATTTCTTTTCAAGTTCGCTGACGCGGTACATCGAGCTTGCAGAGTGCGCTGTGAGGAATTCGCCGCGGGCCAGAACGTCGGCAACATGACCAAGTTTTTCCGCGCCCTCTTTGCTGACCTGAAGCACGCTCATGCGCTTCTGGAAATCCCAAACACCAAGCGGGGAAGAATAACGGGCGGTTCTTGATGTCGGCAGAACATGGTTCGGGCCGGCACAGTAGTCGCCGAGCGCTTCACAGGTGTAGGCGCCAAGGAAGAGCGCGCCGGCGTGGTGAATCTTGTCGGCGTATTTTTCCGGTTCTTCGACGGAAAGCTCAAGATGCTCCGGAGCAATCGTATCGGCGACACGGCAGGCCTCATCAATAGAGTCCGTCACAATGATGGCGCCGCGATTCTTCAGGCTGGCTTCAATGATTTCCTTACGGCTCATATTCGGAAGCTGACGTTTAATAGACTCTTCCACCTTGTCGGCAAATTCGGCGTCCGGCGTGAGCAGAATCGCCTGAGCCAGCTCGTCATGCTCGGCCTGACTGAACAGATCCATCGCGATCCAGTCGGGGTTGGTCTTACCGTCGCAAATCACGAGAATTTCAGAGGGGCCCGCGATCATATCGATGCCGACCGTACCGAACACATAACGTTTGGCAGCAGCGACATAGGCGTTGCCCGGTCCGACAATCTTATCAACCGCAGGAATCGTTTTAGTACCGTAGGCCATTGCGGCGACCGCCTGAGCTCCGCCGATGGTGTAGCACTCCTTAACGCCGGCAAGCGCAGCAGCAGCCAAAACCAGCTGATTGGGTTTGCCGCCCGGAGTCGGAACCACCATCACGATTCTGCCGACACCGGCCACGTGAGCCGGCATAGCGTTCATCAGAACGGAAGACGGGTAAGCGGCCTTACCGCCCGGGACGTACAGACCGACAGAGTCCAACGGGATATAACGAATACCGAGCTTGGTTCCGTCTTTTTCGGTGATCGACCAGCTCTGACCGATTTCATGCTCATGGAAAGAATGAATTCGCTGAGCGGCGGTCTTAAGCGCCTGTTTCTGATCTTCAGGAAGCGTCTCGAGCGCTTTTTTAAGATCCTCTTCGGTCAGAAGGAACTCTTCCATGCTTTTGGCGTCCATATGATCGAAGCGATTGGTGTATTCAAGCACCGCCTCGTCGCCTCTTTTACGCACATCCTCGACAATCGCCTCGGCTCTGCGCGTAATCTCCGGATCAACCGAGGAGTCCACAGCGACCAGTTCGGAGAACTTCGCAGCGAAGTCCGCATCCTTTGTATTCAGTCTTCTAATGATCATTTTTTCACCGTTTTTTCGAAAATTTCAATCAGCGGCAAAATCTCCTGCCGCTTTAATTTCATTGCCGTCTGTCCGACAATCAGTCGAGAAGACACGTGATCGATTGTTTCCACTTCCACCAAATCATTCGCTTTGAGCGTCGCGCCGGTACTGACCAAATCAACAATCGCGTCGGAAAGACCCGCGATCGGCGCAAGCTCCATCGAGCCGTACAGCTTGATCAAATCCACATGAACGCCGATTCGCGCGTAGTAGTCGCGCGAATACTTCATATACTTCGTCGCAATTCTGAGGCGCGCTCCGCGTCTGACCTTGCTTCGGTAATCAAAATCGCGGGGACAGGCAACGCACATGCGGCATTTCGCGATATTCAGATCGAGCGGAATATAAAGTCCGGAGCCGCCGTGTTCATACAGTGAATCCTTTCCCGCGACACCCATGTCCGCCGCGCCGTACTGCACGTAAGTCGGCACGTCGCTTGCGCGGACAACCACGATGCGCAGATCCGGGTTATTGGTTCCAATAATCAGTTTGCGGGACGTTTCCGGGTCTTCCAGAGGGTAGATGCCGGCCGCCGCCAAAAAGGGCAGCGTTTCCGTAAAAATTCTTCCTTTAGATAGTGCGAGCGTAATCATTCTTTGACTCTCTTGATATCAGCTCCGAGCGCTCTGAGCTTTTCCTCCATCTTTTCGTATCCGCGGTCCAGATGGTAAATTCGATCGACGGTGGATTCTCCGTCCGCGGCAAGCGCCGCGATGACTAACGCCGCGCTCGCGCGCAGATCCGTCGCCATAAGGGGCGCCCCGGAAAGTCTGGAGACGCCGCGAACCGTCGCGGTGTGTCCGTCAATTGTTATGTCGGCACCGAGTCTCTGCAGCTCGGGCACATGCATGAAACGATTCTCAAAAATGGTTTCGTCCACACGGGCGGCCCCTTCAGCGATGGTGTCAAGCGCCATAAACTGCGCCTGCATATCAGTCGGAAAAGCCGGATACGGCGCAGTACGAATATCAACCGCTTTCAGAGTTTTTCCGGCGCCCGCTTCAATCCAATCGTCCCCGAAAGTAACTTCGGCGCCCGACTCTCTCAGTTTGTCGATGACCGCGGCAAGATCTCTCGGATTGCAGTGCGTCACACGGGCTTTTCCGCCGGTGGCGACCGCGGCAACCAGGAAGCTTCCGACTTCAATGCGGTCGCTCATGACCGTATGCGTCGTGCCGTGCAGCTTCTCAACGCCTTCAATAATGATTCGATCGGTGCCCGCGCCCTGAATCTTTGCGCCCATGGCGTTCAGACAGTCGGCCAGGTCGACCACTTCCGGCTCACGTGCCGCGTTTTCCAGTACCGTTGTACCTTCGGCGAGCACCGCGGCCATCATCAGGTTTTCCGTTCCGGTCACCGTCACCATATCGGTCACGATAAGAGTGCCTTTAAGCTTGTCGGCCGAGGCGCTGACATAGCCGTGGTCAATAGTCACCTCGGTTCCAAGCGCTTTCAGGCCTTTGATGTGCTGATCAACCGGTCTTGCGCCGATCGAGCAGCCGCCGGGCAGCGATACCTTGGCCTTGCCAAAGCGCGCGACAAGCGGGCAGAGCACAAGAATAGATGCCCGCATGGTCTTCACCAGATCGTATGAAGCTTCAGTGGATGTAATGTTCGACGCTTCGATCGTAACCGCGTGGTCCGAGCGCGTCACTTTGCAGCCCAGATCTTCCAAAAGTCTGAGCATGGTTTTGACATCGGCCAAATCCGGAAGATTATGGAAAACCATCGGCTCTTCCGTTAAAAGCGATGCGGCGAGCAAAGGAAGCGCCGCATTCTTTGCGCCGGAGGCTCTGATTTCCCCGCGCAGCGGTTTTCCGCCGGTGATAACTAGTTTTTGCACTGAGCAACTCCAAACAAAACAGTTCGAGTGCGCCGAACAAATACGGTCACACCCATAACACATTGAGTTTATAGCGATAGCAAAGCGAATTGGCGCTTTGCAGCGCTTTTTTTTCAAGATTTATTTATCTCGGGAGCAAGACATGAAAAACCGCGGGACAGCTTTTTTCCGCCAATCCCGCGGTCTCACCCGATCTTCTACTTCGCGTATTCTCTCCAGTCTCCGCTGTCGAGCTTAACGTAGTCTTTTCCGTTGTAATTGATGACCTTCGCATTGGCGTTCTCAGAGACAGAATGCGTCTGAGGAAGCCCCTTCACCAGCTCTTCGAGCGTCTCAGAGCCCTCCGGTTTGCCAAAGAAGTTCGTCTCAAGCACGCGTCCGATCAGCGTGCTGATCGCAAGATAACTGGTCTTTTGCGTCACATTGACCGGTCCGCCCTGAGGCTGGATGCCGATGAACTTCACGAGCGCGGGCACATGTGTAATGGACGGGCTCGGGATATCGCGAAGATGTGCGACCTGAACCTTGTCGCCCTGCTCGGCGGCGCCATGCTCGGGCACAACCACCAGCATGACTTTGCGGCCGCTCTTTTCAATATCGGAAATCAGCGTATCCAAATCATCCAGCATCGCTTTGGCACGCGGCTTAAACGGTGCAAGACGGCGTTTGCCGGCAAAACGGTTGCCGTCATGCAGCGCAATCAGATTCACGAAAGTCGCGCTCTTATGATCGCTGCTCTCAGCTGTCTTTTCCCAGTCTTTAAAGACCGCTCTGGCGTCTCCGATCGGTTCCTCATCAAAGGAGTCATAGCGCTTGGGATACTTCATTTCTTCAAGACGCGGCGTCAGACCGGCCAAGTGTCTGAGGCTCTGATAGAAGTTGTCGTATTTGCCGCTGTGATCCATGAACACATACTGGTTGTAGCCGAGATGACCGAGTCGGCTCATGATTTCGCAGTCGGGATTGCGCCCTTCATACAAATCCTCGTGCGAGGGCTGTCCGCAGGCGGACTTCAGCAGACGAAGCGCTGCAGGACCTGAGTACGAAGTTGCCGAATTAAAGTTCTCAAATCGAATATTGAACTTCTGCAGCACTTCATGATTGTCCAGGCCCACCGCTTTCAAATCCGAATTGGAGAGCGAACAGATATTCAGAAGAAGAATATCAAACGGAGTATCGGTCTTCGGCAAAGAGTCAGGCCATACCGCACGGCGATCCTTCTCAGTGTCGTGGAACGTCTTAAGCCACTCGTCAAGATTGCGGGATGTCGGATCAAGCGTCTGCGGAATCAGATCGCTCTTAACCTCTTCTGCGCCTTCTTTTTTAGCGCTGTCGGCTGCAGCCACGGTTTCCGCCGGCACCGGAGCGGGCCGCTGAAACAGCGGCTGCCATACCGGTGCGAGCAGCAAAATCACCAGATAGCCGATTGTGAAGGTCGTGACGCGCACATAATCGCGGATCGCGTAATAGACCACAATCAGCACCAAGCCGATACCGATCATCTCGAAATTAAGGAAGTTCAGCAGTGAATCCACAATGTAGCCGGTCTCCATCGCCGCGACATTGTGGAAGTTTCCCTTGATGCTTTCAAGTCCCGGCAGCCAGCTCTCGCTGTAAACCAGCGCGAATGCCGCGCAGACAGCCGCAAGAGTTCTAAGCCATCTCAGCCAGCGGTTCTGCAGCGGGAACATGACAAAAATCAGCAGAAGAACGTTATGCAGAAGATTCAGCGTGAGATAGCCGAATCCCGCAAGAAGAAATTCTCCGATGAAAAAGACGTTCCAAAGGCCGAGACCTTTCCACTTTTCCTTTTTATTACCCGTCGACGCCATGTTGTCTTCTCAAATTAATTCGGAGTCTTGGTATCGATAACGAGATCGTTGCTCGGAATAATCAGACGGCCCTTCTCGTCAAAAGCAAACGCTCGGTAATCGAAGCCGAGACCGAACATAATCAGGCAGTTGCGATAGTAGTTCACGCCTGTCATTTTAGTCGATGTGAGTACCGTGCGAATAATGGCGCCCGCTTTGTCGCTGCTGACGTAAGGAAGGAAGCACGCTCCGAAAGCGTCCACTTCCCAGCCGCTGAAAGTCATATCGCCGAGATTCACCTTTTCAGGCGGCAGATTCGTGCGTCTGACCGCATCAATCATAGGACCGTAGTGCTTGGCCAGAAGTTCGTAGTTCTGATCTTTCGGAGAAAGCATGGACGCCCACAGGTAAGTGCGGATTGCGTTGTAGCTGCCTTCCATTTTGTTCGGATCGACCAGGCGGCCGCTGCTGTCAAATTTTGCCCAGTCGGGTGCGGCTCCGTCCGGGGAGCTGCGGATCATCGCGTTAATCAGCCCTTCCAGAACCGGCTGCCAATAAGGATCGTGCTCGGCAAAGCGACGAAGGATCTGCGGCGGATAGTAGCTCGGGTTGATCGTGATGATGCCTTTATCTTCAAAACCGACCCGCCCCGGCAGGATGACTTTGCCGACATTGGGAATATCACGAACAAGCTCCTTGAGCTTTGCGAGGTAGTCGTTCGCGCGCGCTTCATACTCAGGCGCGTTCCAAATACGGGCCGCTTCAAGCAGTGAATACGCAATCCACATATCGGAGTCGGTCGCGTTATTTGTATCCATAATCTTGCCGGGATTTTCCATCTTCCCATCCGGAATGCCCCAAAGCCAGGATGGCTGATCCTTTCCTAGATTGTTTTCGGACCAGGCAAACACCTGATCAAAGGTCTTTCGATCATTGGCGACAAGCGCGTAGAACATGGCGTAGGACTGGCCTTCCGAAGTCGTGATCAGGTTCTTCTCACTGTAGTCAACGACTCGTCCTTCTTCCGTCACATTGGTCGACTTAAATTCGTCCCAAAGATCCCAAGCCAGTGCCTGTGTCGAAAACGCGGCTGACAGCAGGCAGGCGATAAGTAATTTTCCTTTCATGTCGATCTGCTCCTTAATGACGCCGGCTGCGGTATCTGATAATTGAGTGCATCAGATAGTAGATTCCGCCTGCAAACAGGAGGGCGCAAAGTAATGTGAAAAGAACCAGCAGAAGCGGCTGATCCAGCAGCGAGTACCAAACACGCTGATGCCAAGGGAGCGACCCGGTGTAATAAGAGGGGCCCGCCTCAAAGCTTGAGGGCACTGCGTTGGGTCTGAAAATTGCGACACTCCCGCCGACAACCTTGAGATCCCCGGGATTCATCAGACGTTTATTGAGAATAAAACTTCCGTCCTGTCCGTCTCCCATCAAAGTAACGACGGAGCGGCCGCTACTGTATGGCGATTCATACTGCGCCATCGCGGCGATACCAGTATCCTCGGTCACAAGTGTTCGACCCGTATTGTCCGCTTTCTCACTGAATTGATTTTTGTCGTTGCCGCGCATCTTTTCAAGAAGCACCTCCGGCTCAAGTTTTTCCAGTCCGGAGAGATCCTGACTGGTTTCGGCAAAAACTAAAATATCCTTATCTTTTGCGTTGCCGTTGCGTACTGCGGAATCAACTGTGACTTTCGTAGCTGGATAGCCGATCTGAGCTCCGATTCGCCCCATTGTGTTCAGCATAGTTGAAACAACGTTTGCCGGCGCCTGATCTCGAATCAGAACAAGCGTCTGGGAAAGATCCGCGTACTTGGAGAATGGGAAGCCGCTAACGGTGAAAAGCTTCAAATCCGGCAGGCGCGCAAAGTGGTAGAACCCAGAAAAATCAATGGTCGAGTTCGGATCGATTTCCACCTGATTCGGAATCAGTGCGACACTCTTGCAGTTTTCCGTCGTACCTCCGGAGACGCTAAGCGCGTACTGGAAATCAAACGTCATCATGTTCTCTGCCGAAAGCAGACGGCTCGGAATCGATGTGTTATTCCACAGATTCGCCAATCCGTTCAGCATAGAGAACTGAGAGGCGAAGGAATTGCTGTTGGTATCCGGCTTCAGCTCGTAGGATTCCACCAGCTGATCGTTCAGTAAAAAGCGCATCTGAGCCGCTTCGCGGTTCGTGGGCTTGGTGTAGCGGTAACGAAGATCGAGATTAACGTTGCTGCTAGTCACCATAAACAGGTCCGGCGGAAGCTTAACTTCGAGCTTAATGGGAGCCGGGTGCAGTCCAGTGCTTGTCAACTGACCGCGATACTTAGCAATTTTGTCAAAGCTGACTTTTTCGCCGGTCGGAATCCATGCGGGCGCGTCATACGCTTTTCTATCGGGAAGCGCACTGAAGCCTTCGATTGTCACAAGACCGCCAGCGATCCCCTTATCTTGCGCAGCGAGGTAGCGCGCGGCCGTCAGCAGATCGTCCTCATTGCGCCCCGCGATCACAAGAATCTTGGCGAACATAGTGTTGGGCGCGTCCACAACAGAAACTGTCGGCGCATTAACCTTCGGCAGGAACTTCAGAAAGTCCGGACGACTGTCGTTGGTGACAAAGGCAACAAAATTCTGATCCGACGGCTGCTCGTTGTAATAAACCGGAAAGTCAATGCCGCGCCATTCCGCCTTAACACCTGCCCAGGAAGCGACCACTGCGGCAGCCTGCTTCATCAGATTATTTGGAGCCGAAGCAAACACAACCGGCAGTGTTGTAGCCGACGGGCTCAGCGTGTTGACAAACGGTGTCGGAATAAGCGAAAGATCATTCGCAAGACGAACCATCTGAGTGCTGAGCGTAAGGAAACTTGACGAATCCACAGTCAGCCAAAGCGAGGGGTTGGAAACCGAACCGCAGACGTTCGTATAGGCCCCTACAAATTCCAGCGTAATGCGGTTAGTCTCCTCAATCTGCTTCGGATTGAAATCAACGGTTGCTGAAACCTGACTGCCAAGCTGTTCCTTTGTCACGGGCAGAGACTTCTGAAGCTGACCGTTCAGATAGACATTCAGTTGACTCTGCTGAGGGATCAGTGCCGGCGACGGGGTGTAGCGCAGAGTTACAGACGCCTTGGAAATCACTTCGTTTTTAGGCGAATAAAAACGAAAGGAGCGCTCGTTGTAGATGCCCGTCATCTTGATCTGATCGATCATGCCCTCGGTGGAGTAGCTAAAGAGCGGAGTATCGCGGCGAATGACCGGAATCTGATCCACTCTAAAGTTCGGCTGAACATCTCTAATATAGGTCGGCTCGAGCTGGGCGGAGAAGGCGGGGTTGCCTAATGAGCCGATGACCGCACTGAGAACACAAAGCGTTGCGCCTTTCAGGGATAAATGTAGCCTTTGCGTAAAATTCATATTTTTCTGGCCTAGAACTGTGGTTTATCTATATATGTTTTAAAGATTGTACGTCTTTCTTATCGTTTTCACCTGTTTCTTCCCTTCTTAGCGCATTAATTGGGTATGCTCCGAGTCCTCAAAAGGAGAGTTTTTACTGTCCTTGCGGAACTCGGGGAAGCGGGGAATAAAACTAATCACTTCGCGCACGCACCAGCTGACAGACTTAAAGAACCAACCGACGGAGTTGGAAGAATAATTTGCAAAAGAAATTGCCCCAAGTTTAGCTATCTGCAGGAGCGATTCTGCGCCCGAGAGCATGCCATAGGGCTTGACTTCCGACTGCTTCTGAACCCAAATATCCGGCGTCCCGAACGTCGCACTCACATAGTGCATTTCCTCAACTCGTGTATCCTGTCGAACGATAACTTCCAAAACACCTTTATCAAATACCGCGTCGACCACGCAATGAAATGAGTATCCCGGATGATGTTTAGTACCAAATGTCATCGTGATTTCCTGATTCGGTTCAAAGAACTGAACATCCTGCGGGTTGATCGTAATCACACAGTCCTTCTGGGAAAAGGCAGCAAGCTTGGCCGATATATTCTTCTCCCCGACTTTGAGCTGAACCGACGTCTTAAACGCAATACGCGGGAACTTTCGCTTCTGAACGCTTTCCACGCAAACAGCCATCGCTGCAAAAAGGATGACCAGGTTGTATGCGATCCAGACTAAGTTGATCAGAATCATCATGACCTCATAGGAGCTCGCGCCGATCATTCGATATATACCGATCAGGAAACCCAACATATTCAAAGAAAGCAAAAGCAGATACGGTTTCGAGACTGCCCAATCCAGATACGCTTTATCAATAACGCCGCCCTTTGCTGTTACGTTGAATTTTCCTTTGTGCGGCGCAATGAGTGCAACCAGGGTCGGCACAAAGATGTACCAGGACAGAATGGTTTCGTAGAGTGCGCTGACAAAAGGAAAACGGTAACCTCGGTGAATCGCGTACGTCGTCATAGTTGAATGCACCATGTGTGGGACCAGATAGACGAAGATTGCGATTGCGCTTGCATAGATCACGTAGACATCGGCAAAAAGGAACGGGAGCGGTGCAATCAGGAAAATAATTCTCGGCAGACCGTGCAGAAAGTGGATCATCGCATTCAGAAAGCACAGACGCTGCGGTATCGAGAGACCTTTCCCAAACAACGGATTATCCAGTCGGAAAATCTGAACCATGCCTCTGGCCCAGCGGATGCGCTGACCGATATGCGCAGCAAGCGTCTCCGTACTCAGCCCTGCTGAAAGCGGCGTGCTGAGGAAAGCCGAGCTCCAGCCCTTACGGTTGAGCTTCAGTGAAGTATGAGCATCCTCCGTCACAGTTTCTACCGCAATGCCGCCCACCTCTTCGAGCGCTTTGCGGCGCATGATAGCGCAAGAGCCGCAAAACATCGTAGCGTTCCATGTGTCATTGCCTTTCTGAATGAAGTCATGAAAGAGTGAATTCTCATTCGGAACGTTGTCTTTCAGGTGCAAGTTTTTCTCAAACGGATCCTGAGAATAGAAATGATGCGGCGTCTGAACCAGCGCAACTTTCGGATCCTTGATAAACCAGCCCATGGTCTTTTGCAGAAACGTACGCACAGGGACATGGTCACAGTCAAAAATGGCGATAAATTCCCCATTGGTAATGCTCATCGCATGATTGATGTTTCCTGCCTTAGCATGATTATGCTTTTCCCGTTTAATGTAGTGAGCGCCCACTTCGGCAGCAAAATCCTCAAAGTCTTTACGGCTTCCGTCATCAAGAATATGCACGTTGAGCTTAGATTTTTCCCAATCCTGACAGAGCGCCGCGTAGACAGTTGGCTTCACCACATCCAACGGTTCATTATATGTAGGAATAAAAATATCGACTGTCGGCCACTGTGACGGCTCTTTAGGTATCGGAGCGGGTTTTCTATCCAACACCCAGCAGACTTGGAAGTAGCCCAGAAGCATCACAATAAAAGCGTAAGTCTCCGCCAAAATCAGAAGCCAAGTGAAAATCACCGACGTATAGCTGTTGGGATTGATAGTTTCGCTATAACGCCACCAAATATAGCGAGAGGAAACGATCACGGAGATCACGATCAGCATAAGCAGCGTCAAACGAGTATGCGCTTGAAAAAGCGTGAGCGCGATTGTTCCAAGAATCAGCAAAAAGATAATTTGTTCGTCCAGACTAAAGGGCTGTGTCACGCAGAGCACATAGAGAAAGAGTCCGACAATAAGAAGGAAGCCGATAAATATTTTTTTCCCCAGAGAAATCTTCCCGGCGGAGTCTCTATGCTCAGGCAAATCGATTTTTTCCGATACCAGTGACTTAGAAAGACGCTCGGAAACACGGCGGACAAGGCGGTTCGCTTTCTTTGCCGCCATGACGGTCCAGCGGAAAAGAAAAAAGGTAGAAAAGTGACTATTCTTAGACTGCCGAAGCGCGGTTTCTTCTTTACTTGATGCAAAAAGCATCAAGAATATCAGCTGGATAAACACCCTGACGGAATCCAGAGGACGAAGCCGATGAAAGTTAATCTGCGGAAAATAGAAATCTTTGCCACGTTTAAGCCTCTGAAAAACCGGCGACTCGATTGGAAAAAGCAACCAGGCGGCTCCCAAAGCCAACAAGTTAATAAAATAACTGACGCCGCCGGTCGTGTTTGACCGCAAATAGTTAGAGACTCGCGATATTCGGTCTTTGGCTCCGTTAATCAGGTCAAAAAGAAGCATAGCAGGCGGTAAGTTTTGTTATTTGTTAGTTAATAAGTATAAGTGCTGAGAGGTATAAGAAATCAAATCTGTGTTGCTCTGCACTGTTTCAAGCTCACAAATACCATATTTCTTCTGCCCCTATTCTATTCAATGAACTTACCTCTAAAAATGCATCACATGGCAAGAAGGTTCCGTGGTGAGATAGATACATTCACTTGAGACTAAGAGATTGGTTCAATACTTATTCAATGGAATGGAGGAGTATCGAGAATTTGAGCAACTATCGGGGGTTCCGAAAGATATTCTGCGTTTAGAGAAGGCTAATCTCGCATAACTAAAGATTGGATTGCTTCCGAAGAGCACCATCCTCTCTTCCCATCAGTGAAAGAGAAGGAATAGTTAAGCAAGTCTTCGTCACGAACTTTCGCAAGTTCTATTGCGAAACAGAGAAGTTCCGATCCGCAGTATAGGCAGCTGAGTTCTATGGCCTGGAATCTCGTTCAATTCATCGGTAAGTTAAACCCGAATACAAAAGACATGCAACAGCTGGGATAACAAAAGACCCGAAGACGGGCATGTACGCTACTCGATTACATCTGTTCTGGTGTACGCCCTTTAATCCAAGAATGGAACTGAGAATTCATCACCTACATTGAAGATCACACACCAACTCATTCATTATAAAGTTATAAAATACAATAAGTTATCTTCCATAATGTGATATCGAGTAACTTTACAAAAGTAAGAAATAATTCAGATTTTGTTACTTCCCTCCAACCAACCGCATACCGACGTTTTCTTGAATGGTTGATACCGAATTTAGAACCTGAATTCCCGCTCCTAGATTACAAAAATCGGGGCGGGGATTTTTATTTTCAACTTCTGCATAAGTTCCTTGTAACGCTTTGGGATCTTGTGCCAGAGATATGTGACTTGGCCCTCAGGAGCGAACTTATAGACGGTTAATGCATTAAGTTCACTTATCAGGCGTGGAGCTTGCTCAGGGTCAATGTTGGCGTCCTGCATCCGCTTATGCAGCATCAGTCTTAAACTCAGAGCTAAATACGTGACAAAGACCTTTCCATCTAAAGCTCTCTGCAAACACCTCAATCTTCTGCCGCCGCATCTATCTTTGTAGTTATTAAACGCTTTTTCGACGGTGTCCTTTTGACGGTAAATGTTTAGAGC
>Ga0209064_1001579_pt1 | contig 33494 bp, 18 predicted proteins | sample Inofromicrocosms_FD_187498 | JGI IMG/M metagenome (GOLD analysis project Ga0209064, IMG submission 187498) | Mouse cecum microbial communities from Vienna, Austria - Inoculum for glucosamine and mucus D2O microcosms (SPAdes) (version 2) | ecosystem: Host-associated > Mammals > Digestive system >... | reverse complement strand
CGCCTCCTTGATGAGCCTTGGCTGCATCTAAAAGAAAGGTTGTGGCGTCTTTCCTATTATGCTGAATAAGTAAACTGTCAGCCCGATGGGGCGTGACTGATAGAAGTTTGCCTGATAGGACTTTTTTAACTACAAGGCATTTCGGGCTCTAACCGATTGCCGGTTATTTGATTGGGGCAGAGGCCTCGATCATGACTCTTTTGTGCCTACACAATTGGCACAGAAACATAAGCAATTGATTTTTAACGTTAATCTTTTCTAAATCTCAACGAGAATTTTGGAATACAACATAGAAGGGAGGAAATTGGATAGGATTCATTGGAAAAAGCATCTTTGCCGATTTTTGTGACGGTATATGTAACATTGTCATGGGTGATTGATTCGGCAATCTCGACTGAACTTAATCCTTCATAATTTTCATCACCTCCGGCGCACATATATGTAACCTTGGCTGTTGCCTTGTCCTTGTCTAACTCATAGTATATATCGTTATCCCTTTCAATAATCCAGAAATCTTTCCAGCTTTCAGATTCTTTATATGCGTTTTCTTCAGGAATATTCAAGCGAGCATCTACGCATGTATTTCTTGAGAATGCGTTGGTTGCTGAGGGGGGAGTTGTGGCAGTTAATGTTATCTGTTTGATATTGGGACAACCATAAAAGCATTGCGATCCGATTTTTTCAATTGAAGAACCAAATGAAATGTTTTGCAGAGCTTCACAATTTGAAAATGCATTGCTGCCGATTGTTTTAAGACTATCCGGGAACTTTATGTCTGTGATAGATGAGCATCGATAAAAGGCGTTTGATCCGATTGAGTTAAGATTATCTGACCATGTTATATCTTTTAACGAAGGACAATTGGAGAAAGCTCTATTCCCTATTTTTGTTACGGAAGATGGTATTGATAACTCAGTAAGGTTTGGCATATCTCCTGATAAGAAATTTATCTCAGTGACACTATAATCCACACTGTCATGAGTGATTGTTGATGGGAAAGAAAGAACATTTATTTCTTCTTTGTTACCAAGGTAACCAATGGCAGACGCTGTATTTTTTTCAAAATCGATAATATATTTGATATCATCAATCTTAGGATATTTAAAGAAATTACTCCAATATGTGTTTTCTTTATAGTTTTTAATTGCCTCGGTGGGTATTGTGAGTTCACATATTGGAAAAATATAATTTGAAAAGGGTGGCCACGAATTTATCTTTGGTGGAATAATGGCATCAATATTTAAATCGATTATAGGGCAATTAGCGAATGCATAGTCTCCAATTGAAGATATACCGAAGCCAATTTTCACACTGGTTAGTATTCGACAGCCTTCAAAACAAAGAGGGCCTATTGTTGTTATTGTGTTAGGTATGGTTAGTGATTGCAAATTGGGCATTACTCCTCCAAACCGGCCCTCAATTATGGTTACTGTATATGATTTAACCATTGTAGGGTTAACAGAATCAACAGCAGTTTCAGGAATCACAAGTGAATCAATGGGCGAGGTGTTGTTGTTGGGATAGTATCCGTATAAACTTACTTCAGTTTCTGAGATAGGATAATACTCAAATTGGCCATCTCTAAAGGCCAATGCTGTCTGGCTGATTGTAGCAATACATAGCAATGATAAAATAGCCCTAATTTTAAATTTCATAAGCATTTTGTTTTGATGCCGCGGGACTCCCGTCGTTGGCTTTAAGGTAAGATATGACGAAAGCGTGAGAGTCTGTATCTATTGCCGTCCTACCGATTGAGGCTTCTCGCATTGCCCTTTAGAAGTCGGACGGCAACGCAGAAGCCCACGCTTGTATATGTAATGACAATTATGGCTATTTTCCCTTCTCGGGTTAATAGTCATAATCAAGATATTACATATCCACGGGCATCTATCGTTGCCATATCCTTGACTCCTAAATAGAAATTTTGCGAGAATTTCAATCGATCAAGATATAGCGCCTGATAAACGCTTTCAATTATGTCTGTATCCCTCCGCTCAAATCCCGACCGGGCTTCTGCATGGCGGTCTACAATGCAAAAATAGATATTTTCTCTTTAAAATCAGCTGTACTATCTGTTAAATTTTTAAGAAATCAGCGTTGTTGTCTCATGAAATATTTGTTTTTATTTATTCAAAACAAATATTGGGTCTAAATCATCAAGTGTAAAACACAAAGGCATATACGGTTTTGGACCGGATATGCCTTTGGCGTTTAGCGTATTTTGGGGTAATCAGGACTGTTTTTCTTCTGTCTGGGCTGACTGTGGTTTCAGCCATTTGTCGAACCAGCGGAAGAATAAGCGCTGCCACATCACTGCGTTCTGCGGTTTGAGAATCCAGTGGTTTTCGTCGGGGAAGATAACCATTTCAGCAGGTATGCCACGGAGTTTGGCTGCATTGAATGCCATTTCTCCCTGTGACGACAGGATGCGGTAGTCGAATTCACCATGTGAAATCATGATGGGAGTATCCCATTTGTCAACAAATTTATGGGGCGACATTGCGAACGTGCGCTGGGCTGTCGCATTGTCTTTTTTCCAGAATGCACCGTAGTCGGGAGCTGTGGTCACGTCGGCAGGAGCTTTGTCTGCACCGCCGCCCATGTCCCAGTTGGCAAACCACATTTCTTCTGTTTCAAGATACTGAGCCTCGATGTTGAAGATGCCCGCATGAGCGAGGAATGCGGCAAAACGCTTCTCGTGGTTTCCGGCAAGCCAGTAGGTCGAGAATCCGCCATAGCTTGCACCTGTGCAGCCGATGCGCGAGTTGTCGACGTAGGGGCGTTCTTTCATGAAGTCGACTGCCGCCAGATAGTCACGCATGTTCTGTCCGGGATAGTCGCCTGAAATCTGGGCGTTCCATTCAGTTCCGAAACCGGGGAGACCGCGACGGTTGGGAGCGATGACTATATAGCCGTTTGAGGCCATGAGCGCAAGATTCCAGCGATAGCTCCAGAATTGGCTGACGGCGCTCTGCGGACCGCCCTGACAATAGAGAAGAGCCGGATATGTTTTGGTCGAGTCGAAATCCTGAGGATATACAGCCCAGACAAGCATTTGTTTGCCGTCGGTGGTCTTGACCATGTTGCGCTCGACACGGGGCATCTTGAGCGAGGCAAGAAGCTCGGTGTTGACGTTTGAAATCTGTTTAACTTCTCCGGCCTTTGCTATGCAGACCTCGTTGGGTGCGAGCATTGAGTGGCGGAGGGTCACGATGCTTTCTGCGTCGAGAGGCGCGAGACCTGCGTAGTCACATTCGCCGTCGGCTACTACCTTGACTTCCTTGCTTGCGATATCAATTGAGAACACAGGGACATTTCCGTCTTTTGCGGCGAGGAAATAGAGTGACTTCCCATCGGGATTCCATGCGATTGCGTCGGCTGTGTAATCCCAGTCAGTCGTAAGGTCTGATTTTTCACCGGTGGCGGTGTCGAGGATGAAGATGCGGTTCTTGTCAGCCTCATAGCCGTCACGTTCCATCGAAAGCCAAGCCACATATTTGCCGTCGGGTGAATAGGCGGGAGCTGTGTCGTAGCCCATCATGCCTTCGGTGAGATTGCGGGTGCTCTTGTCTGCGATAGAATATAGATAGAGATCTGAGTTGGTCGATACGGCATAGTCGCGTCCTGTTTTCTTGCGTGATACATAGATAAGCGACTTGCTGTCGGGTGACCATGCGAACGATTCCGAACCTCCGAACGGACGCATGGGTGCTTCATACATAGGTTCGTCCGACATGATGTCTTCTACATTGCTGACGCTGCTGCCGTCGAAGTCACAGATGAAAGGATGGGGGATTTCAGTCACCCATTGATCCCAGTGCTTATACATCATGTCGTCAATGACACGGCCGGTTGCTTCAGGAAGGTCGGGATAAAGATCCTTGGCTTCGCGGGCGAACTTGATAGTGGAGATGAGGACGATTTTCTTTTCGTCGGGAGAGAAGAGGAAGCCTTCGATACCTTTTTCAAGAGATGTCACCTGTTTGCGGTCGCTTCCGTCGGCGTTCATGACCCAAAGCTGGCTTTTGCCGTCGGCATCGGCATAGGTGAAAGCGATCTGCTTGCCCTGATTGATCCACACGAAATTGCCCTCTGATTTGGGTGTACGTGTGATGCGTTCAAGGTTCGAGCCGTCGGGATCCATGACATAGAGGTCATTGTTTGAACGGTTCTGCTCAAGGCTTTCATAGGAAATGCCGAAAAGCACCTTGCGGGTGTCGGGCGAAACGCTTACGGCCGAGACACGGCCGAGGGCTTCGAGAGCGTCGATGTCGAAAATGCCGGTTGTCGATTTGAAATCGGGCTTGTCGATGATCTGCGCCTCTTTTTCGCCCCCTGTCGAGCAGGCTGCAAGTGAGCCTGCCGTAAGGATTGTTGCCATGATGTGGTTTAGATTCATGTCGGTTGTTTATGGGGGTGGAATGTGTGATGATTGGAGAAAGAGACCTCCTTATTTGATGAGATATTGCGACGAGATAGACTCGTGGGTGTGTACGCGACGTATGGTGTCAGCGAAAAGACGTGCGACTGAAAGGATGGTGGCTTTCTTGCAGTTCTTGTTGAACGGAATGGAGTTGGTGAACATCATTTCAGTCAGCGAGCAGTTGTCGACGCGTTCAGATGCGGGGTCTGACATGATTGCGTGTGAGCAGAGTGCGCGCACAGAGCGGGCGCCACTCGACATCATGAGGTCGGCTGCCTTGGTGATGGTTCCCGCTGTGTCGACCATGTCGTCGACGAGCACCACGTCCTTGTCCTTTACGTCGCCGATGACAGTCATCTGGGCCACGACGTTGGCCTTGGCACGCTGCTTGTGGCAGAGCACGAGAGGCACATTCAGGTATTTGGCATAGCTGTTGGCACGTTTTGCTCCTCCGACATCAGGCGATGCGATTACAAGGTTCTCAAGCTTCAGCGACTGGATGTAGGGGATGAAGACCGACGAGGCGTAGAGGTGGTCGACGGGAATGTCAAAGAAGCCTTGGATCTGGTCGGCATGAAGGTCCATGGTGATCACGCGGTCAACTCCGGCTGTTGTGAGCAGGTCGGCTACAAGCTTGGCGGCAATCGATACGCGTGGCTTGTCTTTGCGGTCCTGACGGGCCCAGCCGAAGTAGGGCATGACAGCGATAATTGAGGCTGCCGACGCACGCTTTGCCGCATCAATCATCAGAAGAAGCTCCATGAGGTTGTCGGTGTTGGGGAATGTCGACTGTACGAGGTAGACCTCGCATCCGCGGATGGATTCCTCGAACGATACTTCAAACTCGCCGTCAGCAAAATACTGGATGTTCATTTTGCCGAGTTCGCAGCCTAAATCGCGGCAGATTTCTTCTGCCATGTAGTGAGATTTTGTCCCGGAGAAAACTTTGATTGGTGGAAGGGAATCAATCATGATTATTTGTGATAATGATGAGTTTGGGTGCAAAATTACAAAAATTCCCTCGGCTATTATGTTAAAAGCGAGGGAATTTTTTTATGTCGGTGTTAGAAGAAGCAGAGTATGAGTGCCTGAGCGGCTACCACACGGAGGAACATGGTGAGAGGATAGACTGTCGAATAGGCAACGGCCGGTGCGTCAGAACCTGTCGAGTTGTTGGCGTAGGCAAGTGCCGGAGGATCGGTGCAGCCACCCGAAACAAGACCCATGATGGTGAGGAAATTGATTTTGTAGACTCCTCGTGCGATACATCCGACCACGAGAAGGGGTACGAAAGTGATTATGAATCCCCAGATGACCCACCACATACCGGTGGTGTTGAACACGGTGTCGGCGAATCCACGGCCTGAAGAGATGCCGACGGATGCAAGGAAGAGGCATATACCAAGCTCGCGCATCAACAGTGATGCTGACGAAGATGTATAGGTGACAAGCTTGAACTTGTAGCCGAAGCGGCTGAGAAGGATTGCCACGACGAGCGGGCCGCCGGCAAGTCCGAGCTTCATGCCGAAGCCGACGTTGATCGAGCCTACGATGATACCGAAGAGGATGCCGACAAAGATGGTGATGAGGTTGGGCTGGTTGAGACGCTTCATCGAGTTGCCGAGGCGCACTGAAAGACGCTCGATGTCGTTGAGGTCGCCTACGACCACGAGGCGGTCGCCCATCTGCAGACGGAGACCGGGCGAGGCGAGAAGGTCGACACCTGCACGGTTGACACGTGTGCAGTTAAGAGAGTATGCCGTATGCAGGCGGAGGTCGCCGAGGGGAACGCCGTTGTATTTGCTCTGTGTGACGACGATGCGGCGCGAGTAGACCTGACTCTGGACTTCTTCCCAGTCCATTTCGATTTCATGGCCGATCACGCCCTTGAACTTCATTTCGTCGTTCGGGCCTAGGACTACAAAAATCTTGTCGCCTACATGCAGCTCGGTTTTTGATGTCGGGATTATGACCTTACCGTCAGCTCCCATGAGACGCGACACGACGAAGTCGCAGTGAAGTATCTGATGGAGATCATAGAGTGTCTTGCCGTCAATGAGTTTGTTGGTGACCTCAAAGGAGACAATCCGCGGTTTCTGCTGTGAGCTTTCAATCTCGTCTTCGATTGCTTTGATTTCATCTTCAGTACGGATTTTAAAGACTGCCTTGACAATGAGCATTGAAAGGATGATGCCGATTACGCCGAGGGGATAGGCGGCTGCATAACCCATAGCCATGATGTTGATGGCTTCGGTTGTGCCTGCTGTCTGCTGGGCTGCTGCAAGACCGGGGGTGTTGGTCACCGCACCTGACATGACACCGACGAGCGCTGAAATCTCTGTGTTGCCGTCGATGTAGAAAATTGCAAGCACGATGGACACGTTGAGCACGATAATCAGCACTGCGAGTCCGTTGAGCAAGACGCCACCTTTCTTAAATGACGAGAAGAAACCCGGACCGACCTGAATACCGATAGCGAAGATGAACAGGATCAAACCGAACTCGCGGACGAATTTCAGTACTTCGGGATTGACTATGTAGCCGAAGTGGCCCATGATGATTCCGACGAAAAGCACGAAAGTCACCCCGAGCGAGATGCCTCCAATCTTTAGCTTCCCGAGGAAGATGCCGGCTGCGATGACAAAGGAGTAGAGCACAAGCGTACTTGCGAGCTCCGTATGTCCCGGCCCGATAAGGTCAAATAACCATTCCATTGTTTAAAAAAAATATTGACTATATGAATTGTAACAATCTTTTTTATTGGCCCCTCTGCATATTCATGAGGTTTTCGCTTTGAGAGTGCAAAGGTAGGAATTTTCAGCCGTTTTTCTACAATGCCACCGCCCAAAAATTATATCTGTTAAATTTTGATTTAAATTATAAACTTCTTTGTTTTGCGCGGAGGACACGGAATCAATCTGCTTCGTAGTCCTTTTTTGTGGGCTTATGCTTAAATATTCGTTTAAACTCCTCGCCGTTATCAAATCTGTAATAAATCAGACCATATTTCTTTGAAATTACAAACTTATCAATCCTAATTTTAACTGTATCTACCAAATGAGGTATATAAATGGCGTTGGTAGAATCAGCAATAACACAGTTGTGATATATGACTGAGTCCATTTCAAAATCACATTTTTTTAATGGAATATAGCCATAATTCCTTATTTCATCTGAACAAAAACGATTTAGTTCAAATGATGTCCAAAGAGAATCGTCATCTACATATTTTTTTATGCCAAACCAACCGGAAAAAGTCGTATTAGCCTGATGTACATTCAATTCATAACTTGCACATGCCTCGTATTTGTAAGAGCCGTTTGCGCTGAAATAAAATCTATTTGTAGAATTGGCAATATTAACTCTGTCATAAGAAAGGCTTGATGTCTGTCCCCTATTGGAAACAAACTTTGGTGAAGGATTGCGGCTATAACATTGAACCCAGCCTAAATCATCTTTTGACAGATGCGTCATCCGAAAATAGACACAGTTTGAAAGACACAAAAGTGATAACAGAAAAAAGAATACAACTTGCTTCATAGATTTAATTTTTTGGTTTTAAGGCATCAACGACATCAGCAATACTGTGCGTTGGAAGATACCCCGTGCAAATAGGAATTATCATACCGGGAGGTCTCATGCCACATAAATTCTGAATAGTACTGATTGGGTCAAGGCATATATTGAATCCTAATATAGGATTGCTTGTAGAGATATAATTTACGACTTTAACAGAATCCTAATGGCATGGCGCTACACCTTGCGATAAGGCGCAAGTTAATGATTATTTGGCTGTCAGCCAAATAATTTCGGATAAAATGTATTGAGGTAAGGACAAAAAACGAAAAATATTGGTGGCCTATCTGTATTGAGGGTCACGGTCGGGTGAATTCTGTCTCTTTTCTGGCGACAGCTTTTGTAAAAGATGTGCGCAGCAGTATTCGCTTTGAGAGTGCAAAGGTAGGAATTTTCAGCCGTTTTTCTACAATGCCACCGCCCCCAATTTATATCTGTTAAATTTTGATTTAAATTATAAACTTCTTTGTTTTGCGCGGAGGATGATTTTATCATCCCAAGGAATCCTTTCTCCCCAGCAATACATATAATGCTTATCAATTCCGTATGTATTATAAAGATATTTGAATGTCTTGGGGTCCGCACCTACCACCAGATATTGTTTGATATAGTCAATATCTGCGCACCCCTCGCTATCAGCTTCCCACCAGTCTTCGCAAATGGCTGATATAGGGAAATATACATGGTTTTTGTCCTTGGCATATTTGCAATCCTTTGAGACGACAAAAGACCTCGCATCTATTTTTTTCAAAGGTTTAGTATATTTTATACAGCAATTTATGTCTTCGACTGTCGTGCCGTATATTGAATCACCAACCCTGAGAAACCAGCCTTCGCGATCCATGTCATTAAGCGGACGCCACTGAGCTGTATCGTTCACCTCGTCATATCCTTTATGGGTATGTAACACCCATGCAGATGTTCCCAGAAATAGGATTATCATTAATAAGTCTATTTTTTTCATGATTTTATAAATTTAGTACGTTATATAGTTCCAACAGTTCGGTAATTTTTGAGCAGGCATAGCTGTATCGCACTGATACACAATAGTTTGCATTGATATTGAATTGTTGTTGTATCTTATTGATATCCAATTGAATATGCAAATTTTACCGAACTATTGTAGTTCTATAAATGGTGCTTTTGAAGTAAATCGTAATCTTCTGACAGTTGAGCTATTTTTATTTAACTCCCCATCATTATATTGTTGTATAATCCAATTAAGTTGGTTTACGTTAAATTCTCTTCCATTGCCATGACGGGTTTGAGTCATAATATTATTATTCCGATTAGGAATATAGAGTGGATTCTTTATATCATTGGGATGTATTAATCCGCCGGTATGTCCTAGCTCATGTGCAATACTACGATTATTTTTTCCATTTAAGGTCATATTTACTACATTTACACCAAGAGCAATTGTTAAACCATTAGGAATAGAATTAGCAAGTGTAGTGCTTTTTTCAAAATATGATTGATCAACAATTGCAAAGACGTGGTCTTTGTGCTCTATTTCCTCTATAGAGGTTGCGACCCTGATATCAGTTGTTATAGAAACCATATATCCGTCTCCATTCATTTTAAAGACATCCTCAATTTGAGCTGATATTGCTTGTCTTACAGCTGTCATATCGAATTTCTCACTGCTTGCATTATAAACCACGCCTGAAATTTTTATATCTATATGGAGCATGTTATCTTTGTCACGGTAGGATGATATATTCCATTCATTACCACTTGGGTCCGTCATATTCACGGGATTTCCTGCGCAAAAAGCGTAAGGTGATAGCCAAGGGTATTTCTCGTTGCAAGCGTCCCATGATGTAAAGGCCGGGATGGCAGCATTATAGCGTCGGGCATGGAAGTCATACTCGTTCAAACCGTCAACGAGCAGGCGCTCGTTTCCGCTGAACATGAATGGAATCTCTTTTAGCTCCCTCCACGGCTCGCCGTAGGGATAATAGTTATTTTCTGATGTAATTTCCGGTATAGAATTGATTATCCCGGTATTATTACCTTGATAGTCCGTGATGTAATAGTGCGGAGTGCCGTCCTGATCGAAATATCCTCCGGGAAAAGAAGTATAGGTCAGCACCTTATTAGGAATTCCGATTTCCGGGCCAAGCTGACATTCTATCTGGCCGTCACCTCCATATCTTTTAGTTACAAAGGGCTGTTTTCCTTCCATAGAGTGTGGCGTATAGTATTCAGTCGCAAGATGATTGCCAAGACCGTCCCATATATCGCGTTGTTCGTTCCCGCTTTCGAATATTATTCTTACAGGATGACCGTCGTTGTCATATTCTATGGAGGAAATGCCTCGCGTCTCGTCGGCACATACGCGTCCGGATGCGTCATAACTCAACGACATATCAGATTTATTTTGTCCGACACCTGTAATCCCGTCAAATGGAAAAGATTCAGTTGCAGCACTCACAGATTTTATCTGATTGCCGGAGTAGTCAAGCGCCAGATTGTCGAGAATACCAAATGTCTCAATTCCTGCAGCCTTATCGATAACTCCCATGCGTGTAAGTGATGTGATGTTGCCACGGTCATCGTAATCGTAGGTGGTTGTGAAGTCGGCCTCATTCAAGCCTCCTGAGAATCGCGCGGCAGTCAGACGGTTGTTACCGTCGTAGGTATAATCGTATCGACCCTCCGAGAGTAGTTTGGCGGAAATATTACCGTTATAGCGTGGGACTGTGCCGTCGGCATAAAATAACTTCTCAGATCGTTGTGTGCTTCCGGCTATCGTGACTGACGATTTGAGCCAGCCGTTGATATCGTATGTAAAGCTGCGGGTGGCAGTTCCGAGCTTAAGCTCAGATAACTGTCCGAGTGAATTGTAGGCATAAGTCATGGAGGCAGTAGATTCAGCGGACGTATTGCCCTGAGTGGTATTTTTTGATGTCATGCGACCTATATTGTCGTATGTAATAGTTGTCGTTAGTGTTGGCCATCCTTTTGGTGGGTAGACCGATTCAGTCTTAATCGGTTGACCGTCGTAGCCATAAAAAATATTCTGACGACCACGGTTGAACCCTGTTGCATAACGCTGCATAAGATTACCGTCGGAATTATAGTGATACGCCTCGAATCCATTTCCGGTATACACACCGGTGAGGAGGCCAAGGGAACCTCCACGAGAATTATAGGCAGGAAGCTGAGAGGGGGCAGTCCATTTAAATTCATCGTCAAGAGAATTTATCGTGATGAACTGATAGTTGTCATAGTACTTTGCCCATACTATTTGCGCAGATGTAGGGATTCCGGTTATCATATAGCCTGACAACGTACCCGAAAAATCAAGTGATGCTGTCCGGCAGACAGACGCAAAAGTAATGGCCTGTTCGTCAGTTACTGGGCAGTCGACTGCCAGCACGAGACGGTCGGCACGGTCATAGCCATAGAAACGCCATATTCCGGATGCATGGTGAGAGCTATGCTCTGCCACAAGACGGTCAGCCGGATCATAAAGGTAGTGTGCGGCCTTGACTCCGGGGAGTTTCCGGGTGATCATTCGGCCACGAGAGTCGTAGTCATACCAATAGGCGAGCTGCTGCATTTCAGGATCAGTGCGCTTATGAGTCCCCGAGAGTCCTGGGGGAAGGATATAGCGTAAATCGCCATAGTCATCATAGACAAAATTTGTCACAAGTCCGTTTTCTTTTCGAGCCACTATCTGTCCGCGCAGGTCTTTGTAGATCTCAACAGAGAGTCCGTCCTCGTCAATGGTCTCTTCTATTGTCAGTCGTCCTTGTGGATAGTTCCCTTTGGATTCAATCCCGTTGTCAGTAGCTTTGTATCTCATACAAGGATGGGAGATGCGAAGCTGATTTATGTGATATTTTACTTGTGCAGATTTGTTCTCATTGTGCCATGGGCTGCCGGAGCGGATTGAGGAAGCAGGAAGTGCTCGCTGTGATGGCTCGTAGGAGTAGGATGTGTATGAATAGTCATCTCTGTAATAACTGACTGCTGTGTTTTTTATGTCTTCTGCCAAAGGATTGGTGGATGACATTGCTACGGAAACCCACTTTCGGAGTGGACGATCCATTATGTCAAATTCGGAAAGAGATGTCAGGTAAGTGCCGTCAGGCTGTTGATCCTGAGTAAGCCATGGCCTTCCGAGACCGTCAAAAAATTCTGTCTTGCTGAAACATTTTTCTTCGGAAGAGTAGAATGAGGATGCGATATTGCTTGTCCCATCCTGATTTATATGGTAGGAATGACGTGATTGGATTTTATTGTTAAGAAACGATTCGGTCAGACGGCCACTTTCATCGTATGTGAAGCGGTATGTGGTGCCTGACGGGATTGAAAGCGATGTTACTCCAACGAGATGTTCCCAAGCAGCCTTACTCATCATGAGTCCGGAACCTGTAATCATCTTCAGTGGGTTACCGTAGATGTCTCGTGTCCATTGCGTGAGATTTCCGGATATTGAGGTATACTTGATTAACCAGCCTTTGGTGTTGTACTCATAAATACCATTATTCCATCGCGTGTTTCCACGCTCTCTCCATATCCTCGTAGGCCTGAACGTGGAGCCGAATTGAGCCATCTCCATGCTGTAGCCAATGGTGCTTGTTCCGAACGTTTCCCTTATCCCTGTTACTATACCACAGATATTTCTGGCTTTCATTTTCATGTCGATATCAGTGTTGAAACAGTCGTTGTAGGAAAATTCGGTCTTTATGCTGTCTGTGCCGTCGGATATTACTTTGGTGGTAATCAGATTTGTTCCGGGTAGATATTCGTAGCGTTCGTTAACGACTCTTTGAAGATTGTCAAAATAGTACGTGACCTTTTTACCAACTAATTGTTCACTACAAGGCTCAATTGAATAGTCAATGCCTTCGAACCACTCCATCTCGTCTCGGTCTACTATGCGAGCATCATTAAATTCCGACGAAGGATATTCTCCTTTTTCATACTGCCACCCCATTAGCCGTAGCACTTTATATTTTTCGGGACCGAAATCCGGAGCGTAATCTGACGGATAAAGATATAGGCATTTTCTCTTTACGGTAAAATTGTCAATCGGGCCATGATCATAATCATTTTTTAAGGTGTAGAAATTTTCTGTTTTTTCAACTGCTGTATAGCCTGATGGTGACGACTTGTAGACTGTGCGGGAGGTTTCAACAGGCCCTTTTGAGAATGCATCATAAATTACACATGGGTAAACCTCTCCCCATAGCCTTGAAACTACATTTTTTTGAGTGAGTTTTTCAAATGTGTACTCGGTTTTCCCTTCACTGTCAATTTCAGTCACGTGGTCATACCAGATGCTATAACTTCCGTTTTCACCTGTAAGATAATCTGAATGAAGATTTATGGCAAGACATTTGTCGATTGTGAGAAAAATAGAGTTTGAGCTATACCTTACACATAGATGTGGTGATTCAGTAATAAACGTATGCAACCCTGGGACAGCCGTAACTATTGCCATTCCGTCGCCATCCTTGCCATAGATATATTTCTTCACTCGACTTTTGGCGTCGGATGATTCCTTCATGGTGATGCTTGTAACCCGTAGGCCTCCACCCTCAGAGAGAGGCTCTTCGTTGACAATATACCGGTTCACCCAGTATGGTATCTTCTGTGGTTTAAACTTATGTGTTTCGTATTCCCATTCCACACTCCCTCCAGTCGGATAGGTGGCTTTAGTGAGAATGTATGCTTTCAACTTTTCTCTGTTGATGGATCTGTCTGCACCAATGATGACTTCCCCTTTATTGATGCCGTCTATAGTCTTGATGGTTGGGCTTAGAATGGATCTGTTATCTTTGCCGTTGTAAAATCCCCACCAGTCAATCATAGTTCCATGTATGAATGTAGTCGGGTCATATTCAAATGAGTATCTTTCTGAGTTCTGAATGAGAACACTTGAGAGAAGTGCGTCATTTTTCTCATGAGCAAACACAGCGGTATAGACGATGGTTTTTCTATTGTTGGTTATGGTCATTGTTTCCATCATGCCGTCATTGTAAATGCATTCCAGTTTGCCACCAGGGAATGTTATTTCATTCAGATCATGTGTGTTATTTATCTTATTCAATATACTTTCACGTGTACTTTGTGATGTATTGATGTGTGCAAACGGATGATTGGTTACATTATAATACATTGTCGTGGAGCCATGCGCTAAAACACGGTTACGGTAATGGACCACAGGTTGCCAGTCAATGGAAATCTCACTCCCAGATTGGAGGGTTATTGAGGTCAGTAGCCATTCGGTACGCATGTTGCCATATCCAATCCGTTCTCCGGATAATCCGAAATTGTAAGTGATTCCTTTGGGGTCGGTAACTTTTATGTATGACAGAAGCTTTCCACATTCAAACCTGTACTCATCACAGTCCACACCATATAAAGTTCCATTCTGATAAATCATTACAAGGGTCTTGTCTACGAGATATATTGTGAATATATCCCTCTCTGTATCATATCTTTTGTCATAAAAAGTATTTCCAGTAGCCCCATCCATTGTAACGCAGGCATATCCTTTCTCATAGTTCTCTATCACAAAATTCTCGCCTTGGTCACCAACGAATGTAAAATATTCATCTGGACGCCCTTTGATTTGTCTTGATATGCGCATCGGAGGAGTCAGAACCCACCCGTAGCCGAACGGCTGCGGGTCATCCGTAGGTTTTATGCCGTTTGATCTATATTGGAGCGAGAGAGGGAGCTTGAAATCCTCAACCTCTATAGTGTAAGGTGGTATCGAAAACACACAAGCCCCAGTGACAATAGATGAGGATGGCATCATCACCTGTCTTATAGCCATTGTACGTGGGGATTCAGGCCATACACTCTGTTCGGGTAAAGGCACCTCTACATCGTTAGAGGCATACGTCATTGGAACTGATTCATCTGTCAGTGAGTCAGGTGGCATATATTGTTTCGACGTAGTGTCATTTATATCTGCAAGAGAAAAGAAGGATGAAAAAGATATGAGAAATAAAAAGAATATAAGACGATTCATGGTAAGATTAATTAAGATTGTGTTCAGATATTAACAATAATCTTTCGGTCCGTTGGGGTGTCAGCAGATATAGTTACTATATATTGTCCTGATGATAAGGAAGGAAGCCGTATTTCTGTGTTCTTCCCCTCTGCCATAACTTCTATCGGTTCAAGGTGAAAAAGACTTCCCTGAAAGTTGGATATATATAGTTTTAGTCTGGTGTCAGATGGGAAAAAACCGTTGATTCTTATAACGTTGTTCTCATAAGTTATATCTGCATTATCAAGCGCTTGTTGGATTTGAATGCCTCTGACCGTTTCTTCATTGATAGGCAGTTCCGTATGGTCAAGCAAATAGGTATATGTTTTTGATGATATTTCTTTCCCACGTATAGACTCCTTTTTTGTAGTCTGCATTGCCACAGGGAGTATGTCACCTTCGACAAACCATCTTGTCCGTGTTATATCCTTGGAAACCGATGATTCGGCCGACAACGAATCTCGTCCTATGTGAGATTTGAACTCTCTTGTCTCGGTAATTGCTACTGCTGGAATAATACAGTTGTCTTCAAGAATCATTACTCCTCTTACAGGCAGAGAACACTTGTAACTTCCTTCCTGTCCCAGTTCGAGTGTATGGTAATAATGTCCTTTCTCAACGCTTAGTTCCTCACCTGCAAGCCATATATTGCCAAAGGCTGAAGTTGGCAACAGATTCTTGGAAAAAGCCTTATGAAAACGAGACTCTTCTCCAAGATATAGGTTTGAATCTCCCCTTATGGCGTACCATTGACGAACATTGTCCCAAATTTCAGCGATGAGGCTGTCGCCATATAGACGATAGAATGGAGAAGATTCAGATTGTGATATTGAGGTAAAATACCATTTGTTACTCTCAGTATCGACCGTATTGGCCTCCATTGAGAGCCAACGATCAGTATTTCCGTATGCGTTGACAACGGAAATCACACACAAAAACACTATTATTTGCACTGCCCTTTTCATGGAGGGCAATTTAATGAATATTTGGCTATTAGCCAAATATTTCAGCTTAAAAACTGATGATAGTTATGAAAATTATAATATTGGTATTATAGTTCGTTTTTGGAGATGGTGAATTCTGTCTCTTTTCTGGCGACAGCTTTTGTAAAAGATGTGCGCAGCAGTATTGATGCGACAAGCAGAGCACCTGTAAAGCTGTAGTACACTCCCAGATTGTGCATGTCAAGATACTTTGCCAATAGCAACAACAACGGTATGCCGACTATCAGATAGCTGACTATCGAAATCCATAATAGGGGTTTGACTTCCGATGTCCCGCGAAGGGCGTTGGCGTATGTAAGCTGTATGGCATCGCCATACTGATAAAGAATCAGCGGGGGAATCAGCGTCAGAGCGACGGCTATCACTTCCGGGTCGGGAGAGAATGTGTGTATGAGGTGACGGCCTCCAATGAGGAATATTAGCGAGGCAATCGTGGCAAGGAGTATGTTGAGGTGCATTCCGGCTGACGTGATGCGCTTCATACCGGCGATGTCGCGCAAACCGGTGTAATTAGCGACACGGATTGAGGTCGCCACTCCGAAACTCATATAGGTCATGAAACCGAGCTGAGATATGGTGTTGACCACCTGATATGACGCAAGCTGTATTTTTCCGAACCAGCCGGATACGATTGCGCCAAAGCTCCAGAGGAAGCATTCGACTCCGCTCTGAATCATGACCGGATAGGATGTGGCCCATACTTTACGTCGTATCTTTCCTGAATCGGCAGAGCCTTCGCGCAGGCCGGTAGTATACGGGCGGTAGCGGCGCGAGAATATTATGAACAATACGATGCCGGTCATTGCCACGTAGCGTGCCGTCATTGTGCTTAATCCTGCTCCGACAAGTCCCAGTTCGGGAAATCCGAAATTACCGTATATAAGTGAATAGTTGCCTATGATGTTGATTGCATTGGCTCCTAATATCATCCACATGGGAGTGGCCGTGTCGGTTGTTCCGTTGGCGGTCTGCTGGCAGCAGTTGAACACGGCCATCGGCAGAAGTGTCGACAGGACTATGAGATAGTATTGTCGTATAAGCGGCAACAGTTCCTCTGGCTGCCCGAAACGGTCAAGGAAAAAGTAGAGGCCACCCATGACAGCTGTAAAACCGGCAGAGACAAGTATGTTGATCTGCAGTCCGCTTCGCAGAGTCACTCCTACAGTGTGATTCTCTCCTTTGGAGTAGAGCGCTCCGATTATCGGTGTCATTCCGGCTGCGAAGCCAAGCTGCATGACCGTGACAATCATAAACAGAGAATTGACAAAAGCGGCTGCTGCAAGTTCTTCCGTTCCGTAAGCTCCTACCATCATAGTGTCTGCAAAGCTGACCACAATAATACCCACTTGTGTCACAAGGACCGGGAGTCCAAGACGCCATAGGTTCTTATATTCAACCTTATAGGATTTACAGAAGCCTGCTTTACGTTTTAGTGCCGATGGATTCATAGATAAAATATGACAGTTAATCTTGATTATGGACTGCAAAGATACAAAAAATTAACCGTCAAAGCCTTATATAAGCTTAAGAAGCTTGCCCGGTTTCAGAAAATCGCCAATGACTGGCTGGCGTTTTCATTAGGATCGCTGTTAGAATTCGCCACTATATATTAAAACTATATATTTAGAGGGTGTCTCAAAATGTGTAGGCAACAAACACTCCCCATAGCTTTGAAACAGGCTATGGGGAGTGTTTATGTCGCTATGATTACCGGCAGTTTATTGTCAGCTCATAGAATTTTTATATGTCTTAGGCTTCCTGAGCGATTTTCTTGAAGTCATCAAGGCTGACGGTCTGCTTGTCGAGGCTAACGGCGTTTTCGATGGCATCATAGAGCTTGGAAGTGAGAACCTGCTGGGTGAGCTGGTTGCGGATTTCTGCCTTTTCGAGCTGTTCCTTGGCGTAGCGGGTGATGATTTCCTCGTCGATACCGGCCATGCCGTACTGAGCAAACTGACGAGCGGTGAGGAACTTGGCCATTTCAAGGACTTCATCGGCTTCAACCTTGATTTCAAGAGCCTTGAGAAGGTTGGTTTCGATGATTTCATGCTTGATGCCGTTTTCCTGAGCAGCATAGGCTTCATCGGGATTCTCAGCTTCTGCGAAGAAGAGTTTCTTGATGGTCTCTGCGGGGAGGGTCATAGAACCATACTTCTCCATCATAGCCTTGTCGAACTGGTTGCGGAAAAGGATGTGGCTGTTCTGCGAAAGCTCATTGGCAATCATTTCCTTGACGGCAGCGCGATATTCCTCTTCATTGTGAACCTTGTCTTCGCCGAAGACCATCTTGTAGTATTCCTCGCCGAGTTCTGCGGGCACGCTGACGATGATTTCAGAAATTGTCATTTCGAAGTCGCCCTTGATGTCGCCTGCGATAGCCTTGTCAACGTGGAGCATGGAAGCGAGTTCGCCTGCATCGCCGCCTGCTGCTTTCCAAGGATTGAAAACAACTTTGTCGCCGGGCTTCTTGCCAGCGAACTTGGCTGTTTCTTCCTTGTCCTTGAAGTAGAGGGGGAATACAATGCCGTCGGTCACCTGAATTGCACCTTCTGCTTGGCTGACATTGCCGTTTTCGTCAAGCTGCATGATAGCACCCTTGACTACACCGTCTTCTGTCATTTCCTGACCGGGCTCCTGCTTACCGAAACGCTTGCGCATGTTCTTGTCCTGCTCGTCGATCATTTCGTCGGTCACTTCGATTTCATAGAAAGGATAGTGGTCGTCCTTAGAGGGCTTGATGTCGAGCTGTGGAACGAGGGCAAGATCATATTTGAATTCCTGATCGCCTTCTTCGAATGCCTCCTTGATTTCAACGGGCACCGGGTGACCCATCACGGGAAGATTGTTTTCAGTGATGAAATCAACCACTGCACGATAGACGGTGTCATTGATGACATCGCTTGTCATCTGTTTGCCGAAACGGCGTTTGAGTTCGCCGAAGGGCACGTGACCCTTGCGGAATCCGGGGATGGAGTGGGTGCGGCCAAGCTCTTTGAGTTTCTTGGTCACATCGTCCTTATAGTCGTTTTCTTCAATCGCCACGGTAAGACGGACGTCTACGGGTGAAATCTCTTCCTTGGTAATTTTCATTTGGGTAATGTATCAGTTTTTTATTAATATTTACTCTTTTCAGCGCTGTCCCTACGGACTGCGTTCAATCAAGGTGCAAAATTAACAAAAAATTCCCGAAAAGCAAAGATGGTCGCTAAAAGGGGTGTGAAAATTCATTAAACACACGTTTTTTACATAACTGCCACTTTGACAGCGTTTGAGTCGACAACGACAATGTAGATGCCCGGTTCAAGGTGAGATTCGGTTGGAAGGCTCATGCCGCTGAGCGTATATATTGAGAACGAAGTGTAGGGGCTGAGCACTCGGATGTGGCCTCCGTCGGTAACGACAACAGGACGTGATGCGGCTTCGCCATTGGTGATGATGTCGGTTATTCCCGATTTCGGACCTGAGACGTAGACAGCAAAAGCCCCGGCAGGGAGTGTAATGCCGTTGGCTGTCATTGATGGTGTGACATCGGCGCTCGCGGCGACAAGGCTATATTTGTTGTCGGAGAGGAATGCGGTCGTGCCAGTGGCGGGATTGGTCGGGAAAGGTATTGTCGCGCTTTCAGTCACTTTGGCAGAGGCCGGGTTGACCACAAGGTAAAGTTCAGAAGTCCCGTCGGTCAGGGATATGTAGCGGGCTGTGGTAGAGCTAAGCTCGACACCGGCTGTCGCATTTTCACGGAAAAGTGCAGGATAGTCGGCGCGGATGCCACAAAGGGCCTTGAATGTGGCGAGCAGACCCTGACGTGCAGGCGACGAACTGATGTCCCAAGTAACTTTCTTAGGGCTTGTATCGTTGCCGGAATTGTTTTTGGTGGTCTGGTTGTTGGCTATTTCTTCAAATTGCCATATCATGTGTGCGCCGGGCGACAGGAGCATCTGGGCGGCAATAGAGCCGATGCGCTGGCAGAGTGCGGTAAAATCGCCTTTGACCACTGATGTGCCGCTTGTTGTCCCGTAGGCCACGCGCTCTTCATCGTGACTCTCGGCATAGCTGACGGTCGAACCCCATAGACGGTTGCCGTCTTGCGGTGCATAGAATCGGCTCAGAGATGTGTCGCCTGTGCCCATGACATAGTTGCGGGCACTCCAGTTGACGTTTGCCCAGTTGATTTCGCCGTCGCGTGCCATGTCGTTTTCCTCTTCGCTTCCGGCAAGATTCTCGTTGATGAAGTAAGCATCAGGATTAGTGAGCATCATACTTTTATGGAGGGCTTTCATGCGGGCTACACGTGTGGCGTTGAAACGGTTTGTATTGTTGTCGTTCGGAGTGCCCCAAGTGTTGGTGGCAGCGTCGAAGGTGTTGCCGTATGAATCGTTGTTGCCGAGTCCTTTCACAAGGTCAAAACGGAAACCATCGACCTTATAGGCCGTCATCCAGTAGTCGAGAGCGTCGCGCCACTGTTGCTGCACCAGCTCGCAGTCCTGATTCCAGTCGTTGAGCACACTGTAGGCATGAGGTGCAGAGCCGTTGTAGAACGGTGAGATGTTGCGGCGCACCATGTCAAACCACGGGTGTGCCCCGTCGCTCTGGTTGAACACGATGTCGAGAATCACGGCCATGCCTCTTTCGTGAGCGCCGTCGATGAGTGCACGGTAGTCGTCGGGAGTGCCGTAGGCTTTGTCGGGAGCCATGTAGAAGTTTGTGTTATAGCCCCATGAGTTGTTTCCTGCGAATTCCATTATCGGCAGCAGCTCGATTGCGTTCACTCCGAGTTCTTTCAGATAGTCGAGTTTTGAAATCACACCTTTAACAGTGCCCTCGCCGAGCGCTTTGCCTTCAGTGCCTGTAAAGTCTCTGATGAGAAGCTCATAGATGATAAGGTCGCTTTGCGGGACTCCTTTGAAGTCGGTCACTTTCCAGTCGTAGACATCGCGCTCGCTGTTGAATATAGCCAGAGGCACGCCGGTGATTTTTTTAGACGGATATGCCGGAAGGCCGGGAAAGACTGAGCTTGAAATATATTGGTCGTTGTTTGGATCGAGCACAAGACGCGCGTATGGGTCTCCGACATTGATGCTGCCGTCTATATTATAATAATATATGTAGTCCTTTCCTTTTTCAAGATTGTCGAGCGTCAGCCAGAAGTAGCGGTTGCCGTTGTAGTCCTGATAGTTCATCACATATTCCGGAGCTGCGGTATAGTCGTTCCACGAACCCATCATGACTGCATTGGTCTTTCCGGGAGCGGCGATGCAGAATGTCACAGAACCATCGGCATTGATTTCCGTTCCCATCTTGGGTGTGCCGCCGGGATAGACAGCTTCTTTTGATGCGGGAAAATTCTTGGGGAATACTTGTACGAATATGTCGCCTCCGCAACCGGTCTTGCACTCTGAACTGCCGTCGGAGTTACGGAATACGAAAGCAAGTTTCTCGATGTTCTCATTGGAAGCCGTGATGTTGTAATATTCGCGCAGGTCGGGAATGCGCATTTCCCATGTGAACGGACCGGTGTATGTGAGCTTGTATTTCTCGGTGTTTGTACCCCAAGTGGGTGCATTTTTCCACTGTCCGTCGCTGAGGTTGGTAATGACACCCGTATGGGCGTAGATGCCTGTAGAAGCAGAGGCGTCGACAAGACCTCTGTTTCCGCCGTCGGAGTGAAAGGTGATTACAATGTCTTTGGAGTCTTCAGTGATGATTGCCGGAGAGGTCGTGATGCTCTGCGCGGATACGGCGACGCTTGCACTTATGGCAGACATCGCCCAAAGGTGGCGTAGATTTAATCTCATGTCTGGAAAGATTGTTAAGAAATGTTTAATTGAAAAGAATGTCTTGTAGGTATGATGTATGAAAATGTGTGTCGTGGAGGAGAGATGGAGTTTCGTTGCAAATAATTTAAGTAAAAGGAGAGTGGGAGAGACTGTTTTTCAGAATGGAGCAGGTCAGATGATCATCGGGTCAAAATCGTCGGCTGCTATGTTGTCGGCCGATTTCAGAGCGTGGATGATGTTTTTGAGATTTTCCATATATCCGATCACCATCGAGCCGGTTGCGGCCGGTGTTAGTCGGAACATGGCGCTGAGTTCGGTATTGCTGTGCTTACGTCGGTAGGCACGGATGGATTTCAGTATATCCTGTGCTTCGTCAAGTGCTTCTTCCCGTCGGCCGAGGCGCACGAGACTCATCAGGAACGGGAATGATATGGCAGGGAGGAAAGGCCACTGGCCTAAGCGGTATTTCGCATGGTAGAGCCTGACGACATCTTCAAACCGAAGGGCGAAATAGCACACTTCGAGCATGAACGCGATGTCGTTTTCAAATCCTTTTATTTCATCATAAGTCAGGCAGACAAGGGCTGCCGATCCAAACTGCCCGTGGACAACATGCCCGCGCGCCCATTCGACAGCATCTTTTTCGGTTATGAATCCGGCCGATATGATGCTGCGCACGTATGGTTCGGCTATATTGCGGTCAAGGACAAGAAGCACGTCTATGGCCAGACGGGAGTGTAAATGCTCTTTGAGATATGATGTCAGCATTGCTACGGCCTCAGTCTGACGGCCACACTCGATAAGTGCGGCTGCATAGGTCGAGATGTCCGTCTCCTCGGCTTCTGACGATTCGATTACTTTGCCATAGATTGAAGCGACGACTTCCGGTCCGCGTTCGAGTCGGTAGAGGGCTGCGCCTTTTATGCGTAGCGCCATTATCGAGCTCGCGTCTATTGCGAGTGCATATTCTGCTGACGAGAGCGCTCCTTCGTAGTCCTCGCGGTTTATCTGGACGGTCGCAAGACGAAGCCAGAAGTCGAGGGTAAAAGGTTCGAGCATGGTAAGTTCCTCGAAGAGCTGTGCGGCAGTTTCAAGGTCATCGTTTTCTTCGGAACGGTCGGCGAATTCGTAAAGGAATGTCTGTGGATAGGAGCACTTTGACTGAATGCGTTCGCGGTTTGACTTCAGCCAGTCCTCAAGGTGCATCTCCATCGCATAGTCGGTGAACTGTATTATCTCCTCATCTTCAAAATCGGTTGTGGTGTCAAGAATAGCTTCGAGTTCGGCAATTATTTCCTTAGAAGTCATGCTGAGGTCTGAATTGCGGGCACGCAGACTTAACAGTTTGTTGAGGATACCTTCCTGACTGACGCGGTTGTTGAGTTCGGTCGTCACTTCGACATCACCGAATGAATAGTATAGCCATGCACGGCGTGTGGCCAGAGCTTCGCTCTTGGGATAGTGGACAGCTCCGTAGAGCAGCACCTCCATCTTTACGATATAATTGTCATAGTCAGATGCGTAGTCAAAGATTTCCACAAGGTCTGTTTCGTCGAAAAAAGCCTCTGTGTTGCCTCGTTTGACCACTTCTGATTCAAATTCTTCGTATAAGTCGCGTCGGTCGTTGCGTTCGTCCATGTAGATGGTTAGAAATGTTAAGTATAAAGTATAAAGGGGAAAAGGATTGAGTGTTATAGGAGGGCACAAGGCCGGATGCTCCTTGTGGCTTTAGAGGATAAAGTATCGGACTACCGTTGTTTAGTCCGATACTTTATTGTCAGTTTTCAATCCTTATGCTTTATCCAGTGGATTTTTATGCTTTCCAGCTGTCTTTAAGGGCGATTGTCCGGTTGAAAATCAGTTCTCCGGGTTTCGAATCCTGATCGAGAGTGAAGTAACCGATACGCTGGAACTGCAATGGAAGTCCCGGTTTGGCGATTTCCGCAAGATAGGGCTCTACCTTTATGTGTTCTACGACTTTCAATGAGTCCGGATTGAGCATTTCGCGGAAATCACGTTCTGTTTCAGCGGCCGGATTCTCGACGTTGAACAGACGGTCATATATGCGGGCGGTAGCGTCGATTGCATGTTCGGCGGAAACCCAGTGAAGGGTACCTTTGACCTTACGTGCGCTTCCGGGCAGTCCGCTGCGGGTATCGGGATCGTATGTGCAGTAAATTTCCTCGATGTTTCCGTCAGAGTCTTTCTTTACGCCGGTACATTTGATGATGTATGCGCCTTTCAGACGGACTTCGCCGTCAGGTGCGAGACGGAAGAATTTCTTGGGCGGATTTTCCATGAAATCATCACGTTCGATATAGATTTCACGGCTGAATGGCATCTGGTGTGTGCCTGAACCTTCTTCTTCTGGATTGTTCTCCATCTCGACTGTCTCAACCTGCCCTTCAGGATAGTTTGTGATGATTACCTTGACGGGATTGATGACAGCCATGCCTCTGGTAGCAACCTTGTTCAAGTCGTCACGGACGGCATGTTCGAGCAACGAAATGCTGTTGAGGGCTTCGTATTTTGTATATCCGATAGCGTCGATGAAGTTTCTTACGGCACGTGGCGTGAAACCGCGACGGCGCAGACCCGAGATCGTCGGCATGCGGGGATCGTCCCATCCTGCCACGAGCCCTTCTTTCACAAGCTGGAGCAGCTTGCGCTTCGACATGACCGTATATGTAAGGTTGAGGCGGTTGAACTCAATCTGACGGGGGCAGTAGCTCTCGTCGGCAAGTTCTTTTACGAAATATTCATACAGCGGACGGTGAGGAACAAACTCAAGTGTGCAGATAGAGTGTGTGACCCCTTCGAAATAGTCGCTCTGTCCGTGTGCGAAGTCATACATCGGATAGACCTTCCACGTAGTGCCTGTGCGGTGGTGCGGAGTCTTGATTATGCGATACATGATGGGGTCACGGAAGTGCATGTTGGAGCTTGCCATGTCGATCTTGGCACGGAGCACACGTGCGCCTTCCTCAAACTCTCCTGCGTTCATGCGCTGGAAAAGGTCAAGATTTTCTTCTACCGAACGGTTGCGGTAAGGGCTTTCCGTTCCGGGTTGTGTCGGTGTTCCCTTTTGGGCTGCGATCTGCTCAGACGTCTGATCATCGACGTATGCCTTTCCCTCCTTGATCATGCGTATGGCGAGATCGTAGAGCTGGGGGAAATAATCGGATGCGTAATATTCACGGTCGCCCCAGTCAAATCCGAGCCAGTGGATGTCTTCGCGGATTGAATCTACATATTCAACGTCCTCCTTTACAGGATTGGTGTCGTCGAAGCGTAGGTTGCATGTACCGCCAAACTTTTCAGCGATACCGAAGTCCATGCAGATGGCTTTTGCGTGGCCTATATGGAGATAGCCGTTGGGCTCGGGCGGGAAGCGGGTGTTGAGGCGTCCGCCGTTTTTTCTTGCCTGAAGATCCTCAAGGACGAGCTGTTCGACAAAATTAAGGCCTTTCGGCTCTTGTGGGTTGGTGACTTGACTATTATTTTCCATTTACGGGAGAATGTTAAAAATATGGTTCTGTCTGTATTTAATATGCAAAGATAGTCACAATTTTTTGAAAACACCCAACTTGGGGCATAAAACCTGTTTAAAGCTATTGATGAAGTTATATTAGGAGGTTTTCAGGTAGGGATTATAACTATTGGCAGTGATATTTCCCCGGTGGATAAAACAAATCAGTGTTTCAGCGTGTTAAATTTATGATAATTTCATGAATTTTAAGGCGGGACATGCGTCCGGCCTGTGGTAAACCTGAATAAAAACCAATGAATAGATTCAGTTCATCTTTTTGCAAGGCTCAGGCCGTTGTGCTCGCCGTTGCAGCAATCTTCACGGGATGTGTACAATCAGAAAAAGCTGACGTCGCACCTCCTGTCAAGGTAACAGTGCAATCTGTGAGTTTAAGCCGCTATGATAACCCCGTATCTTTCTCAGGGACTGTTGAAACAGCTGAGACATCCACTCTCAGCTTCTCAGTGCCCGGGACTATAACCGGGATATATGTCGAGGAGGGCCAGCATGTGACGAAAGGGCAGGTGCTCGCCCGGGTCAAGAGTGATAATTATGTCAATGCAGGAAATATCGCGGATGCCGAACTCGCCGAGGCTCGTGATGCCTATGCCCGTCTGAAAAAGCTTCACGATGCCAATGCTCTGCCGGATATCAAATGGGTAGAGGTCCAGAATAAACTCAAGCAGGCCGAGAATGCCGCCGAGATGTCGAAACGGGCTGTGGCCGATGCAACACTCTGTTCGCCTGTCAGTGGAGTTGTCAGCCGCAAGTTTGCCAACGTGGGCCAGACTGTCATAGCGGCAGCTCCAGTAATCGAGCTTGTAGCTGTGGGCGATCTCCGTATAAATGTTTCTGTCCCGGAGGGGAGGATAGGAGAAATTTCAGAAGGGCAGAAAGCTATGGTCAGTTTCAAGAGTCTTGGCATAGATTCGGTTGTCGGACAGGTGGCCCGTAAATCGGTGGTGGCTGATCCACTTACACGGGCTTATGCCGTTAAGATTGCAATTCCTGCCGGTGGCGGACGTATTCTTCCCGGAATGGTAGGTGATGTCTCCATCGATTTATCAGCCAAGTCAGACACTGTTGCTACGGCAGATGTGCTGCTTCCTTCCCAGTCGGTACTTCTCGGTTCGGACAATCGCACGTTTGTCTGGGTTGTGGAACACGGAAAGGCTGTCCGTCGAATTGTCAAGTCTGATGAACTGGCCTCCGGAGGAATACTCGTGACCGATGGACTTTCGGCCGGTGACAGCGTGATTGTGGCAGGCATGCAGAAGGTCGGGACTGGAACTCCTGTCGTTGCAGAACTACAAAGGACTGAAAACTAACACCTAAATGCCCGTCTGAATATGGCACAGCAATCAACTCCACAAAATTCCGTACCGAAACCATTGGCAAAACCTTCGCCTATCGTTTTGGCAGGAATGAAATACAGCAAAGAAATTATACTTATAACCTGTATTTTTATCGCTTTCGGAATCTATGCTCTGAAAGTGATGGATAAAAACGAGTTTCCGTCATTTACTATCAGAGAGGGAGTAGTCGGAGCAGTTTATCCCGGCGCTTCTGTCGAACAGATTGAACAGGAAGTGTTGAAACCTCTCGAGGATTATGTGTTTTCCTACAAAGAGGTCAACAAGAAGAAAACCCATTCGCAGGTTTCCGGCAGCACTGCAATAATTTTTGTAGAGTTAGACGATGATGTTGACGATGCTGACAGCTTCTGGAATGAGTTTAAAATCGGAATGGAAGCTGAAAAGCTCAAACTTCCGCCGGGAGTGCTCGGGGTCGAGACTCTAAGTGACTTTGGCGAGACATCGGCGTTGCTGATAACCATGCAGAGCAAGGATAAGACATATCGTGAACTCGGTGAGTACATGGATGCTCTTAAAGACCGTCTGCGGACAATCGAGAGCGTGGGGACAATGTCGGTCACAGGTAAGCAGACCGAACAGATAGCCGTGTATTTCAATCCAGAAAAGCTCCAGCACTATGCTCTGTCGGAGAAAACCGTCGGTGCTACTCTTCTCGCACAAGGATTCCAGACCACAGGCGGTGCACTTCGAAACGGCAGCTATACACAGCCGATAATTGTCGCACGTCCTGTAAATTCAGTTGCAGACGTGGCCGATATGGTTGTGTTCAGTTCTCCTGACGGTAGTGTTGTCCGCCTCGGAGACGTGGCCGAAGTCAAAAAGGAATATCCAGAGCCTGACAGTTATATTACGAATAACTTTGACAAATGTATATTGCTGAGTGTTGGGATGAAGGATGGCTACAATATCGTCGAGATGGGCAAGGAGGTTGACGCGCAGCTTGAAAAAGCCCGCGCTGAGATGCCGGAATCTGTCACGCTGTTCAAGATAACGGATCAGCCTGTGGTCGTCAACAGCTCGGTAAACTATTTTCTTGTGGAACTGCTGATAGCCATAATCGCAGTGGTGGTCGTAATCATGATTCTTCTTCCTCTGAAAGTTGCGCTCATTGCCGCTGCCACTATCCCTGTGTCGATATTCATTTCACTTGGATTGTTCTATGCGTTTGACATCGAGCTTAATACTGTGACTCTCGCCTGTCTGATTGTCTCGCTTGGAATGATTGTGGATAATTCAGTTGTGATTATCGATGATTATGTCGAATTAATCTCTGAGGGAATGGACCACATGTCGGCGACGCTTCGTTCAGGGACGGAGTTCTTCAAAGCTATCTTTTCGGCTACACTTGCTATTTCGGTTACATTCTTTCCATTTCTTTTGACTGTCACCGGCATGTTCAGGGACTTCCTGACTGATTTCCCTTGGGGTATGACTATAATTCTCTTTGTCTCTCTCATGATAGCGGAGCTCCTCGTCCCATTCATCCAGTACAAGCTGATAAAAGAACCTATATATAAGGAACAGCAGGAAGCGCTTGCGTCGGGAAAGAAAAAATTCAGTTTTTTCAATTCCATGCAGAAGGGCTATGACAATCTGATCGGATGGTGTTTCAAATGGCCTAAGACCACTATACTTCTTGGTGTATTATGTGTAATCATAAGCGCATGGATGTTCATTTCCACTCCACTCCAGCTTATGCCCATCGCCGAGCGCAACCAGTTTGCCGTCGAAATATTCTTGCCTCAGGGAACTTCGGTCGAACGCACGACTCAGGTTGCAGATTCGCTTGAACACATCCTTGCCGCAGATGAGAGGGTTGTGTCGATCGCTTCGTTTCATGGCTGCTCCTCGCCACGTTTCCAAGCGACATACGCCCCGCAGGTCGGTGGGCCGAATTTCGCCCAGTTCATTGTCAATACCAAGAGCAATCAAGCTACAATTGATGTGCTCAACGAATATACCGGGAAGTATGAGAGCTGGTTTCCGGACGCATTTGTGCGATTCAAGCAACTCAGTTACTCTACGGCCGACTATCCGATTGAAATTCGTTTCACCGGGGCTGACGAGGCTACTCTCCGCAGTGTCTGTGACTCTATGCTTCAGGTAGCCCGGCGTGTCCCGGGACTGAGAAATGTGAGGTCGTCACTTGACAATCCTATGGCTGCGGCTGTGATTAATCCTGACATGACACGCGCATCCCGTCTGGGGCTAAACAGTGTGCTGCTCGAAACCACTCTTGCCATGCGCTACAGTTCCGGTCTGCCTGTCGCTACAGTCTGGGAAGGGGATTATGGTATCCCTGTCACGTTAAAGACTAAAACATCTGACCGTGCGACGGTTGAAGATCTTGTCAATGAACCTATGCCGGTGATTGGTTTCGGCGATGTCCCACTGAGTCAGATTGCAGATGTCAGACCCGAATGGCATCCCGGCACGCTTACACGTTACAGTGGTGTGCCTTCGGTATCGCTGATAGCCGAGGTGCAGCGCAATGTCAATGTGATTGACCGCACAGAGGCATTGATGGACAGTATCAGCCATTATGATATTCCAGCTGATGTCGAACTTACCCGTGGTGGAGAATGGGATAACACTATGAGCACTCTTCCCCAGATTCTCGGTGGATTGGCTATAGCGGTGGTGATAATATTCTTTATCCTGCTTCTGCATTATGCAGCGGCTGATACGGCACTCCTGTTGCTGGGCTGTCTATTGCTTTGTATTCCCGGTGCGGCTGCGGGTTTGCGTATTCAATCTACTGATTTGTCTCTGACCTGTGTGCTTGGATTGGTTTCCTTGATGGGTATACTTGTCAGAAATGCGATTGTCCTTCTTGACTATGCCGAGGAGCTACGCAACGAGGGCGAAAGTGTGTTTGATGCGGTGTTTAACGCATCAAAACGACGTATGCGCCCGATTTTTCTGACTTCAGCCGCAGCCACTATGGGTGTCCTTCCGATGGTAATGGGCGACAGCGCTTTATGGAAACCTATGGGTGTCGTGATTTTCTGGGGTACACCGATTACAATGATATTCATTCTCACAGTAATCCCCGTGGCCTACTGCCTGATGAAGAACCGTAAGAAGAATGCGGGCAAGCCACTTGACGAACCGCTCGAAACCCATTTGCTTTAGTTTCACCAACAATAAATTTCAATCACAGATGAATAATCTTAAACTTGCAGTATTAGTGATATCCTTGTCGGTTATGGTTGGTGTCAGGGCTGCTGAGACAGATTCGATACTGACTCTGGAGCATTGTATAGAGGAGACTCTTGCCAATAATGCGGCAGTGCGTAATGCGGCCAACAATACAAAAGCGGCTGTAGAGTTGCATCGGGAAGCTTTTACGAAATATTTTCCTGAGGTTTCGGCTACTGGAGTGGCGTTTTGGACTCATAATGACGTTTTTCAGTATAACCTCCTTGATATTATTGAAGTAGGATTTATCAATAAGGGCAAGATGGCCGGAGTGCAGGCGATGCAGCCCGTATTTATGGGTGGTCAGATTATCAATGGGAACAAGCTTGCTGCTGTCGGAGAAGATGTGGCCCGTCTGCGTCAGCAGCAGAGCAATGATGAACTCCGGCTTACCACCGAGTCTCTTTATTGGAAACTGGTTACTCTGAAAGCTACACGTTGTGCACTTGAGGCGGCTATAGCTACTCTTGATACACTCGACAATCAGGTGAAAGTGGCTGTGGACGCAGGCGTGGCTATGAACAATGACCTGTTGAAAGTGCAGCTTAAACGCAACACGTATCGTACGGAGATGGTCGACCTCGACAACGGGATCAAGCTTGTCAAAATGTTGATAGGCCAATATATGGGCAAAGGTACAGACTGGAATTTCGATGTCGCATCCACAGTGCCCGAAATGATTCCTGACTTTCCGTCAAAGCTTTATATTCCGGGGGCTAATGCGTTGCCGATGACGGTCGATTATAAGCTCCTGCAGAAGAATGTCGAGGCAAAGAAGCTTGAAAAGCGCATCGAGATCGGAAAGAATCTACCTCAGGTCGCACTTGGGGCAGGATGGTTCTATCACGATCTGCTTAAGCAGAACCACAATTTCGGCGCATTGATGATTGGTGTGAATATACCTATTTCCGGTTGGTGGGGTGGCTCACATGCAATAAAAAGAAAGTCTCTTGCACTTGAAAATGCCAGAAATGAGCTTGAGGATCTTGGCGAAAAGCTTGAGATCAGCATGCAGGACAAGTGGAACAATGTGACAGCGGCACATCGCAAGATGGAGATTGCCAAAGAAGGAGTAGGGGAAAGCACCGAAAATCTCCGGCTCAACCTATTGTATTATGAGGCCGGTATGTCAACGATTACTGATGTGCTTGAAGCGGAAGCGAGCCATAAGGAATCGATAGACCGCTATATCTCTGCCTACGGGGAATTTCGTGTTGCCTGCTCTGCCTATATCATAAGCACCGGACAAACGGATGAAGATTGTAAAAAAATGAGTAACAAGTAAGACTAATAAAGCGACTTGGCCACAGCTAAGTCGCTTTATTAGCCTGTTTATAGGAACAATGATTCGGTAAAAATCGCGGAAGTAAGTGAAAATTAAGCGTATGGGATAATGTCATAGATACAAATGAATCGCCAAAACGTTCAATATAAAAACATTAGACAATATGAACGGATTGAAGATTCTCAAAGACTTCACCTATCGGTGTGAGTCTATATTTGAAAATACTATTTGAGTTACCTTTGTAATCGTATTCGGGTTGAACCGCGTGGGCGTTGCCTGCAAAGTTGCCTGTAATAGTAATTTTAACTCTAATAATCTCTCCAATGGCGACATTCAGATTTGAACTCAACGGACGACCGACCAGGAACAAGACGTACGTGGTGTATCTTCGTGTGACGGTAGGCGGCAAAAGAAAACTTATCAAGACGATGGTCGAGATTGCCCGTCCATGCGATTTTAATGCAAAATGCAAAGGTGAGAATTGGATACGTGGCGGTGTCCGCGACGCAAAGGTGCTCAATGCACAGCTGGCTGATATTCTCGCCAAGGCGAAGGAAACGTATAAGGAACTCGACAAGGAGGGTGAGGTCACGACCGTCGCGCTTGCCAAGGAGATGAACACAGAGGTTGTTTCTCCTTCATTCATGGCTTTTGCGCGCGAGCGGGCTCAGATGATATACGATAATGGAGGCTGGCGCAACTGGCGTAAGTATTGCGGGCTTATCAATAAGCTGGATGCATTCCGAAAGAAGCGCCGTATGGCTGACATTACTGTTGCCGACATGACGGTTGAGCTACTGACTCGCTTTGACAACTTCCTCCATAAATGGGAAAATGAGCGCGAGCCGGGAAAACTATTGCATCCAAACACTATCGAAGTGCAGTTCAATATCCTTCGCACGCTCGTTCATCGCGCTATTGAGGTCGGTATAATGGAGGCTTCAAAAGATCCGTTCCTCGTATTCAAATACAAGGGTATAAAGACCATCAAGGAAAAACTTGATGACTCGGAAATGGAGCGTATCATCAATCTGGAATTGGAGAACGGTTCGCTGATATGGCACTGCAAGAATTATTTCCTATTCAGCTATTACTGTGCCGGAATCCGAGCTGCAGACCTGATTCAGTTGCGATGGGGCAACGTCACCGCCTCCGGAAGATTGCATTACCAGATGGGCAAGAACCATAAGGAGCGTGACCTTCTTCTCGTTGAGCAGGCTATTGAAATCCTGCGTCATTATCAGCGGGAAGATGAAAAGGCAACGGACTATATTTTTCCACTGCTCTCAAATGATGCCGAATACGCCGGATATGTGACGCAAGCCGACAAAGACAGAATGCGCCCGGAACTGCGCCACAAGATGTATCAGGATATTTCATCAAAGAATGCCCTTATCAACAAATATCTCAAAAAGATTGCGGAGAAAGCTGAGATAGAGAAACCACTGTCAATGCACATCAGCCGTCACTCGTTCGCTCATATAGCGCAGGAGTCAGGAGCCGAGTCATCAGCCATCAAGAATATCCTCGGTCATAGCAACCTCGCCACAACCGAACGATATATGGGTAGCTTCGACACCTCCAAGACCGATGAAACTCTACGCAACGTCTTCGCCAAGAAACAATCCTCGGCAACAGCGACGGAGGAATCAGGGGCGACAAAAGAAGAGCAAGCCATCGAATTGCTAAAGAGTATGACCCCGGAACAAATCATGGCCGTGATTTCAGCAATCAACAAATAATCAGTAAATTTGCAGTATTATGGCAAAGGAAGCAATTATACGACAAGATACAGCAGATTATAACGCGGCTGTTCAGACAATAAAAGAAGCGATTCTTCGCAGTCAGTATCAGGCTGCGAAGTTGGTCAACCGGGAAATGCTGTCTCTATACTATGGTATAGGCCGGTATATCTCAGCGAACTCTCGTGAGGGCTTCTGGGGAACTGGAGCCATAAAAACTATCTCAGAGCGACTTCGCAAGGAGCTGCCGGGACTAAAGGGCTTTTCTCAGACCAATCTCAAATACATGAGAATTTTTTATGAGGAATGGTCGCCAATTATTGAAGCCAAGAACCATAAATCGTCAGCCGTGGCTGACAAAATTAACACAGACTCTCTTTTGCCTGTTAAATCGTCAACCACGGCTGACGATTTGGAAAGATTTCTCAATTTAAGTTTCAGCCACCATATTATAATCTTGGCAGAAGAAAAGAATATTGAAAAGCGTTGGAAATATATCAGTCTGGCAATTGAAAATAAATGGGATAAGCGTTTCCTTAAAACACAAATAAAGGAAAATGTTG
>Ga0209064_1001577_pt1 | contig 33508 bp, 39 predicted proteins | sample Inofromicrocosms_FD_187498 | JGI IMG/M metagenome (GOLD analysis project Ga0209064, IMG submission 187498) | Mouse cecum microbial communities from Vienna, Austria - Inoculum for glucosamine and mucus D2O microcosms (SPAdes) (version 2) | ecosystem: Host-associated > Mammals > Digestive system >... | reverse complement strand
AGGAAATCAATATTGAGATGGGCATGCGCGGCGACGTAAACAACGACGGTAAGGTTGATATTTTCGACGCAATCGCAGTAGCTCAGACAACAGTTGGAAAAACAAATATTAAATCAGACGCAGCAAAATATTTCGGCAACGTAAACGAAGACGATAACTTCGATATATTCGACGCAATCACAATCGCCCGCTACACAACAGCAGATGATTGGGCAGATGTAATTAAATAATCAACGCATGTTAATATATTAAAAAGGCTTAGCTCAAAGCCTTTTTATTTTGAATAATAAATAATAATTATTATCATGATGTGTTGCATTTTCCACATAAACAATAATTTTACATTATATTTTTTGTTGACAAAAATTAAATTTTAATGTATAATATAAAAGAAGTGATAATACTTCTCAATTATATTAAAAAATCTTCGGAGGTTAAATTAATGAAAAAATTTGTATGTTCAGTTTGCGGATATGTTTATGAAGGCGAAAGTGCTCCGGAAGTATGTCCTCAGTGTAAGGCTCCGGCTTCAAAGTTTAATGAAGCAAGTACAGAAGGCGGTCTATCATGGGCAGATCAGCATGTTGTAGGCGTTGCAGCTGATGTTGATCCTGAAATAAAAGAGGGGTTAAAGCAGAATTTTGAGGGTGAATGTTCAGAAGTTGGAATGTATCTTGCAATGGCAAGAGTTGCATATAGAGAGGGTTATCCTGAAGTAGGAATGTATTATGAGAAGGCTGCTTATGAAGAAGCAGAGCATGCTGCAAAGTTTGCAGAACTTTTGGGGGATGTTGTAACAAACTCAACAAAGAAGAATCTTGAGTTAAGAGTTATGGCAGAGAATGGTGCGTGTGACGGAAAGAAGAAGCTTGCTTCAAGAGCAAAGGAACTGAACCTTGACGCTGTTCATGATACTGTTCACGAAATGGCTAAGGATGAAGCAAGACACGGATGTGCCTTCGAAGGTTTGCTTAAAAGATATTTTGGTTAATGAAAAATATATTAAATATAGATATAAAAAGAGCTGTTTTTAGCTCTTTTTATTTTTGAGTGAAGCGCCTTGACTTTTTTGTATATTTGGAGTAAAATAAAATGGTATAATTATATTTTGAAAGGGTTTTTTTATGATTTCTAATAATGATAAGTCTATGGATAAAATCGTTGATCTTTGTAAATCAAGAGGCTTTGTTTATGCGGGTTCTGAGATTTACGGAGGACTTGCAAATTCATGGGACTATGGTCCGTTAGGTGTTGAACTTAAGAATAATATAAAAAAAGCATGGTGGAAAAAATTTGTTCAGGAAAATCCAAATAATGTGGGATTGGACAGCGCAATATTAATGAATCCACAAGCATGGGTGGCGTCCGGTCACGTGGGTGGATTTTCTGACCCTTTGATGGACTGTAAGGAGTGTAAGTCAAGACACAGAGCAGATCAGCTTATTGAAAATCAGTCAGACGCTAATCCGGCAGGCTGGAGCTTTGAGGAAATGAGCAATTTTATTAAGGAAAATAATATTGTCTGCCCTGACTGCGGAAAGTCAAATTTTACAGACATCAAGCAGTTTAATCTTATGTTTAAGACATTTATGGGCATTACTGAGGATTCTCAAAATACAGTATATCTTCGTCCTGAAACAGCGCAGGGAATTTTTGTAAACTTTCTGAATGTACAGAGAACTACAAGAAAGAAATTGCCGATAGGTATCTGTCAGGTAGGAAAATCCTTCAGAAACGAAATAACACCAGGTAACTTTATTTTCCGAACAAGAGAATTTGAACAGATGGAAATGGAATTTTTCTGTAAGCCTGAAACAGCCCTTGATTGGTTTGCTTACTGGAAAGATTACTGCATGGAATGGCTTAAATCCCTCGGAATCAGAGAAGACAGCCTCAGATACCGTGATCATGACCCGGAGGAATTAGCTTTTTATTCTGAGGCTACAACTGATATTGAATTTAGATTCCCGTTCAAGGAGTGGGGAGAACTGTGGGGAATAGCTGACAGAACCAATTATGACCTTGGCAGGCACATGGAATGCAGCGGAAAATCACTTGAATATTTTGATCCTGATACCAATACAAAGTATATCCCTTACGTTATTGAGCCGTCCCTTGGTGCAGACCGTGTAACACTTGCTTTCCTTTGTGAAGCGTATGACGAGGAAGAAATTGCAGAGGGCGATGTAAGAACAGTTCTTCATCTTCATCCTGCCATTGCACCTGTTAAGGCTGCGGTGCTCCCTCTTTCAAAGAAGCTTTCTGATAAGGCAAGAGAAGTATATGCTGAGCTTGCAAAGCATTTTAACATTGAATTTGACGAAACAGGATCAATCGGTAAGAGATACCGCAGACAGGATGAAATCGGCACTCCTTTCTGTATTACATATGACTTTGATACTCTTGAAAAGGACGGTTGTGTAACAGTCCGTGACAGAGATACAATGGAACAGGAAAGAATTAAGATTGAAGATTTAGTAGAATATATCAATAAGCGAATAGAATTTTAATCAAAAGGAACCTCTTATCATTTATGATAAGAGGTTCTGTTTTTTATATAGAATTTATCTGATTTTAGTTCCCGGAGCAATATCATCGTCAAGGAATATAACCTTAATTTTATCGTCCGGAAGATCAGCGGCACAAATCATACCCATGCTTACTTCGCCGCAAAGCTTAGCGGGCTTCAGATTAGCAACAAGTATGACAGTTTTACCGATCATATCCTCAGGAGAATAGCAGGAAGCGATACCTGAAACAACCTGTCTACCGCCCATACCATCATCAAGCTGAAGCTTCAAAAGCTTTTTGGATTTCTTAACCTTTTCGCATTCAATAACCTTAGCGGCTCTAAGCTCTGTCTTGAAAAATTCATCAATTGATATTTCCGGAGCAAGTTCAATTTCAGGCTGCTGAGCCTTTTCAGCCTTCTTCATTTGTGCCTCAATAACAGCATTTAGTTCTTCTATTTCCTTTTCTGTATCAATTCTCGGGAAAAGCACTTCACCTTTTTCAACAGTAACCTGAGAAGAAAGAACACCGAATTTTCCGGCATTTTCATAGGTAACATCATCTTCACCAGCGCCTATTTGTTTCCAAATCTCAGGCATTGTGGCAGGCATGAAAGGATAAAGAAGTGAAGAAACTATTCGGATAGCCTCAAGGAGATTATAAAGGACAGCAGCAAGACGAGGTTTATTGGCTTCATCTTTAGCAAGAATCCAAGGAGCAGTTTCGTCAATATACTTGTTTGCTCTTGAAACAACCTTGAATATCTCTGCAAGAACATTATTAAGCTGTGTTTTATCAATAAATTCGTCAGTTCTCGAGCGGAGTTCACTGCAAAGGCTTATAAGCTCGTCGTCAAAGCTTCCGGCAGTTTTTTCTTCCGGAAGAGTACCGTCAAAATATTTGATAACCATAGCAACAGTTCTTGAAACAAGATTTCCAAGACCGTTTGCAAGATCAGAGTTAATACGGTTAATCATAATTTCATTGGAGAATGAGCTGTCTGCTCCCAGAGCCATTTCACGGAGAATATGGTATCTGATAGCGTCTGAGCCGTATCGTTCGCCTAAAATAAACGGATCAACTACATTGCCGATCGATTTGCTCATTTTCTGTCCGTTAAAAGTTATCCAGCCGTGAACAGCTAAGTGTTTTGGCAAAGGAAGATCGAGCGCCATAAGCATAGCAGGCCATATAATGGCATGAAAACGCATAATATCCTTAGCAACCATGTGAACATCTGCGGGCCAGAATTTCTGGAAGTCATCGTGTGCACTGTTTTCATACCCCAGGGCGGAGATGTAGTTTGAAAGAGCGTCGATCCATACATATACCACATGTTTGTCATCAAAAGTAACAGGGATACCCCATTTAAAGGTAGTACGTGAAACGCAGAGGTCTTCAAGACCAGGCTTTATAAAATTGTTAACAAGCTCAAGGGCTCTTGTTTTAGGCTGTAAGTAATCAGTTTCTGTAAGAAGCTTTTCAAGTCTTTCTGCGAAGGGAGACATCTTAAAGAAATAAGCTTCTTCCTTAGCTTCAGTTACATCTCTTCCGCATTCAGGACATTTTCCGTCAACAAGCTGGGAATCAGTCCAAAAGCTTTCGCATGGAGTACAGTATTTACCGGAATATTCACCCTTATAGATGTAGCCTTTATCATAAAGCTCCTTAAAAATTTTCTGAACAGTTTCAATGTGATAATCGTCGGTAGTTCTGATATATCTGTCATAACTGATGTTCATATAGCTCCATAGCTTTTTGAATATTTCAACTATATTATCGACATACTGTTTAGGTGTAACGCCGGCTTCAGCGGCTTTTTGTTCTATTTTAAGACCATGTTCGTCGGTTCCCGTCAGAAACATTACGTCATATCCCTGCATTCGTCTGTAACGAGCGATTGAATCGCAGGCAACTGTTGTATAACAGTGACCGATATGTGGATTACCCGAGGGATAATAAATCGGGGTAGTAATGTAAAAAGGTTTTTTTGACATAATTGTTCCTCCTGTTTCAGATATATTTTTAATTATACCGTAAAGTTAAAGGTTTGTCCAGTGTTTGGAGAAAATAAATGAATCATAAGGTAAATTTAATAATAGTTTAATAAAATATAAATATAAAATACCAAAGGCAAGAACCTTTGGTATTTGAATTAGGTATAAGCATATAATTTAAGCGGTTAAATATCATTAAAAAATAAGGGAAGAATCTTCCAGTATTTTCTAATAGCCCAAAAAGTAATTATGGGGTTTATACAGCATATAAATAAAACATAGTTTGTCAAATTACCTGATTGAATAAAAGAGATAATATACATTACAGAGCCAAGAAGAATAAGATAATACCCCACCTTTTGTTTATTAAAGAGCAAAACAATATATCCGGAAAAGACAGAGATACTTGCTATAATAAAGTATACAATTATATCATTTTTGCTGGAAGGATAAAGCATATATTTATTATTGTTTTCAAACTTATTATTTGTTATAATCTGGTATATAATTAAAAAAATATTTGCGGCAATACACAATAGAAACCAGATTTTAATACTGTTTTTCCATTGAATATTTTCGCTGTCAGGAATTTCATTTAACTTACTTCCGCATTTCTGACAAAATTTAATATTTTGATTAATTTGTGTTCCGCAATTTTTACATATCATAAATTCAACTCCATTATTGCATATAATGTTAAGTTAAAACACCATATGGTAATTTTATGAATTAATTATAACATCATACGGAGTGAAAGTCAACACCGCATGGTGTTTTTTGGTATAATTTAATTATAAAATGTGCGGAGGCAGATTTATAGCTAACTATCAGAGGATAAGAGATTTAAGGGAAGATGCGGATAAAACCCAGAAACAGGTTGCTGACGATATGTTTATGCACGTATCTCAATACAGGCGTTATGAAAGCGGAGAACGTGAAATTCCTTTGTCGATTGCAATAGCTCTATCTGAATACTATAATGTATCTATTGATTATATAGCCGGACTTACCAATGAAAAAGTCAGCATCAACACAAATAATATAACTGCGTCAGAATTAAAATTTCTAAATCGGTTTCGTCAGCTTTCTGATTTGCAGAAAGGAAGAATACTGGAAAGAATGGATATTTTTCTGGAAAAGGATATGTAAAACGTCACTGAATTTTGTTTCAGTGACGTTAATTTTTTATATTCCAAAAAATCTTTCAGCGTTCAGGCAGGTTAAGTCAAGGATTTCCTGAAGGTCCATTTTCTTTATTTCTGCCGCTTTTTCCGCTGTTTTTACAATCATACTGCTGTCGCATCTGGAGCCTCTGAATGGTACGGGAGCCATAAAGGGGCAGTCAGTTTCCAGCATAAGCCTGTCAACCGGAACAGCTTCAAGGGCTTTAAGAGCCTTTTTGGCATTTTTAAATGTAAGAACTCCCGTAAAGCTAATGTACATTCCAAGAGAAATAATTTCACGTGCAGTTTCTGCCGATCCGCTGAAACAGTGCACAACGCCCTTAGGACGGTATTCCTTCAGAATTTTCATGGTATCTTCTGATGCATTTCTGGAGTGAACAATAACAGGAAGATTCAGTTTACGGGCAAGCTCAAGCTGCTGTTTAAAAATAAGTATCTGCTTTTGCCTGTCATAATTTTCGTAATGATAATCAAGACCGATTTCGCCTAACGCTTTTATTTTTTCAGAGGAAAGCAGAATTTTTTCAAGTTCAGGGATAAAATTTTCAGGGGTTTCATTCACCGCTTCTGGGTGTATACCGGCTGCAGCATAAATATAGCCGTATTTTTCAGCAAGCTTAACCGATTCATAGGAATCCCTCAAGGAAGATGAAACATTAATAATGCTGCATACGCCTTTTTGAGGAAGAAGCTTTAAAAGCTCATCTCTGTCTGAATCAAAAGCGCTTTCCGTATAATGGGCGTGGGTATCAAAAATATTATTCATTTGCAGCCCCCGTTTCCGGAATCATAGTCTGTAAGTCAGAATCAGAGCTATTACTTTCAGGATCTTGTTCAGCTTCCCTGAAATAAGGAGCAAGTTCGCTGATAAACGCCTCATCAACAGTAAAAGAATCGCCTGACTGTCTTCCGTAAGGAGTAATGAATTTAGCACGTGATGACACGGAATCATCATCAGCCGGCTTTGTAAATTTAAGCAGAAACTTTATTCCGTATTTCATTTCCTGATAATCAAGAGCAGAAATATCAGTTTCAGTCATATTTACAAGAGTATCAAAGGTGTTGTCAAGATTATCAGCGATTCTTTCGCCGTTAGCCTGATTTACCATTGCAGTAATAAGAGAAGCGGCAGTTGAAATACGCTGAGTTTCTCCGGAGAAACCTCCGTAGCTGATAAGTTTTTCCATCTGCTGGGGACCAAGGTACTGTTCTCCGGCTGAGGACGGAAATCCCTTTACTCCGCCCGGAACCACGAAATTTGCTCCGCCGAAAATATTGCAAAGTTTCTGAAAGGCTTCTGTATCAAGAACCATATATCTGTCGATTTCAACATTTAAAGCAGAGCCGGTTTCCTTGCAAAGAACAGAGGCGCCGGAGCCGGTATAAGTTTCCTTCATAGTTTTACCGCCCACACTCATATCGGACGGCAGACCGATAAATGTAATCTGCTTGTGAACGGGAGCAGAACGCATAAGCAGGAATGTATAAGGTTCAGAATATATTTCCTTTTCGTCATCATCGTTGTCTGAATCAATATCATCGTCGTCCCAGTAATCGTCATCGTTATCATCATCATAGTAGTCATCGTCGCTGTAGTCTTCATCATCGCTGCTGTAGTCTTCCGGAGCAGAATCAACTGAATCGCTCAGGTCAAGTACGAACAGAATAGAGTGGCTGTCGGCGTCGGAAAGTGAATTTCCTTCATTTTTCATTTCAACAAGTGAACTGTCTTCACTGTTAATTTTATCATAGATAATAAGGGCGGCGCCGCCGATTATGATCAGTGAAATAAGGAATGTAAGAAGAAAAGGAATAGCGATTCCTCCTGATTTTTTACTTTTTTTCATAATGTATAAACTCCTTTCAAAAAACCGCGTTTTTACCTGTATTTCTCTGTTTTTTAACAGTTTTTTTAACTGCATATATTCAAAATGTTGAAAACTCTGTGGAAAGAGTTGAAAGTTCTCCGGAGGAGGACAAATTTATCTGTTCATAGCATAAATCAGTCAAAAAAAATCTTGCTGTCTGATTTAGTATATTTTCCAAAATCATATTTTGAAATATCAGTTACAGAGAGCAGAAGCCCGTTTTTTTTAGCATAGGATATAGTCTGTCCCGTACCGCTTTTATAATCATTTACCATGGCAATAAGCTTTGAAGAGCGGTCCACCATATAGTAATTGCGGTTCTTGTAGCAGTCCCTGGAGTACTCATCAGAAACGCAGACCACCTCGTCAGCTTTTTCCAGTACATTTCTAAGGGAAAAAAGGTCGGAGCCTTTAAAATTACTTCCGTGTGCAGGATAAGGCTTTGCACAAATCAGTTTTATCTGCGGAAACTTTTTTTTTATTTCAAGGACATATTCTGCTGCCCAAAGATCAACCCCTCTTGCAAGTCCCGATATAAAGTATTCGTAACCCTCCTCAGCGGAGCTGTAAATTTGATAATAAAGTATGCTTTTAAGCATTTGCAGAAGAGGACTTGAATCATTTCCCATTCCCGGAAGCTTTTCCGGACGATGTCCAGTAAAGCACACTGTTTTTTTCCTCATAATATCAAAACCTTTCGGTAAAATCTTTTTCACTATAAAAAACAGTATATCATAAATTAAGATTTAATTCAAGTAAAAGAAAAAAGAATAGGAAGTACTTTAAGAAAAATAAGAACAAATTCAGGGATAAAAAAGAACAGCCCCTGTAAAAGAGACTGTTCACTGTCTTAGATATAAATTGTTCAGCATGGATCACGATATTTTATTGGTAATCATAATATTTGACATTTAGAAATTCATTGCTTTAAGACTGATAAATTTCTTTTTTGGATCAAGTTCAAATATAATATCAAATTCCCTTCCGAAAATATTTTTCCATTCCTTACTGCTAAATTGAGCTTCATACAAAGCAAAGGGAACCCTAATACTAATATTTCTGCCCGGATGAATAACCGAGTCAAAGTTTTTATTCAATTCAAAAAACAAGTCTATTGATAAGCTCTGAATCCAATTTCCCGATTCAAGTGTAACTGACGGAAGATCAAAATACAATTTATTACCGGTGGTATTCATTATATTCAATGTAACAACAGCTAACTTGGGCACGGGGGAGTGTTTTGCTCCAAAGTAAATCTCATTTGTTATATCTCTTGCGTCGCAGATTTTAAAATCCTCTGCATTTACTGTAAAGCCGTCCAATAAAAGATCCTGATGCATATAAGACCTTATAATTGCTGTTTGTGATAATTCTGTATGAACTGGGTCATATGTTAAAAATTTACAAACAAAGCAAATCATTAATAAAATTAAAAAAATAGAAATATATACTATATGAATGTTTTCCATTGTAGTCCTCACATTAAAAAGTTTTTCATAATTTGGCGGATAGCAGCTATCGCCTTCATGAATATTTTTGTTAATATAAGTTCAATGGATGAAGAATGGATTATGTAAAAAAATGCACTTGAAAAAATAATAAGTATAAAAAAGAGAAATCAGATGAAAAATCATTCTTAAAAATATTCCACGAATTTTTTTCATCTAATTCTCTTTTAATACGATTTTACAATACGGATACATAATTCTGTAAAAAATAATAAAATTTAAACATTTTGGGAAATAATGAATAATATTTTTTTAATCAAATACAGTTATATCAGTTATGTAATTGGAACAATTGAGTTTTCACAACAATGCTCATGATTTAAAGTTTTTCTTCAGTGCTGTAGCATGGTATTCTTTCTGAATCGCTTCCGGAAAATACAGTAAATACTGAATATAAACGGTATGTACCCTTGCTGCAATTGTATCTTGTGTTTTCGCAGGAACCTCTCCAGTCTAAGTCAGATGAAGCCCAGCTTGCAACCTTATCCCAGCCGCCGCTTGAGTTTTTCTTCTGCAAAGTCTGTACGATATTGATCTTAGTTGTAATATTAGGATAACCTGTTGCTAAGCTTGTACAGGAAATAGTAGTACCTGAAATATCAAGATAGCATTGACAGCTCATAGTGTAAGACATCTGCGGAGCTATCTGATCTGTAATATTTTTTGTAAGATCAGCACTAACAACGCTTGTAAAAACAGCCATTGAGATAATTAATGTCATGATTACTGACAAAAATTTTTTAATCACATAATCCACCTCCCATCTTATTGAACTAAACGCAAAAACTTATAATTTTTTTTCGCATTCAATTTCCGCATTCAATAAATATAACAAATCATAATGGCATTTCCTGACACAAAATTAACATTTTTTGGAGTATTCTATGTTTTATACAAATTTCACTTAAATTTTTTTATAAATAAGTACTAATATATGCAAAAAAAGCTTATTTTATACTTAAATTTATAATCTCACCAAAAAATTTATTATTATCACTTGCCATTATCAAAATGAATCTGTTATAATTATAAAGGATAAATAAACTGACAGAGTATTTCTGTCAGATAAAAATATATGATAAAAGGAGCGATGTTTTATGAAAATTATTACCATAAGCCGTGAATTTGGAAGCGGAGGAAGGGAACTTGGTAAGCGTATGTCTGATATTCTCGGATATGATTACTATGATCGTGAAATTATTTCTGCAATAGCAGAAAAATCAGGCTTTGATGAGAATTATATAAAAGACATGACAGAAAAAAAGTTAAGAGTCAGCATTCCCATAAGTTACGGAAGAACCATGTATTACGAACCGTATATCAACACAAATGCAGAAAAGATTCTTGCTGCTCAGAGCAGTACCATACGTGAAATAGCTGATCAGGGCAGGGATTGTGTAATAATAGGCAGGGGAGCCGATGTAATTCTGAGCCAGTATAATCCTGTAAATATTTTTGTTTATGCAGATATGGATTTTAGGGTAAAAAGATGCCTTGAATACTCTGAGAACGAGAAGGAAATGTCAGAGAAAAAGATAATAAAGAAAATAAAGGAAATTGATTCTGCACGTGCATCATTTCACTCATTTTTATCGGAGAGCAAATGGGGAAGAAAAGAAAATTATAATCTATGTATAAATACCACAGGATTGCAGATAAAAAATCTTGCCCCCATTATTGCAGAATATGCAGATATTATGTTTAAGCAAAAGAAAGTTAAATAAACAAAACCCCGTAAAGGAATAAAATCCTTACGGGGTTTTAATTTTAATAATCTGATTATATGTTATAGTTTTCGTAGATAAATTTACAGAAGCCGCCGTCGTCATAAAAGTCAAGATGAAGTCCTTTCATGCCGTTTTCAACGTAACGGTATTCAGTATATCCCTCGTCATCATGTCTTTGTTCCTCAGACGGTTCACCATAGACAGCCTTGATTTCGTCAATAGTCATTCCAAACTTAACATTTCCAGGCAAAACCACTTCAGGAGCCTTAGCTGCGTCCTTGCTGCTTACTTCGACAGCCCATACAACAGCGTCATCAATTCCGACTTTTTCGCTTTTGTTATTGGTTAATCCCACTGCAAGGACTCCCTCGTCAAAGTTATCGTTCTGAAGATAAACTGATCTTGAAAGCAGTAAGCCCGGATCAATTGAAATGTTTTCAAGACCGTAAGCAGCAGGATTAAAGCTCCAGCCGGCTTCCTTTATGTCCTTGTATTCAAATGGAAGGGTATAAGTTTTCTGATCCAGCATAAAAGTCATGTCTGTCCAAACCATGCTTCCAAAGTCGGAAGAGCTGATTTCACTGGATGAGGAACTGTTTCCGACATATTTTTCTTTATCGACCTTCTCACAGCCGGCAAGAATGGTCAAAGAAGCAATGGCTGCAAGAACGCAAGCAAATTTTTTTTTCACTTAAATAAGTCTCCTTTAAAATTCATTGATGTAATTTATATTTTAACACAATTGCCTTGTCAAGTCAACACTATCCGTGGTTTTTATAAAAAGGAAACCTCCGGAAAACCGAAGGCTTCATTTCAAATTACTGATTGTCTTCAATAAATTTAACAATATCTCCGACAGTCTTTATGTCTGCAACAGCTTCATCAGGAATGTCAATATCAAATTCTTCTTCAATTGCCATTACAAGATCGTAAACTGCGAGGGAATCCTCAGCGCCGAGATCCTCTACAATATTTGCTTCCATAGTTACAGAAGCTTCTTCAGTGTCAAGCTGTTCGATGATAATGTCTTTTACCTTATCAAATATCATTTTAAAACCTCCAAATTGTCTATTATTTATATAAAGGTGTTGATCACCTATATAACTTTTATATAAATTTGCTATTCAGAGAACTCTCCGATTTTTCTAAATTTAGTGTACCGTTCTTTAAGCAAAATGTCAATATCTTTTTTTGAATTTTCTATTAACGTTTGTACCAAAAATTCCTTAATATTTTCTGCTATTTTGTCCAAATCGTAATGAGCGCTTCCGTGAGGCTCCTCGATTATGGATTCAGCAATTCCAAGACGCAGCATATCGGAGGCGGTTATTTTAAGCATATTGCAGGCTTCCTGTTCCTTTGAAGCGTCTTTCCAGAGAATACTTGCACAGCCTCTGGGAGAAATAACCGAATAGAGAGCGTTTTCAAGCATAGCGAGCCTGTCGCATACCCCAATACCGAGAGCGCCTCCGCTTTCGCCTTCACCAAGTACGACAGAAGTAATGGGAGTTCTAAGTCTCATAAACTCCATAATGTTTTTAGCGATAGCTTCTCCCTGACCTCTTTCTTCGGCTTCAATTCCGCAGAAAGCGCCTGGAGTATCAATAAAGCAGATAACAGGACGGTGAAACTTTTCTGCCTGTTTAGCGAGCCTGAGAGCCTTTCTGTATCCTTCCGGATGAGGCATTGCAAAATTAGACTTTTTATTTTCGTTAAGATCTCTTCCTTTGACCTCAGCGATAACGGTTACGGGCATACCCTCAAGTCTGCCGATACCGCCCAGAACAGCCCCGTCGTCGCCGTAATGGCGGTCGCCGTGAAGTTCATAAAATTCACTGAAAATAAGGGGAATATAGTCGTTAATGGTAGGACGGTTCTTTTCTCTTATAAGAGTCATACAATCCCATGCAGTTTTTTCAGCCATATTATAGACCCTCCTTCTGCGATTCGTAGCCGTGAAGCTTCATGAGATGAGAAAGAACGCTGCGCATTTTTCTGCGTTCAACTATCATATCAATAAAGCCTTTTTCAAGGAGAAATTCTGAAAGCTGGAAATCATCGGGAAGTCTTTGCTTTATAGTTCCTTCGATAACACGGCGGCCGGCAAAGCCGATAAGCGCCTTTGGTTCAGCGATAATAATGTCGCCCAAAGAAGCGAATGAAGCGGTAACGCCTCCTGTTGTAGGGTCTGTAAGAACGGTAATATAGAGCTGACCTGCGTCATCGTGTCTTGAAACTGCTCCGGAAGTTTTTGCCATTTGCATAAGGGAAACGATACCCTCCTGCATTCTTGCGCCGCCGGAAGCCGTAAACATAATAGCCGGCAGCTTGTGTTCTGAGGCATATTCAAAAGCCCTTGTAATTTTTTCACCCACAACGCTGCCCATGGATGCCATCATGTATCTTGAATCCATAACGCCTATAACAACGGGGATTCCTCTGATAGTACCTGTACCTGTCACAACAGCGTCATTAAGACCGGTTTTTTCCCTGATAGCAGCTTGTTTTGAATCATAGTTAGGGAAGCCTATTGGATTTTTTGAACGCATTTTAGAGTCAAATTCGCAGAAGCTGCCCTTGTCAAGGGTAATAGCAATTCTTTCGCCGGCAGTCAGACGTCCATGATAGCCGCATGAGGGGCAGACCATGTTCATGGCTTTAATTTCATCTTCAAACACAACATTTTGACATCTTGGACATTTGAAAAGCAGATCATCAGGTATTCTGCTCAAATTAGCCGACGGCTTTTTATCAGTTTTTTCATTGTTTCCGTTAAAACGTGTGGTAACAACCTTAAACAGATCCTCAAGCATTAATTGATCAACCTGCCTTTCTATTCGTCAAATTTAAATGTATCCAGATAACGGTTATCGTATTCTCCTGATTCAAAAGCTTCGCTTTTTATCAGGGCAAGCTGAAAGTCGATATTGGTATCAATTCCGTCAACGATAAATTCAGAAAGCGCCCATTTCATTTTCATGATAGCCTCTTTGCGGGTGGGAGCGCAGACTATCAGTTTAGCGATCATTGAATCGTAATAAGGAGGAATAGTATAACCCTGATAAGCTGCGCTGTCTATTCTTATGCCGGGACCTCCTGGTATATGCAAGGCTTCAATTTTTCCCGGTGACGGACGAAAGTTCAGCTTTGGATTTTCAGCGTTAATGCGGCATTCGATAGAATGACCCTTAACGGAGATGTCATCCTGAGAGTAATCAAGGGGAAGTCCCGCAGCGATCTTTATCTGAGATTTTACAAGATCAACGCCTGTAACAAATTCGGTAACAGGGTGTTCCACCTGAATACGAGTATTCATTTCCATGAAATAGAAGTTTCCGCCCTCAACTAAAAATTCAATAGTTCCGGCGTTATGATAGCCGCAGGCAAGAGCCGCTTTAACGGCAGCTTCTCCCATTTTTTTACGCAGAGCGTCAGTCATAACAGGGCTGGGACTTTCTTCAAGAACCTTTTGATTTCTTCTCTGCATACTGCAGTCACGTTCACCCAGATGAATAACATTTCCCTGTTTATCTGCAAGGATCTGTATTTCCACATGGCGTGGATTTTTAACGAAGCGTTCCATATAAACAGCGTCATCGCCGAAGTAATTTTTAGCTTCTGTTCTGGCTTCACCGATCTGATTTAGGAGGTCCTCAGGTTTTTCAACAATACGGATGCCTCTTCCGCCGCCGCCGGCAGATGCCTTTACAAGCAGAGGATAGCCGATTTCCTCTGCCGCCTTTACTGCATCCTCGTCAGTTCTGACTGCTCCTTCAGAGCCTGGGATTACCGGAACGCCGGCTTTTTTCATTGTTTCCTTAGCAGTTGCCTTGTCGCCGAGCATTTCAATGGACTCCGGTGAAGGTCCGATAAATTCAACTCCGCATTTTCTGCACATAGCCGCAAAAGCAGCATTTTCAGAGAGAAAGCCAAAGCCAGGGTGAACGGCGTCGCAGCCAGTAATTTCGCAGGCAGCAAGAAGAGCTTTTGCGTTGAGATAGCTGTCCTTAGTATCAGCAGGACCTATACAGACTGCTTCGTCGGCGATTCTTGCATGAAGTGCATTACTGTCCGCAGTGGAGTATACTGCAACACAGCGTATTCCCAGTTCACGGCAGGCTCTTATAATTCTGACTGCGATTTCTCCTCTGTTTGCAATCAATATCTTTTTAAACATAATTTTGCTCACTTTCAGATTCATTAGTCCGGACGTTATATGAGTCCGGATGCGCCTTACTTAATAGCAAATGTAATTTCAGCGGTAACAGCTTTTTTTCCGTCAACTGTTACTGTTCCCTGACCGACGCCGATAGGGCCTTTTACTTTTATAATTTCTACTTCAAGCTTTAAAACGTCACCCGGAACCACCTGACGTCTGAATTTAGCCTTATCTATTCCGGCAAAAAGACCGATTTTACCCTTGTTTTCGGGCAGTGCAAGCATAGCGGCAGCACCTGCCTGAGCGAGCATTTCGATCATGAGAACGCCGGGAGTTACAGGATAATCTGGGAAGTGACCTTTAAACCAGAAATCCTCTTCTTTTATGTAAGTAGTAGCCAAAACTCTTTTTCCAGGTTCCATTTCGTTTATTTCGTCAATAAGCAGGAACGGTTCTCTGTGAGGAATAAGTTCCTTTATCTGTTCTTTATTGTAAAGTACTTCAGACATAGTCTGCCTCCTATTCAATTATCATAACAGGCTGATCGTATTCAACAGCCGATCCGTTTTCAACGAGGATTTTCTTAACTGTTCCGTCAAATTCGCTTTTTACCTCGTTCATAAGCTTCATAGATTCAATTATCATGATAACGTCGCCCTTTTTCACCTGTTTGCCGACCTCGACAAAAGGAGCTTTGTCCGGACCGGGAGCAGAGTAATATGTTCCGACGATAGGAGATTTCACAATATTTCCGTTTTCTTCGTCTGATTTTGTTTCAGCGGCAGTATCCGAAACATTTTGAACAGGTGTCTGGACTGCTGCTTGTATAACGGTCGGCGGAACAGGGGCAGGAACAGGCGGTGAAACTATTTTGCTTTCTTTTTCGATAAGAATTTCACAATCGCCGTTTTTTATTTTAATTTTACTTAGGCTGCCTTTTTCCACCTTATCGGCAAGCTTGCTTATTTCTTCATAATCAAGATTACAGGCAATCATTTTTTCACTCATAAATTTTCTCCTTAGTCGGTAATCTTCTTCATACATATGGTTGCGTTGTGACCGCCGAAGCCGAGGGAATTTGAAAGGGCGGCGTTTACGCAGGTTTCAACATTACTGTCAACGCAGTAGTCAAGATCGCATTCCTCGTCAGGCACTTTATAGCCTATTGTTCTGTGGATGAAATCATTTTTAACGCTCAGAGCGGTTACAACAGCTTCTACGCCTCCGGCAGCGCCCAGCAGGTGTCCTGTCATAGATTTTGTAGAATTTATCTTCACGCTGTATGCAGCTTCTCCCAGAGCCTTTTTGATAGCAGTGGTTTCACCCTTATCGTTCATTCCGGTAGATGTTCCGTGAGCGTTGATGTATGTAATATCCGACGGAGTCAGACCGGCTTCAGCAATTGCAGTTTTCATGCAGTATGCAGCGGCTTCAGCGTCAGGGTCTGGAGATGTCATGTGATATGCGTCACAGGTTGCTCCGTATCCGGCAATTTCGGCATATATCTTAGCGCCTCTTGCCTTTGCGTGTTCATATTCTTCAAGTACAAGCATTCCGCAGCCTTCGCCGAGAACGAAGCCGTTTCTTTCCTTATCAAAAGGAATTGAGGCCCTTGCAGGATCATCTGATTTAGAAAGAGCCTTCATGTTATTGAATCCAGCCAAAGTAAATTCAAGGACTGTCGACTCTGTTCCTCCGCATAGGCAGACATCAAGATAGCCGTCCTTTATCTTTCTGAAAGATTCGCCTACGGCATGAGTTCCGGAAGCGCAGGCTGTAACTGTTGAAAAGTTATCGCCCTTGAAGCCGGTTTTCATAGCAACCATGCCAGCCGCCATATTGCTTATCATCATAGGAACATAATAAGGGGATACACGTTTATGTCCCTTTTCCATGAATTTTGCATATTCGCTTAAAGTAAGCTCAATGCCGCCGATGCCGCATCCTATAATAACGCCTGCCCTGTAAGGATCTAATTCCTTAAAGTCGGTACCGCAGTCGGCAATAGCTTCATTTGAAGCCACAACTGCAAACTGAGTAAAGCGTTCCATGCGCTTGGCTTCCATTTTTTCCATATATTCAAGCGGATCAAAGTTCTTGACCTGTCCGGCAACTTTTATCGGCAGATCCGAAGCGTCAAATTTTTCAATCAGAGAAATTCCAAGACGGTTTTCCTTTACACCGGTCCATGTATCACTGACATTATTACCAAGAGGGGTCACTGCTCCGAGACCTGTAATAACAACTCTTTTTCCCATACATTTCTCCATTTCTGCTTATTTCTTTTTTACATTGAAAGTCCGCCGGATATTTCAATGACCTGACCTGTAACATAGCTTGCGTCGTCGGACGCAAGGAATGAAACAACGCCGGCGATCTCTTCAGGCAGACCGTAACGCTTCATAGCGATCAGCGCCAGCATTTTATTTCTTTGTTCTTCGGTTAAAGCGTCCGTCATTGGGGTTTTGATAAATCCGGGAGCAACAGCGTTAACTGTAACGCCTCTTGCGCCGAGTTCCTTAGCGGCTGTTTTTGTCATACCGATTATGGCAGCTTTTGAAGCGGAATAATTTATCTGACCCGGATTACCGTAAAGTCCAGCAACAGAAGCAAGGTTTACGATTCTGCCTTTTTTCTGTCTCATCATAACTGTACCGGCAAATTTCATCATATTGAAAACGCTTTTTTGATTTACGCTTATTACCAGATCATAATTTTCTTCAGTAGTTCTCATCATAAGAGCATCTCTTGTAATGCCTGCATTGTTAACGAGAACGTCTATGGTACCAAATTTTTCCTTAACAGTCTTAATAAGATTTTCGCACTGTCCGTGGTCAGAAACATCGGCTATAAAGTATTCGCACGCAGCGCCTGTTTCTCTGATTTTTTCAACAATATCGTTATTTTCAAACATCTTTTCACTGATGTCGTTAAGAGCTATGTCATATCCGTCCTGAGCGAGTCTGAGCGCAATAGCGGCGCCGATTCCTCTGGCTGATCCGGTAATAATTGCTGATGCCATGTTTATTCCTCCGTTATCTATGTATTCTGTTTACACTGTGCCTGAAAGTTCAGGTATGTATTTTATGAGTATTTATCTTTTAAGAAGCGCTTTAGCCTGAGAAACCATTTCTTCAATAATTTCACTGCAAGGCTTTACTTCATTGACCATTCCTGCGATTGCTCCGCAGAGGAATGAACCTTCGTCAAGATTTCCGTCCTGAACGGCTTTTCTGAGCGAACCGAGAGTCAGTTCTTCAAATTCATCCGGAGTAATAGAACCGTTCATTTCTCCGCTTGCAAGCTTCTTTGCAAATTTTGTTTTTACATTTCTGCAGGGATGTCCTGTTGAGCGTCCGGTAACAATGCTGTCAGTGTCCTTTGCTTTTACTACAAGTTCCTTGTATGTAGAGTGTATCTGGCATTCTTCGGCTGCAAGGAATCTTGTACCGATCTGAACGCCCTGAGCGCCCAGCATAAATGAAGCGGCGATTCCTCTTCCGTCTGCAATACCGCCTGCTGCGATAACAGGAACATCGACTGCGTCAACCACCTGAGGAACAAGACACATAGTAGTATTTTCACCGATATGACCGCCTGATTCAGTGCCCTCGGCGATTATGGCGTCTGCTCCGGCACGGACCATTCTTTTTGCCAGGGCTACCGAAGGGACAACCGGAATAGTTTTAACACCGGCATTTTTCCATCCGTCAATAAATTTTCCCGGACTGCCTGCCCCGGTAGTAACAACGGGAACCTTTTCATCGATAACAAGCTGAGCAAGGTCTTCTGCATTTGGGCTCATAAGCATAATATTAACGCCGAACGGCTTTGAAGTAAGTTCCTTAGTTTTTCTTATCTGATCTCTCAGGTAATCTATCGGGGCTGAGCCTCCGGCGATTATGCCCAGACCGCCTGCTTCAGAAACAGCAGAAGCCAAAGTGGATTCAGCAATCCATGCCATACCTCCCTGTAAAACAGGATATTTTATACCAAGAAGTTCTGTTATTTTAGTATTCATGAATTATCTCCTTTTAAAGTTTCATTCACAATTAATATTCAAATATTACTGCACCGAATGTAAGACCTGCGCCGAAACCTACAAGACCGACCTTGTCGCCTCTTTTTATCCTTCCGGAACGGACTGCCTCATCAATAGCGATAGGAATCGAAGCGCTTGAGGTATTTGCGTGTCTGTCAAGATTCACAACAAATTTATCCATAGAGATTCCGAGATTTTTCGCAGCGGTTTCAATTATTCTTACATTAGCCTGATGAGGAATGATAACGTCAAGATCATCCAGACAGAAATCAATCTTTTCAGCCGCAGTTTTAAGGGCTTTCGGCAGCGCTCTTGTGGCAAATTTATAAACAGCCTTGCCGTCCTGACAGAGATAATGTCCGTTAGGTTCAGGAAAACCGTCGTCAACTCTGCCTTCACCTGTCATGAAAGCGTTTGCAGGCGGAATTGAACGTGCAAAAAGATATTTAGCTCCTGTTCCGTCAGCGCCCAGATGGCTGGAATAAAGGGAGTTTTTGCTTTTAGCTATAACCAGAGCCGCCGCACCGTCACCGAAAAGCACGCAGGTACTGCGGTCGCTGTAATCGGTTATCTTTGTGAGATTTTCATTGGCAACGACCAGAGCATACTTTATTCCGTCGTCAGTCTGAAGGTATCTCTTTGCCATATCTATGCCGTATACGCAGCCGGCACAGGCGCAGTTAACATCAATAGTCATTGCGTTAACAGCATGAAGTTCACGCTGTATCATGCAGGACATTGACGGCGTATAGTAATCCGGTGAAACACTGGTATCTATAATAACGCCTATTTCCTCAGGAGAAATTCCAGCCGCCTCAATAGCTTTTTTTGCGGCCTGCGTTCCCATGTACCAGGTCGGCTCACCGTCCGAAACGAAACGTTCCTGCATACCAGTTCTTGTTCTGATCCATTCATCGCTTGTATCAATGAAGGATGTAAAATCTTCGTTAACAACCTTTTTCCCAGGATCATAACGTCCGGTACCCAAAATTTTAATACCCAGCAAAAAAATTCCTCCTTGACGTTGTTTTATATTGATTTTTATGGTATATTATATTATATAAACATACAGCTACCATTTATCGAATCATATTTCATTGTAATCTATTTTTAATTTTTTTGCAATGTAATAATTGTTTTTTTATGACGGATAATTCAAAATACCGCAGTATGCACAATTATCCATAATATGTTTTGTTTATTTTGAACAAATTGGAAAGAGGTAAATTAATATGACAGCATTTTTATTTTCAGGTCAGGGATCACAATATCCGGAAATGGGGAAAGAACTTCTTGAAGCTAATCCGGAATTTGGCTTTATTTATGAAACGGCTTCCGACATTTTAGGATTTGATCTTAAAAAGGTTACCTTTGAAAGCAGTGAGGAAGAGCTTGCTCAGACAAAGTATTCTCAGCCTGCGATTATGGCGATGTCTCTTTTGTGCTTTGAAACGGCAAAGAAAAATAATATAACTTTTGACGCAGCCGCAGGACATTCTCTGGGTGAATATGCGGCAATGACCGCCTGCGGAATGCTGTCTTATGAGGACGGTTTCAGGGTAATAAAGGCAAGAGCCGCCGCCATGGATAAAGCAGGGCGTGAAACAGAGGGAGCAATGTATGCGGTTATGAGAATGTCACCGGAGGAAATTGAAAAAATTTGTGCTGAAACAGAAGGTTATGTAGTTCCGGTAAATTATAATTCTCCGGCACAGACTGTTATCGCAGGAGAAAAGGAAGCTGCGGCAAGGGCAGCGGAAAAATTTGCTGAGGCAGGCGCAAGAACAATACAGCTTAAGGTATCCGCCGCTTTTCATTCAAAGCTAATGGAGGGTGCTTCAAAGGAATTTTATGAAGCTGTTAAAGATATAAAGTTTAATGCTCCGAGTGTACCGTTTTATTCAAATGTTACGGGCGCTCTCCTTGAAGATTTCAGCGATATGCCGTCGCTCCTTGCAAAACACATGATTTCTCCGGTTCGTTTTACTTCAGAGCTTGCAGCCATGAACAGCGCCGGAATTGATAAATTCGTTGAACTGGGACCAAACAAGGTACTGACAGGTCTTGTAAAAAAGACTCTGAAAACAGCGACTGCGCTCAATATTGAAAATCTTAAAACTCTTGAAGCCGCACTGGCTTAAAAATACATAGAAAAGGAGAATAGCTATGAAAAAATATGTACTTATAGGTCATCCTCTGGGACATTCCATGTCCCCGTTTATACATGAAAAACTCTTTCAGGCTTCCGGAAAAAACGAGGAGTACTCACTTGTTGATATTGCTCCGGAAAATCTTGAAGCAGAGCTTCCCAAGCTGCTGTCGGAAACAGGAGGAATGAATGTCACTATCCCTCATAAGTCGGCTGTCATACCTTTCATGGACAAACTGGACGACAGTGCGGCAAGATACAATTCAGTAAACTGCATTAACTTCTGTGACGGTAAAATAATCGGATACAATACAGACTGCGACGGATTTCTCCGTTCAGTTCCGAAGGAGGCTCTCTGCGGAAAGGTTCTGATTATCGGCTGCGGAGGCGTAGGCAGAATGATTGCTATTGAAGCTGCAAGACACGGTGCAGACATTACAATAGCAATTATTCCAGAAGCGGCTGAAATGGCAAAGGTACTTGTTGACGAGATAACTGAAAGGTACAGCGGAGCGTCTGTAAAAACAGTAATGACTGACAGTATTTCGGGGGAATTTGATTTGCTGATAAACGCTTCTCCGGTGGGAATGTATCCGAAAACAGATGAATGTCCTGTAACTGAGGAAGTAGTAAAAAACTGCAAGAATGTTTTTGACGTAATTTATAATCCGTCAGAAACAAAGCTTATGAAAACAGCGGCTGCTTATGGGATTCCTGCAACGGGCGGAATGTCAATGCTTGTGCTTCAGGCTGTGGTTGCTCATGAGATCTGGGAAGGAGACAGCTATACTCCCGAACAGATTGACAGTATCATAAAAGAAGCGACAGAAATCGTTGACAGAGATTTTAAATAATCTGCATAAACTTTCCGTCCAGAGCGGAAGAATGGAGAGATTTACTATGGCTATATTTCTATGCGGCTTTATGGGCTGCGGAAAAACGACCGTCGGAAAAAAGATGGCGTCACTGCTGGGAAAAAAATACTGCGATATGGACGAGCTAATTGTACAGAAAGCAGGCATGAGTATTCCTGAGATATTTGAAAAGCTGGGGGAACCTGAATTTCGCAGAATGGAGTCCGAACTCATTGTTGAACTGGGGCAATTCAGCGGTATAGTTTCCTGCGGAGGGGGTGCCATGCTCAGTGATATAAACGGTGAAAATGCAAAGAAGAGCGGAGTTGTGGTTTTTCTTGACGTACCCTTTGAAACCTGCTATAACAGGATCAAGAACGATCCCAACAGACCAATAGCCGCAAGCCGCACAAAAGAACAGCTTAAAGACCTTTATGATGAAAGGTATCCAAAATATAAAAAAAATTCGGGCGTCTGCGCTGAATGCGTGGACGGACCGTCTAATACGGCTTCAATAATCATAAATCAACTCAGGGAATGCGGAGCTTTAAAATGAAAATTTATAACGTATGCATAAAGACCATGGATAACGGCAGGACAATTCCCAAAGGCTGGGTTGAGATAAAGGATAAAAAAATAACGGCAGTGCGGGAGGGAAGTCCCGGCGCTGTTGAAATGGGCGATATTGACGGAAAAGGCGGTCAGCTTATTCCGGGTTTTATAGACGCACATACTCATCTGGGAATTATTGAAAACGGGATTGATTTTGAGGGTGATGACTGCAACGAAGCAACTGATCCCTTTACTCCTCAGCTTCGTGCGTCAGACGCTGTAAATCCTATGGACAGATGCTTTGAGGAAGCAAGAAAACGGGGGATTACTTCCGTTGTAATTGCTCCAGGAAGTGCAAATCCCTGCGGAGGAGAAATAACTGCTGTTAAAACCTGGGGCAGAAGAATCGACGATATGATTATCGGGACTGTGGGTATAAAATTTGCCTTGGGTGAAAATCCCAAGAGGGTATATAACGACAGAGATGAAACTCCGGTAACAAGAATGGCGACAGCCGCCGTTATACGAGAGGGACTTTTCAAGGCTCAGAAGTATCTAAAGGATATGGAAGCTTATGAAGCCGACAGGGAAAATTACGATATGCCGGAGTTTGACATGAAGTGCCAGTCCCTTTTACCGCTTTTAAGGGGAGAAATATCGGCTCATTTCCACTGTCACCGTGCTGATGATATGTTTACGGCGCTGAGGATAGCTAAGGAATTTTCCTTGAAGACCGTGCTTGTCCATGGAACTGAGGGTCATCTCATTGCGGATATTCTGAAAAATGAAAATGTTTCAGTAATTGCCGGTCCTGTTCTCTGTGACAGGTGCAAGCCGGAAATGAACAGGCTGGAACTGAAGAATCCCGGAATAATGTCCGGAGAGGGAATCAGAACCTGTATATGTACAGATCATCCGGAAACACCGGTTCAGTATCTTCCTTTGTCTGCTCTTGCAGCAATAAAGGGCGGTATGAAATATGACAGCGCCCTTGAAGCTATAACCTCCAATGCGGCGGATGCCGCAGGAATCGGGGACAAAACAGGAAGAATAAAGGAAGGGCTTGACGCAGATATTCAGCTTTATCATGGGGATCCCCTTGATTTTATGGAGGAGCCGGCTCTTGTGCTTATAAACGGAATTAATGTACTTGAAAAAAATCAGAATGAAATTTTTTAGTATAAATTAACATAAAACAATTCACATAATTTTCACGTTCCGAACCTATAATTATAATATATTGTATTCATAATTACAGGGGAGGTAAAAATATGGAAACCAGGGATCACCTTTTGCTTGCAGATATGATACTGAAAGACAGTAAAGTATCAGTAAATCCGGTAAACGGCAGGGCGTTTTCCGCCGGCTGCATAGAACCGGATATAAATTTTCTAACTTATATTAAGGGACATACCTACAAGGGAGCTTCTGGGTATGTCAGGAATACTATACTCAAACTTTTCGGAAAGCTTAGCTCTCCAAAGGATTATTTTATATTGGGACGAGCTTTACATTATCTTGGTGATTGCTTTACATTTCCCCATAACCCTGATTTCGCAGGAAACCTCAGAGCGCATACCGAGTATGAACGCCGCCTTCATAAGCATATTATGGAGAATAAGAATACTGGAACAAAGCATTTATGTCTCAGCAATTCCGGCGGGTGTGTGTCATTTATTGAGAATGCTCACAAAAAGTATCAGGAAATTGCAGGTTCAATGCACAACGACTGGAATTATATCAAGACGGTGTGTATGTCTGTGGGATGTGCCGTTCTGAACCATGAAGCAGAAGGGCGGACAGGCAAGAGCAGAATACTGCTTAATCCGGATAAGGCGGTCACCTGATCAAATTTTGTCTGAATATTTCATAATCTCCGTGGAAATTTTCATTTACACGGAGATTATATTTAGTATAAGTATGAGTCTGCTGATTTCCCCTTGACAAAGATTATTTATTAAGATATAATTAACACAAATAAATGAAAGGAATCTGCAAATGGACAACAGGCTCAGAAAGCTTGAGGAAGAACAAAAAAAGCTTATGGAGGAAATTGACCGGAATAATAAAAGAATTTCCGGAAAAAGCGATCCGAAAAAAGAAAAGAATATTCTCATGCAATTCTTTATTGGGCTTTTGCTTCTGGGAGCAGGTTTATTCTGGATTTTTCAGACTGTAAGAGTTTCAACAAACTGGGGCTATTTTTATCCGTCCATAGGCAGCTTTCATATTCCTAACGGTACGGTTATTATACCCCTGCTTATAGGGATAGTCATGCTGTTTCTAATGGAAAAAAAGATTTTCGGCTGGATTGTCACTGCACTGGGTGCGGTCATAATACTTATGACGGTCATATTGAGCGTAAGATTTTATTTTACATCAACCTCGCTTTTCAATTACGTTCTGATGTTCGGATTTACCGCTGTGGGAGCGGCAATGGTTCTCAGGGCGCTTTTTAAAAAATAAATTCAATCAATAAGGAGATTTTTCGATGGGTATTTTTCAAAGACTGAGCGATCTTCTCAAATCAAATGTTAATGATCTTATAGACAGGGCTGAAGACCCTGAAAAGATGGTGAAGCAGATAATTATTGATATGCAGAAAGAACTGAGTAAATCCACACAAGCTCTGGGACAGGCAAAAGCAAGCGAGAGAATTGCCGAAAAGCAGTATAATGACGCCGTAAAGGCTTCTCAGGACTGGGAACAGAAAGCGAAAGCCGCTCTTTCCGCCGGAAACGAAGAGCTTGCTAAAAAGGCGCTTGCAAACAAAGTAAAAGCTGATAAGGATGTTGAAGCCTACAAGGAAATGTATGATACGATTTCCCAGCAGACTGATACAATACAGACTCAGGTTGAGGTATTAAAGTCAAAGCTTGAAGAAGCAAAAAGCCGACAGGCTATGCTGATTGCACGTTCAAGAATGGCTGAGACACAGAAGAATCTTGCAAAGTCCGCAGGAGGATTTGATCCTGGCAGCGCTGCGGAAAAGTTTAGCAGAATGGAAGAAAAGATCGAACGCAAGGAAGCAGAAGCGCAGGCATTTTCAGAAATTGCCGGAAGCGCAGGAAGCTCTGACGCAGATGAATTTGCAAAGTTTGAATCTGATTCAAAGGTAGATTCCGAGCTTGAAAGACTAAAGGCTGAAATGGGAATGTAATTAAAAAAAGAGGTGCTTTAATATGGAAGAAAAAAAGAAAAGCCAGGCACATATATTCATAACTGTACTTACTGCTCTGATATGTGTAACCTGTTCTGTTGCCTATATTGTTTTTAGGACAATGAGCAATAAAAATTATGAGCAAAAATGGAAAGATTATGACGAATGCGGAATTTAATATGAAAAAAAGCAGCTATTAAAGCTGCTTTTTTATTTTATAGGAGAAAACCGTCTTCATAAGTACCTACAAAGGTTCTTACCTGAGCGTTGTTTCCGGTAATAATAATTTTGTGTACTCTTTTTTGTTCAACAACATTTTCAATAGTCATCAGGTCATATAGATCCTCGTTTAAATATCCGGCATAGACTGCGTATGTACATTTAAAGCTTCTCATACTGAATTTTATTCTGTAATCCAGTGCAGACTGAGGGTCATTCAGATACTGCATATCAAGAGGGATCTGTTTTTTTCGTATAATATTACATAGAGCCGAATTTTCATTTTTTAGGGTGTAGCTGTTGTAATTTCCTTCAATATCCTGCATGCTTATGTCGCTTATCATTTTTGTTCTGTCGTAGGTTATGCCGGTTTTGATAATGTTACGGTTTTCGACTGTTATTTGATTGTTAGCGGCGGGAGTAGTTCTTACAAGATTTGCAGAAGTCACATAGGGGTAGGTACCGTTAAGTCTGAAGGAAAAATTAACGGCGGCGTCCCACATAGTGGACCCTTCTTTTATGTAAATGTAGTTAAGCCGTGGTGTAGATTCAAAATATACATTTGGTATTGAAGCAAATTCGCTTGACAGATCAGAAAATCTCAAATTTGTCCTCATTCCCGGAGCAGTCTGGTTCTGGCACAGCATTGATGAAAAGCTGGTTGAAACCACTTTCAGAAAAGTAACATGATCCTGTCTGTAAATTTCAATGCTGTCACCCATTCCGTCGTGTATGGTTTTTACTCCGTAGATGAACTGAACTCTCGAAACATTAGAAAGATCACGCCATGAGCTGACAAAAATGCCTTCAAAACGGCTGTATGGCGTATATGCCTCCTTTTCGATTCTAAATTGTACGCATTCGTTTTCAATATATGATTTACCGTCTGCTGTTAAAATTCTAAGTGACCATATCATTTTATTGCCGCCTCTATATAGCTGTCGCACATAAACTTCAATTCGCAGTCTATGTATTGTGAATTCATATCGGTTACTGCACGGAAGCTTTCAAGCCTTGCAGCATTAAAAAAAACTCTGTCAACGGTAAGGAAATAACGAATATTATTTACCATATCATTATAGAAACAGCATTCGGGGTCAACTCCGTCGGCTTTCAGTACCTTACCCTTAAGTATAAGATAGACTGGAAGCGTTCCGGCGTCGCCTACTATTGCCTGTCCCTTGGAAACATTCTGAAATTTATATTTCCTCATTCTTGATACCTCGTAAGAGGTAACGTGAAGTCTGACATCTCCTACAGTTGCCGTATATCCGTAATCGGGATTTATCTTGTATTCCATATTACACCGCCGATGTTCTTGCGCCGAGAATTATCTCAGCTTCGAGTATCATTTTACCAAGCTTGGGGTTTTGGGAAGGGTTTCCGATTCTCACCTTTTTAATTGAGTATCCCGACCTTGCGTATTTGTCAATAATCATAGTATCAGCCATTTCATAAAGCTTTTGAGGATCATCTGCCGGATTTCCGAATATGCTGACTTTAAGCTTTATTTCAGCTTCATAAGTCTTTACAGATTCGCAGACAAGCAGATTATCAAAAACTATTTCCTCAATCTGCACTGCCGCATAAATCTTTTGACGCATTTGTGCAGGGATTCCCGAATATTCCGGATAGACAAGGTTTTCCTTTGCTATAAGTTCAATAACATCCTTTCTTATAAAAGCAAGTCCGGTCATATTGCCTCCTTAATAGACCGAGGCAAATACAAAGCTGTCGTCCTTCATCAGCTCTGCCGCCTCGGCAAAGTATTCGTTTACAAGCTCTCTTGCAAATTCGTATTCAATAGACGGTCTTTCACATGAATCTTCTGCTCCGGCATAGGTATAATTAATTCGCTTCTTTACGCAGGTCATCTGCACATATTTTAGATTTGCTACAGCAGCGCAGAGAAAATCAAGCCGTGAGTCGCCTATGTCCGCTTCTGATTTAAGCATTCTCTTTACCCAGCAGACAGCAGAGCTTATCAGGGGCTCATATTTGTCCGTATCCTTTTCACCGGAAAAAAGTACAAATAGTGAATTTATAACTGCATTATTCATTTTTACCCTCCTGCATTCTGAATGAGTCAATGCTCTTGTCGTAAATATCAAGCTGAGGCTTTATCCGTGACTTGTGCTCTTTTTCAAGGACGGTTCTAAATTCCATGAGTTCTTCCGGGGACATTTTTTCCGCCGATGAAGCCAGCGCCTTTTGATAAACACCAGTACCGTTCAGAAAGCATAGCCTTGTAATATCCCCCCGAAGCAATCCGCACATTTTCTCAATAATTCTTTCGTTCTCGCTGTCAGTATCGGAATTACCGGCAGCTTTAAAATATTTTCTTGTAACGCCGGCGTTTATCTGGGCAGGAACAGCAACAAAGCTCCATTCATAGGCGTCAGTAATTGAGTCAAGAATAGTGTGTGCAGTCTTTCCGCCGTATTTTTTTCCGCAGACGTGCTGACAGCTGTCTTTGCTTTTATCTGCCCCGCAAATAGAGCATATACGTTTACCGGCGCTGCATGAAATGCTTACTTCCTTTTTGATTCCTCCGTCAATTTCACTGATAAGATCAGAATTGGCTCCTGTTTTAACCATATAGGCGCTTGCCTTGAGATATGTATAGGTTTCTCCGGCAGAGGTTTTGCGTGTGCTGTCGCTGACAAGTTCGGTATCAAATATTCTTGCAGTCTGTCCGGAGCTTTTGGCTTCATGATCAGAGATTCCCGTTTTACCGACGAAAAGCTCCTTAAGCTTTTTAAGGGCTTCTACGGAAAAGCGTTCGCCGTCCCTGTCAACCTCGTTATCGCACAGCACAACGTCGAATATGTATACTTCGTCAGCAGTATGCTCACGTCTTGTAAATCTGTTCAGCTTTTCAAGTTTATTATTTTCTTCCATATATCCTCCTTTTTAAGTTTATCCGGAGATATTCTCCGGATATTTTTATGCAAGCTTCAGAACCTTTACAGAGTCATTAATAACCTTTTTGAAGGCAAGGTTTACGGATACAGTAAAGGTATCAAGCTGGCGGTCGATAAGCTTGTCAGTTTCCATAACAAGGTCAGAACTTGTGATATATTCCAGGGCATAACTGCTGTCAAATCCGATAACGCTGTCGTCGCCGATCTGGGAAGATTTGATAAGCTTAGTGCCGAAGGGAAGGATCACATTGCCGTTTTCGTCAGCGGTAACGCTGTCTCTAACCTGTTCCATGGAAAGAATCATAGCGGCGTTTTTAGGTGATACAATCATGGACTTCATGCTGTAATCGGAAAACTGGCTGAAAAGCTTTGTTACATCATCGAATGAAAGTTCTCCTGCTGTAGAAATTGATGCGGCTCCGGTTTTAAGGGCGGCAACAGCGGCTGAAGAAATTGCGTCGGCAAGCTTTTTGCCAATTGAGCGCATAGTCAGCGTGAAAACGTCAAGCTTCTGAAGTCTTACCGCCTCGTATGAAGCAGTTACCAGTCTGCCGTATTTAACAAGCTGGATGTTATTATCTGATTCAAGAATAGACGTTTCAGGAAGAGCGGTGCCCTGAGCAGTTCCGTCAAGGTATGAATCTGTTTCCGAAACTGTATATCCTCTGTACTGATTGCCTTCGCATACAGTTTTAACCGCAACAAGCTGAGGAAGAACGGATTCCTCCATACCCTGAACCACTGCACGTCTTACAAACTCAGGAAAAAGCACTGCGCTTTCAGTTGTTGCAAAGAATTTTTCTACCTTGTCGCAGTCACGTCCCTTGACTCTAATGCCGAAGCGCTTAAGCTGTCTTTCAAAAGCGTCCAGACCGCAAAGGGGAGTATCCTTGTAATTTTCAGTAGGATCAGCCTCCTCAAGTGCCTGAGAAAAGCTTTTTCCTGCAAGATTGTATAATCCCTTTTCAAGTTTAATTTCGTTGTACATAAATATTTACCTCCGTTAATTTGTTTTTTCAAGTCTTAATTCTATTTCTTCTGCTTGTGCATTTTTTAATCTTGCCTCTGCAAGAGCCGATTCGTCCTGAAGATTTATGTTATCCCACACAACCTGAGCTTCTCCGGTGCTTCCGTTAAGTCTGAGGAAAGCTTCCGCCGCTTTTTTAATTACGGGAGTCAGGATTCTCCTGTAATATTCAAGCTCGGATGTGAGAATATCCGCCTGCTGTGAGGACATTCTTTCCGTTGTAGACCAGTTTAGTCCCAACAGGAACGGGGGAACGGAAAGCTTGGAAATAAGCTGTTCCATTATCTGCCGTACAGGTATTTCAGTATCGAAAAGCTGATTTTCCGCTCCGATAACCTTAATATCCACATCGCCGACCGCTACAAAATCCCGTATTTCTCCGTTTTTTGCGGCATTCATACCGTCGGACCATTCCTTTGCAATTTGCATTGCTCTTTCTTTTGTAAAGGCATTTTGACTGCTGTCGCCGCAGGGCTTATATGTAACGGCATAACGAACATTTCCTGCCCTTTCATAGTTCTGACCAATGCACTTGTAAATTTTCATAAGTACAGAGCTAAGGGAAGGGAGTCCTTTAAGTATTGATACGCCCATGGTTTTGCCAGGCGGTGGATTCAGCGCCGAAAAAAGTATTAGCTGGGGATAATCTGCCGCTTTTAGTTTACCTTTTTCATTTTTTATGCAATATTGAGGCATATCAGGGGATTGTCCCGGAATAACCACAATTTTCGACGGATCGCCATTATAGAGCGCCGTAATCTGCATTGTATCAAAGTCAATTACGATTTCTCCTACTGCATTGCCATAAGTAAGAAGACTGTCTAAAAAGCAGTCTGTGAAGCTGTGCAGGGAATGTCCGGTAATTCCCACAGGAACACCTGTTACAAAGCGGTCAAGGGCCTCCTGCATATTTTCATCGGAGCTGAGAACACGGTAACCTCCAGTAAGTCTTATAATTTTTCCTATGGCTGCGTCTATGACAGGAACAGTAAATCTTAATCTGTCATAAAGCTCCTTTTCCCAAAACGGAATTGTTCCGGGATTAATTTCACCGCAGGATCTTACTGCTGTTGAAACAGCTGCGTCCCGTACTTCTTTTTTTCTGAAAAGATTCAAAAGTCTACCTCCTTTCACCTTGAAACAGAAGCTACAAAGAAGCTGTCTGTTTCATTATTTTCAAGAACAGAAGTTACAAAATATCTTACATCGTCCATAGCATGGTCGTTTTCCTTAACCGGAATATCTCCGCCGGATTTTTCACTCCAGCAGTAAAGAGAAAATTCCCTCAGGCAGTCGGTGCATTCCTTTGAAAACATAAGCCTGCTGTTTTTAAGAGCGTCGCTTACCTTTCTGATACCCCAAAGAACATCGTTTTTAGCTGGAATAACATTAAATTTACCATGTCTCTTAATACATTCTATAAAGCTTGCGGCAGATGGATCAACAATAATAAGTTCCGGCTTTAAATCTCCGGCAAGTATTTGTAAAGCTTCATAATGCTCCTCATCGGTTCTTGATATTCCTTCACGCTTTGAGTCGTAGTAGTATTCCTTTAATCTGTACCAAATTCCGCCGCAGTGCCCCCATAAACCAAAAGAGGCAGGGTTAACTGTTCCGTAATCGCATGAAATAACAAATCTGTCGCACTCAGGAGGAGTATCAAATGTATGCTTATCCTCGTTAAACATCTGATAAACTGCTCCGCTGGCGGCAGTCCATTTGCCCAGAACAAATCTTTCATAAAAAACACCTGAATACAGCATTTCGTATCTTTTTCTTATCGACTCTGAAAGAGATGGGTTATCGTTCATGGTAAAGTGGATATAAAGAGCATTCTTTTCACGGGCTTTTTTGATCCATTCTCTGTAAAACCAGTGATAAGGATTTTCAGGGTTGCAGTTGAACCAAAGTTTAGATCCCTCCACCGAGCATCTTGCAGCTGCTTGTTCCACAAACGATCTGGGCATAAGCGCAACCTCGTCCATCAATATACCGGCAAGGGTCATTCCTTGAATAAGTGAGGCTGAACCCTCATCCCTGCCGCCGAAAAAGTAGAAGCGGTTTTTTCTGCCTGCCATGGAGATCTCAATATAATTTTTGCTTATCTTTTCAATGTAGCTCAGTCCCATGGCTCCGAGGGTTCCAAGCAGCGGATCTACAAGATTTCTTCTGAGAGAAGTAATAGTTTTTCCGCAGAGAGCGAATGATTGTCCGCTGAACTGAGTCATTGCCCAGCTTACAAATCCGATAGACATACATAGCGTCTTACCGCTTCTGACTGAACCGTCGCAAATTACGGCGTCCTTGCTGCGGTATTTTTTTATGTTCCACCAACTGATTGCAAGCTTTTGTTTTGAAGAAAATGTCTTAAACTTCATCTTGGACGGAATCCTCCATACCTGACAGAGCTTTAATAAGGTCTGATGCTCCCTTGCTGCTGTTTTGTACCGCATATTCGTACAGACGTTCCAGCGCCTTTTGTCTGTCAAAGAGTTTGACCTCAACGCCTCCGCCCTTGACGCGCTTAATTTCTGATACATTAAAAAGGTCAAGTTCTGAAATTTTATCTGGATTTGGCATTTCCTCAGAGAATACAAGCAAAGCGGCGTCATTAGCGCTGCCGAACGCTATTCTTTCCAAACCGGATTTTACCATATTCGTTTCTGAAACACGATCGGACATGATTTTTTCTGTAAAGTTACGGTATTTTGCATTGGATAAAATTTTTAGTCCCGCAGACAGAGCAGTTTCCGGAGGGAATCCCGCTTCAATGGAAGCTTCACGAACATTACCGAGTTTGGCATAATAGCAGCAGAATCTTTTGCAGATTTCCGCATTATTTTTCAAATTCATCACTCCTTATTTGTATTTATATTTTGTTCTCTTTCACTAATGGGCAAAAAACATGCATTTTTTGCATTAAAACATACAAATAAGAGAGAATTTAATTTTAAATTCGTGATTATGCATAATCTAACAATGCGTAATTTGTGAATTATCACAAATTAAAGAAAATGTGAAAAAAAGTGTTGACTTTTTTTGCAATCTGGTATATAATATAAAAGTCGCATGAAGCGGTAGCGAAAAAAACGAAAAAATGGCGGCATAGCTCAGTTGGCTAGAGTACTCGGTTCATACCCGATTGGTCGTTGGTTCAAATCCTACTGCCGCTACCAAATATGGCCCGTTGGTCAAGAGGTTAAGACACCGCCCTTTCACGGCGGAATCATGGGTTCAATTCCCGTACGGGTCACCAAACGTAAGTGCTAAAATCATCTACTTACAGCTATATTGAACTGATAACGGAGTTATCCGCAAGTAGCTGTAAGAAAAATGATTTGACAGCGACTTGTATTTCATATTCAATTTTTATTTAGAAAAAGCAATAAGCCCATCAGAGAACCTTGGAGGGAAATCTGACGAGCTTATTAAAATCTATTGAAAACGTATTTGTACATACGCTTTAATAGCATTCTCACTAAGTCAATCAGATACTGGTATATCTGTTTTGATTATGGAACGTAAACTGTCGCCAAACAATTTACGTTCTGTGGGTGTGCTTTTTCTGTTTTGTATTTTAACATAATGGAATAATTTTGTCAAGAGCAAATTTAAAAAAAATTTTAT
>Ga0209064_1001573_pt1 | contig 33562 bp, 29 predicted proteins | sample Inofromicrocosms_FD_187498 | JGI IMG/M metagenome (GOLD analysis project Ga0209064, IMG submission 187498) | Mouse cecum microbial communities from Vienna, Austria - Inoculum for glucosamine and mucus D2O microcosms (SPAdes) (version 2) | ecosystem: Host-associated > Mammals > Digestive system >... | reverse complement strand
AGCGTTAAAAGACGGACACGATAAAACCAAGAAGATAGGTTCCTTGGACTTCAAGCACGGACTGGAAGATTACGACCTCAAGCCATGGCTTCCGTCTACCTACAAACAATTGCAAGCAGAGAGCTAATGCCGGAAAATCCACAGCTCTTATCGAGCCATGGGAACCTTACTTTGATGTGGCCTTTCTCTGTTATAAAAATTCACTGCATCTGCTCTTTTTGCGGAGTGTCTGTAAGGACAATCTTGGATTTACCTACTGACATAGAATTCCTCCCAGACGGTTTTAGATGCTGCTCTCTAAGCCACCGAATAATAGTGCTCTTACTGTTCCGTGCGCCTTTTAACGGCCATTAATTCCGGCGTTGATCGTCACCAATTCCGGCCATCGTCGGTAAGAAATTGGTCTACGTTCTGATTTCTATCGTCAAGTATTCCGGCTTTCATCGTCAAGTATTCTATTTCCTAGATTTTGGCTTCTGAATTGGATTCAATCTGGAAAGTATCGTCAAGTGCTCCAAGTCCATCGTCGAATGTTCCGTTTTCATCGTCATTTACTCCGGCCATCGTCAGCTATTCCGGCAAAGATCGTCATCAAGGATTAAATTACCCCGTTTTCAAGCTGGTAAATTTCTGATTCCGGTTCCGACGGTCGTCATTGGCATCGTTTTATTCTCAAAAATGCCGTTAATTTTGGCGGTTTTTATTAAAGGAATTTTTGAGATGAAACATAAAAATTCTCAGATATTTCAAGCTATTAAGCTCAAGCATATGGGCTTTACCCCGACTCAAATTTCCGAGGAACTGAGGGTGAGCCGGACAACAATTAATCACTGGCTCACTAAGGCCGAAATGAAAGGCGTTAAATGGGAAGATATCCGTGAAAACTCTGCAGACGAGCTCGTAAAACTGCTGTTTGGTCACAGAGAGGTCAATAACTGGTTGCGTGTTCCAAATTGGCTGGCAGTGGCAACTAAAATGACCGAGCCCGGACAAACCTTAAAACAATGCCATCAGGATTATCTGAGTTCTATTCCACAGGGCTCGGGACTCTCCTATTCCAGCTTTTGTGAAGGGTATCGCAAGTTTGTAAAAGAGAATCCGTCTAAAACAAAGAGTCTAATCATCCATCAGGCATATCAGCCTGGACAGGCTCTTTTGATCGATTACTCAGGAGATGGTCTGACGGTTCTTGAGAAAGCTGATGGTCAAGAAATCAAAGAAGTTAAGAAACAGCTCTTTGTCGCGTGCATGGGCTTCTCAGGGTACGTGGTTGCTGTTTTGACGCCGCGTCAAACCAGAAAGGACTGGCTTTACGCAATTGACAAAAGCTTTGAAGTATTAGGAAAAGTTCCCGAAGAAATTGTTCTGGATAACTCAACCTCTTTAGTGCTCAAGGCTGACAAATTTGATGCCGAACTCTGTAAGGAGCTTAAGGAGTTCTGCGACCACTATGAAGTCTCTGCTCATGCAGTTGCACCTGGGCGCCCCACGTTCAAAGCCGGTGTAGAACGCAGCGTCGGAATCATTCAGCAAGAAATCAAAAAGCGGCTGCTGCATCTGCCTCCTTTAACAGCCCAAGGCGCTGAAGTTCTGCTTGACGAGGTCTGTAAGGATATCAACAGCCGCAAGCTCTCCGAACTTTATGAGACATCCAGAGAAGAGCGCTTCCGCATGGAACTGGCATATATGCATAAACTTCCCGCTATACGCTACTCAACGGGAAAAATCATCGGCAGATTTAAGGTATCTAAAGAAGATCAAGTCCGCATTAAGGGACTGCGGTACAACGTGGAATACGGCAATGCCGGAGAGTATACGGATGTAGTGTTCTTTGAAAAAGATAACGAATTTGCTTTCTTCCTTCATAAAAGTGGACGCGAAATCGGCAGAAGTAAATGTCGCAGACATGTTGATGGCCACGAGCCCTCGGACCCTAACAAAGTAGCACCTGAGATCCGCTATTTAGCAGAAGGACGAGACGAATTAATTAAAGATTTGGGAACGCGCTACGGCCAAAACGTTGAGGAAATGTGCCGCAAAATAGCCAAGAAGAATAACTCCAATTCTGTGACTCATCTTAGAGGCATCTTCTCTTATGGGCAAAAAGCCAAAGACAATGCTTTTGAGGTTATGGACAGGACGGCCCGACTTCTGTTGAGCCAACCGGAGCTTCCAACTTTCCAACAGTTCAGAAATACCTTTGAGAGACTAGCTCGTGACCAAGGGCTCGAACCCATTGGCCGATCCACGAAGAAGAGAATTTCTGCTGCTACTCAACTTGAATTTGAAGAGATCTCCAATGTGAGAGGGGCAGCTCACTATGCCAAGCAAGGAGCTGCCAGAGCAAAAGCAATAAAGGATACCAAATGACAAAAGAGAATTTATCACCTCAAACCACCGAACTTGTGCTGAAGGTTCTCACTAAGACCTTGAGGCTAAAGGGATTAGAAGAGATTGTTTATAAGCAAGAAACAGAACCTGCCACTTTGGAAATGCCCTTTGTGGAGAGACTGACAGAGGCCCTGAGCACATTAGTTGCCCAACGAGAGGTCAACAAAGTTCAGAGGATGCTAAATGAATTGGGACTGGCAAATAACCTCATAGATTTAGAACACTTAAGTTATGAGCCAGCCCGCAATTTAAACAAAAATCTTATCAAGGAATTGAGAAGTTGTCGGTGGATCACAGACTCTGTTCCCGCATGAATAACAATTACCGGAGCAACCGGCGTAGGCAAGACCTATCTGATGAAAGCTCTGGTTAAACAAGCCGTAGAAAAGTCACTGCCAGCGGCCTACTTCCGGTACAGCGACTTATTGAGAAATTTAGAAGCCCATATTGAGAATAAGGATGTGCTCTCTTACAGAGATAAGCTCAACAAACGCTACAAAGTCCTGGCAATAGATGATTTCGGGCCGTGTGAGAGAAGGCTTGACGTATTCCAAGAATTTAACAATCTGCTTGACGATCGCTACGCAGCCAGCAGCGTCATCATCGGTAGTCAACTGCCGCTTGGCAAATGGTACGAAGCTCTCGGTGGAGGAGAGCATTTGAAGGATGCGTTGTCTGATCGAATAATGGCAAAAACAACAATCTCAATAACTTTGAAAGGGCCATCCTTAAGGGCTCCAGAACCAAAGCCAGAAGAAACAAGGGAGAAAGATATAAAAAGATAAGTAGGCGGTAACAAGAAAGATTGGCAGGAAAAAAGGGGGAATTAGCTTAATTTTTACCAAAATAGCCTGCCACTCTAACATCGTTGCCAAAAAACTCTTACCTGGCTACCAGTGAAGCATCGTGAAAAAATGCAAGTGACGATGGGGCTGGAACCAATGACGACGCCAGCAAGAATTCCACACTCTTACTTACTAATTCTACTTTTCTTTGAATCTCCGCAACCCTAGACCCTTCCGAATACATCTGAACTACAACCTTCAAAAGTTTTTTCTTCTTATCCGACCACTCCTGGGGCTTGGGTTTCAGAGATCCATCTTCCTTAAATTGTTTAATCCAACGATATATCGAAGAACTTGAAATCGACGGAAATGACGAAACAAGCTCCGGAAGGGACAGACCATTTTCATATGCTTCAATTACAGGGGTCCGCTCTATGTTTCTCTTCTTGACTTGGACCATATTGACTCCTTAGAGAGTCAACTTATTTCAGTTTAAGACAAGGTATCCGTCTAAAAATTAAGAGAATGTCCCTAATTTTTTAGAGTATTACCACACGATAGAGAGCTTACTGGCAAAGGTTGTTAAAATACAGACAACTTGTGTAAGCAACCGAAGACCTTAAATAAATAGACTAGTGAAAAAATGCTGCTCATTGAGAAAGTAAAAGAAGCTTTCAGTAATCTAATCAAAAGAGAGTTGTTACCAATAAATCACTGCCTTTCTGAACACAGAAACCATCTGACCTCCGAATTGACCCGACTGGATAAAAAAATGCAGTTGCTTTGTGAAGAAGTGTCAAAGCTGCGAGAGACGGCCAGCAAATTAGAAGAGGAGGTTAAAACTCTTAAAAAACTTCCTGACAATATAAAGGAATTAGAAGCTTCGCTGGGATGCGTCGCTAAAAGGATTAAGAATTCAGCTAAACACAAAAGAATAGCCTTCCTTATACATAATATAGCTGCTATAGATGCTCTTCTTCCCGTTATTAACGAAGCAAAGAGAAGACAGCATTATGTTTTCCTTATTGCAATCCGTAATAACTTTAAATTGGGAGGAAGAAATGAAAAAGAAAGTCAACATTTAGCTCTCTCAGAAATGAAATTGGAGCATCTTCAATTTGAAACGCTGTCGCCTGGAAAAGGGCTTGAATACCTCAAGGCTTTGCGTCCTGATGTTATCTTTAGGCAATCTCCATGGGATGCTGACATTGATGATGAATTCAGTACTGAAAATCTGAGATTTAGCAAGATATGTTACACACCATATTATGGAGTTCAGCTGTTGAAGCATTTTTCCCCTAAAGACGCCATTGACTATCATTGCGATCAAGAATTTCATAGAAATGCCTGGGCAATTTTTGTTGAAAATACCCAAGAGGTAATAGACAACTTTAAATCTGTTTCTTTAATGAAGTCTACAAATTTAGTTCTGAGTGGACTTCCAAAATATGAATATCTTTTTAACCAGATATGTGGCATAACTGGAAAAGAAGGTGCTACTAAAACCATTTTATGGGCTCCGCATCATAGTTTCGATACAACTTGGCTGGGATTTGGCACCTTTATGAATACCTACCCAACGATATTGAAATTTTTAAAAGAAAATAGAGACACGACTACCCTTGTTTTCCGCCCTCATCCTTTGTTCAAGAAAAATCTTATATCGAGTGGAAATATGACTGAAGAACGCTATGACGCAGTCTTAAAAGAATTCATTGAATTGGAAAATTTCTCTCTTTCCTCAGAAGCTGATCCACACCAAGATTTTCAAGCTAGTGACTTACTTATTACTGATGGAATCAGTTTCTTGGCTTCTTATCTGTTAACTGATAAGCCGATCATTTGGATAGACTCTCAGAGACATGGAGATTTCACAGCTTTTGGTGAAAAAATAACATTAGGAAGTTATCATGTTGGATTAGATGAGATAAGCGATTTGCCTGACTTGATTAAGTCTCTTCTGGTTAAGGGAGAAGATCCTTTGCGCGAGAAGAGAGAAGAGTTAAAGCGGATTCTTTTAGGGGCAAGTAAACCTTCTAGAAACATTTTGGACTATATCGAAGAGAACGCATGACTCTTTCTCTTCTCACGGGCAAAGGTAAGTCATTCAAAATAGTCTGTGAACAAAGATGATGGAATTATTTTTCTTATGTTAAGTTCCATCAATCTGGGTTTAAACGAGAGAGTAGGACCTACTCCGAAAAAGGTTTGTCTCTGGTAGGAACTTCTCGGTCTTTAAGCAGAGATTTTAAACAAGCTAGGTCTCTTCTTGACAAACTTGAGGAGTATTCACCGTTAGATAAAATAATTTCAAATGAGCTACGTCATGCGATGATCTAAAGGAAGCCTTTTATAAAGACCAAAAAGCGCCTTTCAAAACTCTTTTGAATTGGGAAATCTGATTAGCCTGAACTGCTGGCCGGGGTGTTCTCATGTAAAGGAGTATTAGGAAGGGTCGTATCTGTGATATTAATGATTAATGCAATTATGTTTTTATGCGACGTTAAATCTTCTTTTTGATCATCCAGCTGTTCTCAGAAAAGTCAATGCCAAAGACATTGAACTTTAAGCCATTAGATTAAGGATTCGTACAGCAGTGATGTGATCGTTAAAAGAAAGACTGAGATAAACAGAAAGTACAAGAAAATTGTACGGTTGCGGAAGCTCCCTAGTGCAACGCAAAGGATTCATGATAAGTTTACCCATATCAGTATAGGCAGTTCTTGAATTCTAGCCGAGGTTAAATTAAGCAATGAAAAAGAGGTCGTTTAGAATATTTGTAATCTCAAAAAACGTTTGCCTCATCAGTCATTCCTGAGCTCATCCCATTTTATCCTGATGTCAGCTAATGATTTCGAGTGTCTAATATAGTTCTAACTTGTAAGGAATGTTATAGTGGCTGAAAATTTAAAAACTGTTTAAGGGTCTTTAACCATGAGTTTCTTAATTATTGGTGCAGGAATTTCAGGACTTTCTTTAGCTCGAAAACTTGCCGAAAATAATCACAAAGTTGTCACCATCGACCAAAAAGATCACATAGGCGGCAATTGCTACGATCACTTCGATAGCAATGGAATTGATATACATCAATACGGTACTCACATTTTTCACACAGAGAACCAAGGTGTATGGAATTTTTTATCTCGATTTACTCAATGGTATCCATACCAGCATGAAGTTAAAGCTCTGATTGATGGTCAACTAGTTCCAATCCCGTTTAACTTTAACTCAATTGAGCAATTATTCCCTCAAAAAATGGCTCAGTCTTTTATCGAGGCTTTGCTCAACGAATTCCCATTCAATAAAAAAGTTCCAATTCTTAAGTTAAGAGAAAGCAAGAATAAAGATTTGCAATTCTTAGCAGAGTACGTTTACGAGAAAGTTTTCCTTCACTATACCGTTAAACAATGGGGAGTCAAACCGGAAGATCTCGATCCTTTGGTTACGGGCCGAGTACCGGTATTTGTCGGAAGAGACAATCGTTATTTCCAAGCAAAATACCAAGGAATCCCATTGCATGGTTACACGGGGATGTTTGAAAAAATGCTCAACCATCCCAACATTGAAGTCCGGCTCAACACGCCATTTGATAAATCAATGCTTAAAGATTTCGACCATTGTTTCTTTACCGGCGCAATTGATGAGTTCTTTGACTATCAATACGGCGAATTGCCGTATAGAAGTTTGAAGTTTGATTTTCTGACATTCGATCGTCCATATTTTCAAAGTAACTCAGTGGTTAACTACCCGTGTAACTACGACTTCACTCGTATCGGTGAATACAAGTATTTCTTGGGCACCCAGAGTGACTCTACCGTTGTTTCCTACGAATATCCGGAACCTTTCGTTTTAGGAAAGAATGAACGTTACTACCCGATTATTAACGAAGAGAACAAAGCCTTGTACTCCAAATATTTAGCCCTAGCTGAAGAACAACTCAAAGTTACTTTCCTCGGCAGGTTAGGGGATTATCGATACTATGACATGGATCAGGCAGTCGCAAGAGTCTTGGAGCTGACAAAGAGTAGAGGTATGGTCTAATTTGAAAGGGAGGGCTAAGCCCTCCTAAATAATTTAATTTTTGACCTAGGAAAGAGAAATGTGCTGATCCAAGGTATGAATCAAGTTAATTTGGCTTTCAATGTCTATCTTCTTTACTAGTAAATGCTCCTTCTGAACATCGAGATAGAATTTGTCAGTTCGGTTTCTTCCTTTTAACTCTTTGAGAGTCAGTAAAAGAGCTGCTTGAATAGAGGAATCAGTGTTTGAAGTTCGGCCAATTTTTACAAAATTTATTCCCCATCCTAAGTCGCCTATAGTCTTCTTTCCTTTTGTTCTTGGAGAGAACCGTTCTAGAATGACTTTCGAGTTGTTCCATTTTTGAAAAAACTTTCTTGAGTTTTTTTCTGAGTTTTCTGGTAACGGGCCTTCTCCTTGAGTATCAAAGTTAATCGTTTTTAGTTTTGGGGCGGAAGACCAAGATTTCTCATCGTATGTGCGTCCGATTTTGACGTCGACTTCCGTGCAAGTGTAGTCAACTCCATTTCGTCTTTCAGTATTTGGGAAATAACACAAAACAGCCTTTGCCACATACGGGTAGATATCATTGTCACTTGGAACTGGAAGCCGGATCATGTAGTTATTGTGTTTGGATGCACCAACATTAATACAAATTTTGATTTCATCATCTTTAATGCTTAAGACATCTTCAATTCGTTTGGGAACTACCCCGTAACCAAGATACTTTCTTTTGGGAAGATCGAGATTCCATTGAACTGCGGAATCCAGAAGAAAGGCTTTGGCCATCTGTGGAGTAAAGAAAAGATAATGAATTAGAAAGGCTGCTTTTCTGGCGATCCAAGGAGCTGCGAAAGAGGTGCCTTTGACTTTACGGATGCCTTTGAAATAAGCATAAATTTCTTCACCGGAATCTCCTCCGAAATAACTTAAGTCTGGCTTTTGAGAGCCGTGTTCAGTCCTTCCTTTTCGGGAGTAAGTAGCCGGTAATTTATTGAAGCGAACAGAATTGACGCAAATTGCATTTACCGAATCAGCCGGTGAGCCTATAAATTTGTGGTCAGAGGATTCGGTTTGATTAGTTCCTGGAACAATAAAAAGAACGTTATATTGTGATTGGAGCTTATCTAAGACAGAGGCCAAAAAAGAGATTGAATCAGGACTGCAAGCTTCATCAGCTCCTAGTGAAAGATTCCAGACCTTAATTTGAGGGTTCGACTTAACAGCTTCTATTATCTTGCTTGTAATTGTAAAAAGAGAATCATTTTTTCCGGTTGCCACAGCAAAATGTTTAACTCGGAACTTTCCACATCCATCTTCTAAATCTGGGTTAAATCTTGGACCATCATGAAGAATGGATGTTATGAAAGTACCATGCGAAAAAGCTCCTCTGTTGTGTTCCGTGATGTTCTCATCTAAAACACTCGAGATCTTGTTTTCATAAGTTACCCATCTAGAAAAATAACAGGAAGTATCAAATCCTGTATCTAATACACCAATTATTGCTTCATCAGTAGGATCTTCCACTACGAAGTTAGAGTCTTTGCTTGCTGGAGGTGGGACATATTCGGTTTCATCGGAAAGAGTAATTTCGTCTTCACATCCCATACAAATAATATTTGGGAGAGATTTTTTTAGTTTTTGTAGTTCATGAGGACTCAACAAGACCGTGTGTTCGTCTAACCAGTCCCAGTCATTTGATTCTATTCCCAGTTTTGTGAATAGTTCTTTATTAGAAAGATTAGTGTTATACAAGCTAATGATTCCAGTTGAACTTGTAAATTGACTTCCAGGAGTTACAGTCATCCGGTCCACATACTGTGAATCAATCAAGATGCGGATTAGAGCACTTTTTGATAGTCCATGCTTTTTCCAGTCAACTTGCTTTAGTTTATTTAAATGTAGTTCATAAGTTTTTAATTCTTGTTGGTACTCCTCGTTTTCCTCCTCTGTTGGGTTTTGCTGGAGTTTTGGTTTTTGAGGACAGACATCAACGCCTCGGACCTTCTCCCCAAAATAAAACTCGACGATGCTGATAGCGCTCCCTAAATTCTTTATTGCATCCTCAATTTGTTTAAAAGTTAGAAAAAATGTGAATATATGAGTACCAGAAGCTAGAGGACTACTGTATCGAATTCCTCTGATTTCATCTGATGAGCTGGACAGAGAGAGAATCTTCTGAATCCAGTCGGATTTAGGAATAATTTTTGAAAAAACAACATCAAGTAGGACTCCATCGAAGAGATTCTTATCCCTCCAAAAAAGTGCTATTTCTTCCAGTTGTGTTTTTATTGTTTTAAGTTTCTGAAGTGTGATCGTGTTTTTCAAAAAAGGGACACCGGCTGTCCCGGAGACAGCGCTTATGTTACCCGACAAATCGTACAGTGGATTCATAATAAATTAAATAAGAGGTTACTTTGCAAATCTTCTGGACAATGCGCTCTTTGAAGTTCCTGTGATGTCTTCAATAGTCCGGAGAGGGAGGCCTGCATCATAGAGAAATTTCTCTAAGCTCTGACAAGAGCCTTCAGGATAAAGCGACTTTAAAATTCCTACCACATGACTATAAGGTTCGTCTGGATCCGAAAACGCAAAAGTAGTTTTAACGGAGTTGTGAATAAGGGCAGGGGATGGAAGAGTAGGTACCTCAGAAAGTATTTTTTTCCAAAAAGTTGGCGGAGCCGGTTTCAAGTTAAATTGTTCAATATAAGAAATAATATAGCGGTAATAAATTTCTCTTAAATCATCGAGACTGTAGTTATCGAAGCTTACGGAGTAATCAAATCTTCGAAGAAGTGCCTTATCCATTTTGTTGATAAGGTTTGTTGTAGCGAAGATGATGGAATCTTGGGAGAGCCTATCTAATTCTTTAAAAAAAGTGGTCGACACACGAGACATCTCTCGAATGTCTAGAGGACTTTCACGGTCGAGGCACAATGCATCTAGCTCATCAAAAACAATTATCGGTTTATTGTCTTCCTTGAACTGCTCGATTTCTTGAAATAAAGACACAATATTCTTTGAGGTTTGACCTAGTTTGCTATCAATTATTGTGGACAGGTTGACAAAATACAAAGGCTTGCCTAACTTTTTTGCAATGATTTTTGTGCTTTCTGTTTTTCCAGTGCCAGCGGCACCATGCAAAATAAATCTATTTACGCCAACGTTTTTTCTTATTGCTCTACAGATTTTCTCTAGTTCTTGTTCTAAATAGTGTGGCAAAACTATAGAAAGGTTGGGTTGATCTTCTATAGGTTCAAGCCAGTTAAGCGCAGGGCTGTCAGTTGAAACGCTTTGAGGAGTCAATTGACGAGAATTGGATAGGCAGGCAGTAATGAACCTTGCTACCTCGATATCTCCCAATGAATAAAACTCTTGGGATATTTGATTGGCAATGGCGATGAATTGTTCTTCGTTGCCCTCGCAGTGGGCCTGAATTAGGCCTGTAATTTGTCTTTTTTTCATTTTGTTGATCTAGAAGTGGGGTGGTTAGCATTCAAAGAAGTTTCAAAATCAATCTTGGAGGCTAAGAGGCGAAGGTAGTTCTCTACGCAATTTGATAGCAAGCTGTTATTTGAGTAATCAGCAGGGAAAAAGCCAGAGCATCTATTTTCGTCAAATAGTTGCTGTGCAAGTTTTTTAGAGTTCTTCTTAGATTTGTTGTACACGGCTAAAGAAAGTCCTCCTTTATCTCGAACTAACTTCATGCACGGTACATCGGTGAGTCCATCGCCTATATAAATCATCCTATCCCAAGGAACTGGCCTTGCTTCCTCCAGCACGTATTTATTTACTTCCTCATCTTGCCCGACCTTAAAAATGCCTTTATTTATTCTAAAAAGAAATTGGGTTTTTGTTGTGTAATTAACCAAACCGGCAGGCCAAATTGGTCGTCCAAATTTATCGTAGATGAACCGACATGCAAAAATACCATCAAGTTTAGAAGCAATCTTGCACCCGTCTATCAATTCACCGATGCCGGAAGAAATTACAAAATGCATTGTGTGCAGGCCTAATTTTTTTGAGAGGTCATTAATCTTGTCAAACCAAGTTTCTACTCCGGGAAAGAAAGTGATGGCAGAACCCATGGAGGAAAAATCTTTCTCACAGGTTCTGACATCGCTCTGGTTTGCTATTTCGATGCATTTGTAGAGATAAGCAGAAATCTCGTCCATTTTATTGTTGTTCGCAAACTCTTTTGTTTCAGCCCAAAATTCTTTCGGTGTCTTACGAATGCTGGGAAATAAGCTGTATTCCTGCATATTCTTGGGAGAGAGCGTGCCGTCAAAGTCGTACATTATTGCAATGGTTTTCTTTTTCATAACTAGTTACGAATATCTCGAAATAAGACTAATTTTACCTCTAAATTCTTATTCAAGAAAAGTATTGTCCCGCACTTTAGCGTTATGTCCCTTGTGTGATATGATGTTTATTAGCTAAGTAAGTTTTTTGAAAAAATAGAACCTAAAATTACAAAAAGGAGGGTAACGATTGATTTGGGAATAGTTTAAAAATGAAAAACCTGGAAGTTGCCGCTTCCAGGTCAGGTGGCTTCGGTCCTAGATTTTTTGGAATGAAGCTTTAGAAAAACACGGTCCTGATTATAAGTCCTATACGTGATTTATCGGGGCCAACAAAATTAAATTATCTTTTTATGAGCATTAAGTTATCAATTAAGGACCTGGACTTATTTAACCTCCAGGATCCTACTGAAGAAAATATTGCAAAATGTAAAGAAGTTGTCAGTGTTGCAGGAAAAATCTTACGAAAATGGCAGGAACGCAAGAGGCAAATTGAGCAAAAAAATAGGGCTCAGTTGCCAGACCAGCTCTTCTTTGACAAGGAGTCTTAACAGGCTGATATTGTAAGTTAGTAGCAATACTGAACATAGGGAGCTGGATTGGAGCCGGCCCTCCACTCATCCTTCTTCCAGGGTCTCTTATTGTTACCTGAGGAAGATAAGAGCCATAGACTTAGACTAAACGGGAGGTGCTTTAACCAGCACCACCCGTCTCTGTCTTTCATTCAGGTCATTATCTGCCTGAACAAAAGAATCTTTACTGCACCGTGTCCTACTTGCCGGCAATACTGTCGATGGCAATGCGGCCAAAGCAAATAGCTTTTCCGAACGCAGTTCCGGTCATGTATGCTGCTCCGTGCACACCTCCGGTCAATTCACCGGCGGCATACAAAGCGGGTATGACTTCACCGAATACATTAATAACTTGAGCCTTTTCATTAATCTTCAGACCGCAGTAGGTACCAATCAAAGCGGCTGTGGTAGGCATGATGTAGAACGGACCTTTTTCTAACGGAACCGGTTTGCCGAAACCGCTGGTCAGTGAAGTGCGGCCGAATTCATCTTTACCTTCCTTGATGCCTTTGTTGTACTTTTCAACGGTTTCTTTAACCTGTTTCGGATCCAAACCGGCTTTCTTTGCAGCCTCTTCAATGGTTTCGCCGAAGTAAACCCATTTCTGACCGGCCGGATCGTTGGTTAATGCCGTCATCATTTCAACGCCTTGCGTATCATTTTTGAGGTCATAATCAAGAATGTTCTTGTCAAACACCTGATATGAATAACCGTCGGTCTGCGCTAAGGAAGCATCCCCTTGAAGTTTGTAGGATTGGGACTCATCAGTAAAGCGTCTGCCTTCCTTGTTAATCATGATGGCGCCGCTATAGGTAATAAGGCTCATGTCTTGAATGATTGTAGGTTTGAGTTTGAATCCGTAAGAGGCTTTGATGTAGGTGGTATCAAGCGTATCTGCACCGATTGCCTGAGCCATCAGGATGCCGTCGCCTTGAGTGCCGCCGCCTGAAATTGCATCTGCCTTCGCCATGATTGGATTAAATTTAGCCAGCAGTTCCGGATTTCTGGAAAATCCCCCTGCAGCAAGAACCACTCCTTTGGTAGCGCCGAGAACTACATCTTTCTTGTTAATAGTGGCCTTGACTCCGATTACTCTTCCGGTTCCGCATTCAGTAACCAAACGATTGGCTTTAGCGTTAAGGACAATTTCAACTCCTCGATCTTTTGCGTACTTGGTCAAAGCTTTGATAACTTCCGGAGGCTTGAAGGTATGGGAGCGCGGAACACTCATGCCGGACGCTGCCATGACGCCTCTAGGATGAACATCTAGCGTCTTAGTTAAAAAGTCATATTGAATCTTTGACATATTCACAAAAGCTCTGACGACTTTCGGATCGTTCATGCCTTTGCCGGTCTTAATCATGTCGTTGTAGAAAATATCTGCCGTGTCGGTTTTTCCTTTGGCTTTTTGAAGATCTGTTCCGAAAGTAGAGAACTGGCCGCCGCATAAGAGGCTTGAACCGCCGAGTAAGCCGGTTTTTTCCAACACGATGGCTTTCAAACCTAATTCACCGGCTCTGCATGCTGCTGCAAGACCTGCACCGCCCCCTCCAACGACTACAACGTCATATTCTTTGTCAAAACCGGCAGCATTAGCCTGCATATAGGGAAGGGTGGCTAAAGTGCCTAAGCCGACTGTCTTCAAAAGATTTCTGCGAGATAGTGTCATAAGGTTCTCCTTGTTCAGCTTAAATGGAGCTCAGAGAAGATAACTCGTTGTTTTCTTTCCTCTCTAAGTAAGATTCAGTCTAGAAAGCGAAATACTTAAGTAGGTTGATCTAGATCAAACTTTTGCACGGAAAATACATTGGGTTGTTTTAAAGGGCCTGATGAGGCTATCCTTTCTTAAACTAATAAAAATTCAAAAAGACCTTCAAGGAAAAAATCCAGATGCTGAGAAGAACTGTTCTCGCCTTACCAAGCTTATTTCTAAGCCCGACCCCGGCTGACAGGTTGTTATCCTCAGCTGACGCCTCGGAATTCGTTAAGAAAGAAACTGCTCAGCTTCCCGAAGAAGTGGAGTTATTAATAATTGGCTCCGGGGCTGCCGGTTTATCCTGCGCTGTCCGAGCAGCCGAACTCGGCGTCAAATCTATTTTGCTTGTAGAAAAAGAACCTCTCATAGGAGGTTCAAGCAAGATGTGCGGAGGCCATTTCTCCGTCGCCGACACTGAGTATCAGAGACTTAATCATGTAAAAGATAGTCCGGAACTCTTTTATAGAGATTTGATCCAGGCTGGAGGAGGTAAAAATGATCCAAGCTTGGTGCAGAAATTCATAGAAGCGGGAAGGGCTCAATTTGACTTCCTTTATAAAAACAATATTAAGCCGATGAGTTTGTGGGCTTCCGGAGGTTCCGACATTCCGAGGGGACACGTTTTTAATCCTCATGAAATTGTATTTTTCTTATTGGATAAGGCACGTAACTCAAACGTCCGAATTGTTCCTTCCGTAAGAGCAGTGAGAATTGAATTAAGTCCTGTTTCTCAAAAAATGACTGTCACCTTAGAGCATTTAGGACAAAGATTAAAAGTCAAGACAGCAGTGACAGTGTTGGCATCGGGCGGTTTCGCAAATAATCGAAAGATGCTTCAGGACTACCTAAACGATCTAGAGAACATTCAAGTATTCTCCGGGAACGGCAATACCGGCGATGGTCATAAGATCGGTTTGGAGTTGGGCGGTCAACTTATAGATACGGAATTTATTAAACCTTCTTACGGATTCATCAAAAATGCTGCCGATCCGAATGACTTCACCATGATCTTCTATGGAGGCGCTGTAATTCTCAATCAGGACGGCCATAGATTCGTGAATGAATCTATTTCGTATAAGGACATCGGTCTTATAGCCTTACAGCAGACTAATCGAAGAAGTTTCATTGTCTTTGATGAAAACATTCGCTTAAGGCAGTTAGAAAGCAGACCTCCGGAAGCCAAGCTTTGGGAAAATTTAAATAAGCATTCTTCACATGTTTTTTTCGCTGAGACAATTGCTGAGGCGGCTCGCAGAGCAGGGTTGCATCCTATCAATACGGAAAAAACGATACACGACTACAACGAAATGGTAGAAAAAGGAGTTGAACTGCCCTTTGGTCGTAAGTCTTTATCCGGAGGTTTCGGGAAACCGGTAAAAATTGAAAGACCACCTTTTTATGTTATGCCAGCATCCTCGGGAATTATGGGAACTTATTGCGGCTTGAAAGTAAATGATAAGACTCAATTATTAAGGAGCGATGGACAAATCATCCCTAATGTTTTGGCTGCTGGAGAAATCATGGGAGGTGTCCACGGAGAAAACTTCACTCCGGGATGCGGATTCGGAAAAGCTTTGGCTTTTGGAAGAGTCGCTGGTGAAACTGCCTATTCATTGATTCAGCCATGAAGAAGACACTTTTCTTTCTATTTCTTTACTTTTTCCTGACAGTTCATGCCATGGCCATGAATAGTTTACGGCTAGGCATTGAAGAATCGATTCTTCTTGGAAGAGAGGAAACTCTCGTAAAAGAAACGGTTGCGGCTTTGAACAAGAGGCTGGAAAGAGAGATTATTGTCAATGTCTTTTCAACTGAAAACTTGAAGACGGCTGTAGAAAACAATGAAGTAGATTTATTCATTTCATCAGCCTCCTTCTTTTCTTCAATGGGCAAAAGCGGAGTTAAAGATTTGGCTACGGCGGTGTCGGACAGGGCTTTAGATCCGAATTATGGTAAAAGTACTGCGGTGTTCATCAGAGCCAAAGGCAGCAATCTTTCTCATTTGAAAGATCTGAAGGAAAGAAAAGTTTTCTTCAATCCTAACTATGGAGAAGAAAATCTCTTCCTGTTATTCGGAGAATTCGGGGAAAAGAAAAACAACTTAGCCGAAGAATATGAGATATTCAAGAAAGGCTTAATTAAAAAAGACATTAGTCTTGACAGACAAATCGAAGGGCTTCTCCATGGAGATTGGGACGCGGTTATTCTTCCGGGTTGCCAATTGGAAACCGAATCGGAAAAATTACCCATTTCTTCATTAGCGATAGACGTCCTCCAGCCAAAAATTCACTCAAATCTGCGATGTGTCCATTCCACGGCCCTCTATCCGAATATTACGATTGGTACCTTACCTTCAGTGTCTGCTAGTTTGTCTCGGCAGCTGAGTATTATTCTTTTGAGTCTGCCTCCGACCAAGCAAGGAATGTTGTGGGGAACGGCCTCTGATTTTTCTCAAATAGATAAGGTTCTTAGGTTAATTGACAGAGATGCTAATGCGTCTGAACGGAAGTGGTCCTTCTCGAGAGTTCTAGCTGAATATTGGTTTGTTTTTTTAGGAGCATTAGGACTGGTAATTGGCCTTCTTCTGCATTCGGTTCGATCCGAACATTTAGTGCAAAAACGCACCGCCCAGCTTACAGCTTCTCTTAAAAAGCAAGAACAGCTGAAGAAACAAGCGGTACTAACGGAAGAGAAGTTAGGAAAGCTGCAGAGGCTGGGAACAATTAGTCAGATGAGCAGTCTATTCGCGCATGAACTGCGTCAGCCTTTGAATGCAATAAGGTGTTATACCTTCAGCTTGACCCGGTTGATCAAAAAAGAAAAATTAGATCCGGAAAAATTTCAACAAGGGTTGACAGAAATAACGGAACAAGTAATCAGGGCTGACGATATTATTCAGAAGGTTAGGGACTACGTAAAAAATAAAACTTCTTGCCCCCAGCTCTTTCATTTGAAACCATTGCTTGTCCATACGATTAAAATTTTTGAAATTTCTCATAAAGAATGCAAATTTGATCTGACCGAGGTTCAAGATACTGAGCTCTATGGTGAACCTTTAGAAGTCGAATTGATTTTTTCGAACTTAATAAAAAATGCTTATGAGGCGGTAAGTCCAACACAGATTCCTGCCGTTTTTATATCAGCTCAGCCTCAATCGTCAGGCTTCTTAGAAATTAAGGTCTGGGACAACGGCCCGTGGTTACCGGATGACAGGTTTCAAACTTTTGAGCAAGGTTTGAAATCTACGAAAGCGGATGGACTCGGCTTAGGTCTTTCAATTGTTAGGACGTTTGTTGAGAAATCCGGAGGAAATTTAGCTCTATCGAGAAGTGATTTAGGCGGATTATTGGTAACGTTCACACTACCTATTGCAAAGAAGAGTTAAGAGATAAACATGAACACAAAAATCAGAGATATCGCGGTTATTAGAGTTGTTGACGATGACGAAGATGTCCAAAAAGCTATTAGCTTTTTGTTAAAGAATGAAGACTGGAGGGTTCAAGTTTATTCCAGCGGTGAACAGTTTTTGATTGATGAGGCCTCCTCGGTTCCGGGTTGTATTATCCTAGACATTCAAATGGAAGGGCTGAGCGGACTGGAAGTTCAAAGAGAACTGGCTGTTAGAGGTTCCACTGTTCCCGTGATTTTTTTAACAGCCCACGGAGACGTTCCGATGGCGGTTGAAGCGATGAAGTCAGGGGCGTGCGATTTTTTGCAGAAACCTTTAGATCCGGAGAAGTTACTAGATTTGATAGAAATTCTGGTTGCTAGAGATGTCTCTGAAAGAGAGTTAAAAATTCCTTATCCGGAAGCCAAAAGAAGGTTCGACAGTCTTACTAACAGAGAAAAACAAATTCTTTCTTTAGCCTTAAAAGAGTTAAGCAATAGAGAAATTGCTGAAGCACTAGACTTAAGTAAACGGACTGTAGAGACCCACAGGCAAACGGCATATAGAAAACTGGGAGTATCAAACGTAAAAGAGCTGGCGGTTGCGGTGGAGAGCTTCATGTAGAGGGAGGTAGAAGTTTTACCCAAAACGTGTTCTGCAGAATTTTCTCTTACTGTGGAATTTTTGCTGACGTTGCTATTGGGTTTATGAACCCTCGTCATGTGTGTTTTTCTCGAGTGGCTCTGGAATCCGTAAAGGATTCCGGAAAGAAATTGTGGACAAAGACGAGAAAGATCGAAAAAATAAACAAAATTCCAGACACTCCCCTCCCATCTCTAAATCTGTTGAAACGTCCAGAAGCGGTTTTCCTCCACGAGCATCTTGTCAACCCACGGGCTGATAAGACGTATATATCCCTTAAAGCAGGGAAGTTATTTTGACTATATATCGGCTGGTTTACCGAATATTTCAGGGCTTCAATCCCCTTGAAATAGAGAAATCATTCCGAGCTAAGGATATCTGTGTAGCTTGCAACACGGTCAAGTCTCAATTCCTTCAAAACAGGGGAGTCAGAGTAATGGGGAACGGTAATGACGTTCTCATAGAGTCTCAATCCCTTCTAAACAGGGAAGTCATTCCTACCGCAAATTGGGGCTTAATTGAATGGTTAGCAATGTCTCAATCCCTTCTAAACAGGGAAGTCATTCCTACTACGAAAATCTGGGCTGAGACCCAGACTCAGATTAGTCTCAATCCCTTCTAAACAGGGAAGTCATTCCTACAAGTGAGTTCGAGATTAAAAAGGCCAAGTTTGATGTCTCAATCCCTTCTAAACAGGGAAGTCATTCCTACTCTGCAACTTTTAACAATGCCAACGAACTTCCTAGGTCTCAATCCCTTCTAAACAGGGAAGTCATTCCTACCAACTTAAAGGAGATAATCATGGCGACTATTTGGAGTCTCAATCCCTTCTAAACAGGGAAGTCATTCCTACATAATCATGGCGACTATTTGGAAAGTTCTCGGGTCTCAATCCCTTCTAAACAGGGAAGTCATTCCTACATGATGTAGTCATTGTCGATCTTGATAATGCTCACCTGTCTCAATCCCTTCTAAACAGGGAAGTCATTCCTACCGACTTGCTAAAGTTAAATTTGAAGAAAAGAACCAGTCTCAATCCCTTCTAAACAGGGAAGTCATTCCTACGAGACGTTGCCGTTGAAATCAGTAATAGAACTAAGTCTCAATCCCTTCTAAACAGGGAAGTCATTCCTACATATTATGGCATCAGTATTCAAGGTTTGTGGCAAGTCTCAATCCCTTCTAAACAGGGAAGTCATTCCTACCCTTCGTGGATTATTTTTAATTTAAAAATCATTGGGTTAAAAAGCAGAAAAAAGACCATGTAAAAATTAAGAAAAAGAAAGCTCGGAAATCTGTAAGTTTTACCCCTTTGAGCTGACAAAATTGTTTCTTGCACGAGTGACAGAAGTTCCGAGTAGATTGGTAGCTAACAAAAATTTAAAGAACAGAAATGCCCGAAAGAAACTTATTTTTAGTTTGTTACGACATTCATGATCAACAAGTCTATAAGAAAGTCCATAGGGCCGTCAAAGCATTTGCGGTTGGAGGACAAAAGTCTTGTTTTGAGTGTTGGATGACAAACTTAGAAAAGAAAGAACTTCTCGAGGAGCTGACGCATTTACTGGGGGATACTGGAAAAGCAGATGTTTTTCAACTTTCCCCAAATTGCGAAAAACGGTATTACGGCATAGCCGCTGAAAAAAATTTCAACCCGTTCTATATTTTTTAGTTCTATATGACCACGTTTTATATTGATAAGAAAGGTTTAAACGCAAGTTTGGAAGGAGAAGCAATCGTTGTTCGGGAAAAAGGACAGCGAATTGGGACTGTCCCTCTCGGACCTATAGATAGAGTCGTTCTTCGCGGAGAGGTGACGGTCGACACCAGACTTCTTAGCCGTTGTGGAGAGCGAGGGGTTGGTATTCTTATCCTTTCGGGAAGGAAGCAGTTGCCGACACTGCTTTTACCCAGGGGTTATAAAGACGCTCAAAGAAGACTCATTCAGTATGAAAAATCAAAAGACCCGAATTTTTGTATGAGAATTTCGAAAAAAATTCTTATGGAGAAACTGACATCTGAAACTACTTTTCTAGAAGGTTATTTCTCAAAAAATCTTCAGCTAAAACCCTTCCTTGAAGCATCCTCTCAAAAAATACAAGAAAATTTTGACAGACTTACAGGCGCAAACAATAAATGTGCTCTCATGGGGATTGAAGGAGAGTCTGCCCGTATCTATTTTCAAGCTTTATCATTGATGGTACCTAAAGATTTTGGATTTAACGGCAGGAATAAAAGACCTCCTCGTGATCCTTTTAACGCAGTTTTATCATTAGGTTATACGATCCTTGCTTCAGAATGTACCTTTACTTGCATGGAACATGGCTTAGACCCTTATATTTCTTTTCTTCATGAATTAGATTTTGGAAGGGAGTCATTAAGTTGTGATCTTGTGGAACCGTTTCGGACGGAAATTGACAAGTTTTCGTTGAATTTATTTTTAGAAAAAAAGCTCACTGTTCACAATTTTTCTACCACTGAACAAGGTTGTTTTATGAATAAAGAGGGTCGAATCATTTTTTATCCGGCTTTCGAAAAATTGCGCGGCGGCTTAAGAAAACGAATTTCTAATTATCTTCTGGAAATCATTCATGAAATGGAAAGTGCATCGCAGGGGGCATAGCCAATGAAGGAATTTTTGATTTGTTACGACATTACTGATCCGAGTCGTTTAAATCGAATTGCTAGCTGCTTGACGAAATCTTCTTTGAGGATCCAAAAAAGTATTTTTATTTTTAAAGGTTCTTCCAGGCTTTTTAATGAAGTGCTAAGGCAAGTATTAACAAAGCTAGATGCTTCAAAAGATGATCTGAGGGTTTATGAAATAATGCGCAGAAATTCAGTTCATTTAGGACTGCCGGTACTGGAGGAGGGTATTTGGATTGATTTGTACCTCCCTCAATGGTTAAAATCCATAGATAGAAAAAAATAAAGTTGCTTTGAATCTAAGGAGAAAGCAGTGGTTGAAGAATTAGAGTACGTGTCACGTGTCTGTTTCTTAAAGATTATTCCTTCCATTAATTATTTTCGCAGCTATTGCGGATATACCCCTTTGAAGCCGGAGGAGTGCCCGGAAGATGTAAGCAGCGTAGTGGCTTGGTTGGCCGACATAAAAGAAGACAAAACACAACAAACTCCGTTTAAGCCCTTGCTTAGCATGTTGTCAGAAGTTAGTCTCGAACCACATCGTCAATCTAACTTGAAAAAAAATTATCTTTCCTTCTGAGCTTACCGCTGCAACCCTTTTTCCTAGAGAGCGAGAAAGTGTTCTTCCTAAAGAAGAACTCCGAAAACTTTATAGACGTTTAATAGAAGCGATAGAAAGTATCCCGAGTTCTTTTTCATCTTGGTCTTCTTGGCTTGGTCATTTCGATTCAGCATGGATGTCCGTCTCCTGGTCTCTGCCAAGTCAAAAATCTAATCTTTTAGCCCAGTCTACCTCCTTATACGATCAGTCTAAGGTTGAATCGGCAAACTTCCTTGATGCAGAGGACTTGCTTCTTATACAAGGAGACTTTCAAGGGATCCAAAATTTTATTTTTTCTGAAGGCGCAGAAACCAATAAATACAGCTCTAAGTTGCTGCGAGGCAGATCTTTTTACGTTTCGCTTATAGCTGAATTAGCAGCTTTGAGAGTTTGCCGAGAGCTGAGCCTCCCCCCTTTGTCTCCTCTCATGAATGCTGCAGGAAAATTTTTGATTTGTGCTCCTTCGACTAAGCAAAATATCGAAAAGTTAAAACTTCTAAGAAAGGAATTTAATACTTGGTTCCTTCAAAATACTTTAGGCTTGACCTCCTTGGCTCTATCATGGACCGAAATACAAGCGTCTGAACTGAACTCCACGAATTTCAATCAGGTGATGAGGAGAGTATTCGAGTCGACGGAGGAGGCGAAACTTTCAGCCTTCGATCTGCCCGAAAGAACAACCTCAGTTTTGAATGTTAATTATCCGGAAGGTGTAAATTCCTATGATGCTCGCCTTCCCAAAGAAAGTCGTCTGTGCAAAGATGAAATCATTATTGGAGAAAGTCTGGTTAAAACAGACCTAATTCTTATTTCCAGCACCCCGCTTCGAGTTGGCAAAGTTTTAGGACTTCCGATTTTTGGTTTTTACGTGAGCTTTGCAAAACGAGAGAATCTGACTCCAAAAGAATTTGCGTGCGCAGAAATAATGTGGGATTTTTCTTTACCTGAGTCCCCGGAAGAAAAACTTTTCAAGGGAATCGCCAAAAGATCTTTTAATTGCTATGTTGCCCGTTTTTCGTACGATGGTGAAGAAAAAGATGTTCGCTATTCAGGAATAAATGAGGAAGAGCTTTGCAGGGGAGAGATAAAACCATTCTCTTATTTAGCCTGTGATAATTCTATTGTTAGTGAAAACGGATTTGAAGGGATTCGGGCTATCGCAGCTGTCAAAGGCGATGTCGACGACTTAGGCCTCATCTTTAGAAACGGACTGACAAATGCTTTTAATTCTTCAACTCTTGCAGGGACAATGACTCTTTCAAGACAGTTGAATAGTTTCTTTGCGGTTTATCTTCCCGTTTTATTTGCTCAGGACTATGCGAACATTTATACAGTTTTTGCCGGTGGAGATGATTTCTTCCTAATCGGGCCTTGGAATGATATTTTCCGCCTTTCTTCTCGACTTCAACAGGAATTTGAACGCTACTGCCTCAACGAGACTGTGCATTTTTCCGCAGGAATCACCGTCTTGAAATCTTCTGTTCCAGTAAGGGCTATGGCCAGAATGGCTGAAGGAGCACTCGGACATGCTAAGGAAAGCGGTAAAAATAGTATCACTGCTTATGGATTGACAGTGACTTGGGAGGAATGGCTCAAACTAGCTAAGGTTCAGCAAAATTTGGATTTCCTTAGAAAGGATAACGAAATATCTTCTGCCTACCTTTATAAGTTGTTGGACATCATGGAATTAAGAGAAAGGCAGAAGTATGACCCTATGGCTAGCATTTGGAGATCCCGACTCTACTACACAACTGTCAGGATGATAAGAGATAAGAATGTTTACGCCAAAGATTCAATCAAAGAAGATTTTCTGCCTTTTATAGTTTCCTCTTTAGATGAATACGGTCTCAAATTTAAGATTGCGCTTTTTAATTCTATATATACCTCAAGAAAGACAAGGAGCTGATATGGTCTACCCTCAATACGACATTGTTGCGTATGCTCAAAAACATATTATTCTCGGACAAAAGATTGAGCCTGGTCTTTTTTCTGATGTCGCCCAGGAGGTAGCCCGGGCATGTTCAAGCGCGGGGGCTTTAAACGCATCCTCTCAGGTTCGCCGGTTCTACGACGAAATTGTTATGTGGGATGAAAAAATCAATTCAAAGATCCCTGCTGTACGTGATGAAATCTTTTCGGAGTGTGCACCATACATCTGGATGATTACGGCTAAGCTTGCTTATGCAAAAGGCCGCAAACTCATCACCGATGATTTCCAGACAATTTTTACCCTCTTGATCAAACAAATCAACAATCCTCAGACCCTCAAACAGGCGAAAACATTCTTTGAAGCCTATATTGGTTTTGCAAAGGCCCTGGAGCTTAAGGAAACAAAATGAAAAAATTAAAAAAAATTCAGTTGATGACCGCAATAATCAAATGCGAAACCGGCCTTCATATTGGAGGCAGCGATGCAGAAATGCATATTGGAGGTATTGATAATCCGGTTATCAAAAATCCTGTCACTAAAGAACCTTACATTCCGGGCTCTAGCCTAAAAGGCAAAATTCGCAGTTTGCTTGAGTGGAAGACGGGTGTCATTGAACAAGCCCCTTTCAGCTGGAAAACTTACCAGAATGAAACTGCAGCAACCCGAAAACTCGAAGTCAAAAAAATCTTACAGTTGTTTGGTGTTGCCGGCTCCGATCAGCTAACGCCTGAACAGGCTGGAGAGATCGGGCAAAGCCGTTTATCATTTTGGGACAGCAGTCTTACCCGCTCCTGGGTAGAACAAATCCAACAGGAAAATATGCTGTTTGTGGAAGCAAAGACGGAAAATTCTATTAACCGTATATCCGGAACAGCCGAACATCCAAGGCAAATGGAAAGAGTCCCTGCTGGGAGTGAATTCGAATTTCGGCTGAGTATCAAAACCCTTGAAGGGGATCCCGACTGGATTAGTTATGTTGTCAAAGCTCTTCAGCTACTTGAACTTGACAGCCTTGGAGGCTCGGGAACTCGTGGGTATGGAAAAATTAAATTTGAGAACCTTAAAGTTGATGGACGACCTGTTGCTCAAGAGTTGTTAGAAAAAGGTCCTTTCGTTGATTAGCGGTATGCTGGTTTCGCTAAGAGAGCTTCATTATTCGGATAATTTAAATGAGAAGAATAAAAGTTACTTTAAAGCCGCTTTCAGCTTTCGGTGAAGAAATTCTGGGAGAGACTTTGTTCGGACAGCTATGCTGGCAGCTTTGTTCAAATTTCGGAACCGATGAATTAGAACGGCTGTTAAAAGGATATTGCGAGGGGAACCCTTTCTTAGTTGTTTCGGATGCTTGTCCGGAAGGCCTTCTTCCTGTTCCCGAACTTCCTTCAAATTTTTGGAGACAAGGGGCTTCTCGAAAAGAGCTTAAAAAGAGGGAGTGGATTCCGATAGAAAGAACTAAGGAGCCGCTTGAAACCTGGAAAGAATTTTCAGTGCTCGGCTCACAATATAGAACAGCCTTGGTTCAGACCCATAATTCGATAAACCGGGAAACCGGAACAACCGGCTTTGGTCAGTTTGCTCCATACGATACAGCGATTGATTTCTATCAACAGAAGCTGAAACTTGATTGTTACTTTCTGCTAAGAGATGACTTCGCAAAAGAGCATTTGCTAGAGGCCTTGCAAAACATTGGGATCTCCGGCTATGGAAGAGATGCGTCCATCGGTTTGGGAAAATTTGAGGTTTCCCATACAGAAGAAGTTCAATGGGAGGAAAAACCGGGTTCGTTTTTAGCGTTGGCCTCAGTTGATCTCTCAGAAAGTCCCTGCACCTATCCCACCTTTTATAAAACAAAAACACACTTTGGGAGACATGGTTCAACAGCTGCTCTCTATGGAAATCCTTTTAAAAAGCCCGTATTGTTGGCTCGCAGAGGAGCTGTGATTACAGTTCCTTCAGATAAGGGAGCAATGTGGCATGGCAGAGGAATTTCAGGCATCTCAAATAATGGGATAAATTGCGTTCATCAAGGGTATGCGCCTGTTTTTCCTTTGGGCCACATAAGAAGGGCAGAATAATAAAGAGGAACTAACGTGAGAAACAATGAGTTATTTGAAAAACATAGTGTTGTTTTAACGCTTTTGGCTCCTATTCATATCGGCTGTGAGGATGAGTACGAACCAACTAATTTTGTTGTAGATCATTCCAAGAGATTGCTGTTCTTTTTTGATCCAAGTCTGGTTCCGCTAACAATAGGCCAAAGAGATCAGTTGGGAAATATAGCAAAGAGTGCTTCGATATCATCAATTTCTAGATTCTACAACTCGCACTTAGACCTCTTCAGTGCTTTTGCCTCCTCAGTTATACCCTATGACTCCATCGCAGGTAAGACGATAGAAAAGTTGTTAAAGGGGGACATTGAAAAAGATCTTAAGATCCCTCGCACGATTTACACTGTTTCTTCTTCATTAGCGACTCCCTATATTCCCGGAAGTTCTGTAAAGGGAAGTATTCACACGGCTTATCTTGACCGTATGGCCTTATCTAGTTCAGAAACAGGATTACAAAATAAGGAACTCGATGGGAAACTTCTCGGCGGGAAGATGGATCAGTCTCCAATGAAACTAATTTCAATTGCTGATTTTTTTCAAACTTCCAATGACGTTTCCAGAACCCGAATTGTTGGGGCTAAACGAATTAATGTGAAGGATGCTCCGGTCTTAAGCAGCAAGGGAATTCCTTCATTTCTAGAAGCCCTTGTTCCCGGTCAGTATCGGGCCTTCTTGTCAGAAATTTCTTTGAAAAGTCCAAATCCGGAAGATAAGGTTAATAAGAGCATCGCATATAAATCTGTCGCGCAGATCCTCAAAGATCTTCATCGCTTTAATTATGCTCAGTTCAAAGAGCAGTCTTCCTATTGGAGAAGAGCTGACCCTCTATCCAAACGATGGCTTGAATCAGTAGAAAAGCTATTGGCCTCGCTAGGACCGAAGTTTGAAAGAGGTGAAGCGGCTCTGATTCGGCTGGGAAAGAACTCCGGTGCGCAGAACTATACTATCCGTAAACCCGGTTTCCCACATATTAAGAGCATGAAAGGGAAAGGGCTCCCGCCGGATTATGTGAATACTCCTAAATCTGTAACATGCGCCGTTCTTAATAACTCTAGATTTCAAGGATTATTGCCTTTTGGGTGGGCTCTTCTTGAGCTAGATCCTAAAAAAGAGGAGCTAATCAGGAATTGGTGCACAGAACTCAATGACAAGATACCTTTAAGCAGATGTTTATTTAACGTAGAAGCTAAGAAAAATAAAGTCAAGCTGTTGGAGAAAAGAGAGCAAGCTCTGCGTGAACAAAAACAGCAGCAACATGCCGAAGAAGAAAAACGAGCTCGTGAGGAAGAGGAAGCCCGCGAGATGTCCAAGCTATCAGACAACCTTAGACGTCTAAAGGAAATAGTCAAAGAGATTGAGAAAACTCCGAAAGTTCTCCCGGGAACTGAATTACATAAAAAAGTAGTGTTGCTTGTCGAGTCGGCTTTGGGTTGGGAGAAAGAAGAAAAACAATGTGTGGCTTCCGCCTTAACTCCTTATATAAAAATAAAGGAATTGAGTGCCGGAGATGCAGGAAGAAAAATTAAGGCAAACTTGCGACTCTTAAAGGACACTAAGTGAAACAAGATTACCTTGCGTGTTTGAATTCTTTTTGCTGGCCAATCGCAAGATTTCGATTTGAATTTCTAACTGAAAAAAGCATCAGACTTTCAAGTTATGCCGGTTCTATGCTAAGAGGAGTGTTTGGGCATTCTCTGAGAAAAACTTGCTGCATGACAAAGAAGAAAGAATGTACCGGTTGCCCTTTGCTGGCGACCTGTCCCTACTCAAGAATATTTGAACCTAGGGCGACAAAACAGGCAATCTCGCACAGCTCTCCTTCGGTGCCTGTGCCGTATGTTTTTGAACCTTCTGGCTGGGGTGAAAGGATCTTATCTCCGGGAGAGGAGCTTGCTTTTGATATGGTTCTCTTCGGCGAGGCTATAAAGATGCTCCCTTTGGTTATTTTTACTCTGCAAAAAGGACTATCGCATGACATTGGTCACGGAAGTGCTGTTTTGAAGAATGTCTATCAGATGGAGGGAAATAGTAAGAAACTTATTTATAAAGCTGGCTCATCTGAGATTGAAGACTACCAAGGAACTCTTAAATTGAGTGGAGAGGTGTTGGAAAGCTGTTCGATTGAAATCCTAACTCCTCTTAGACTTCAAAAAAATGGAAAAATTCAGGGAGCATCCGCTATTACGAGTGTTGATTTCTTTAATACGATTGCTAGAAGAGTCGGTCTTTTCAGTGAGTATTATTTCTCTAACGAAATCCAGCTTCCGTACCAACAAATTATTTCTGAAGCGGCTGAGGTTTTCATGGTCAAAGACCTATACGTGAGATCTTGGACTCGGTATTCCAACCGACAGAAAGCACTAATGAATTTATCAGGGTTGGTCGGAACCATTGAATTTAAAAATCTTAGCCCGGGACTGTCGAAATTGCTGGAGTTGACCGAATATTTTCATATGGGTAAGAATGCATCTTTTGGTTTAGGAAAAATCGAGATTCAATAGTGTCTCCAAAGTGTTTGATTATCTTGATTAGACAATGCGACAAAATTGTTTTTTAGAGAAAAAGAATGGTTTGGTGAAATAATCTTGTCTTTAGGAGAAAATATTGACAACAATTTTTGTGAGCCGCCATCCCGGAGCAATCGAGTGGATAAAAGAACAAGCACTTCACATCGATAAATTTGTCGATCATTTAGACGTCGAAAGTGTGAATAAAGGAGATACTGTAATTGGTGTCCTTTCAGTTTCTGTTGCCTACCTCGTTTGTAAAAAAGGGGCAGCCTTTATTTCACTAGAAATTCAGCAAACTCGTGAAACAAGAGGTCAAGAATTAAGCAAGGACCTCTTGACTAAGCTGAATTGTCGCTTGCAAGCATTCGACGTTGTCAAACCCCAAAATATTCATAATTTTTAGGAGAATTTATGAAAGATAGAGTCATGATTTGCTTTGCAACGGGTCAGTCAGATTGCAATCTGCTCCCCATTCTTTCTTCTAAGTTTCAGCCGTAAAAAGTCTGTCTTTTATGTACTCCTGAAATGAAAGAGGAGGCTGCGTTTTTTAAAAAGGCCCTCAACGGCCGCACTGAAGTCGACATTGTCGAACTGGGAACCAGTGATGAAATTGGAAGGATTCAAGATGCGCTCATGGAGGTCGTGGATAGATATGAGAATAAAGTAGTGATGAACATTACGGGCGGTAAAAAAACAATGACGATTGCTGCTTTTAATGTCTGTTCTGCTTTTGCTATTCCTTTTTTCTATTTAGACCTCAAAACATTTAATGTTTTTTACTTTGAAAACAATCAATCTGGTGCTGTAGTTGAGCCCAGAGTAGAAAATATTCAGTACGACATTAAGAATAATAAGGGAAATCTCAAGATTTTCCTTAAGGCTCGAAAAATTGTTGCAGAGGATTTGTACGGATGGCAGCCACCGACTGATCTTGAGAAAGAATATTTTGATTTCATTATGAAGTGTCGCAATTCCTCAGATAGCGAATCCATCCTAGAGGGACTAAGAATTCTTAATAAGTATGCGTCGAAATCAGTAAAGCCTAAGAATAGAATTGAAGTTCCGGTTGAGCGGAAAGACAGGCCACACCCGGGGTTTAATGCGATTTGCGATGAATTAGAAAAATTGGAATTTTTGCTGCCTTCCGAAAGTTCATTCATTAAGTTTAAAAATCGTGAAACTGCAGAATTCCTTGCTGGTAAATGGTTTGAGAAATACTGTGCGATGGTATTTAAAAATTTATTTCCGCAACTTCCAATATTTCATGGAGAGATGTTCATTACTGGGCAAACAAAAAATGAGTTTGATCTGGTTTTCCTAAAGGATTCAAAGATCTTTATTGGAGAAGTGAAAGCGAGCCATCTTTCTGAAGATTCACCAAAACATTCTCCCATTATCTATAAGCTCGATTCGTTAAAGAATAGTGTTGGAGGAAAGTCCTCCCAAGCATGCCTTATCAGCCTCGACGAAGTGACCAAGGATATTAAAGATAGATGCGAGACAAACAAAATCTTCTGTATTGACAAGGTCCTGGGACGGGTGGACATACTCGAGAAACAAATCAAGGAGTGGCTTAAGAAATGACTAGAAAAAGAGTTCTCCTCTGTGTAACAGGTATGACACCTCAGGTTGTGACCGAGACGTTATTTGCGTTGAAAGAAAAGTCAGAACTGCCGGACCAAATTATTGTGATTACAACAGCTCGAGGAAAAAACAGAGCTGTAAGGGATTTACTCGATGCTAAAGAAGGCCGTTTTTGGGAGTTTTGCAATGCATTCAATCTTCCAGGGATTTCCTTTGATGAATTCTCTATAGAAGTGATTACTAATAATAAAGGAGAGCTACTCGAGGATATCCGTTCCCCTCAGGACAACTCAGATGCTGCTGACTTTATCATGAATCGAGTTAGAGAGCTATGTCAAAATGATGACATAATTCTTCATGTCTCTCTGGCCGGAGGAAGAAAAAGTATGGGCTTTCTCGTAGGTTACGCATTATCTATTTTCGGACGCGAAGAGGATAAACTTTCCCATGTACTCGTTTCCGAAGAGTTTGAGGGGAACCGAGATTTCTTTTTTCCATCACCAAACAAAAGAAGAATAATCTCGCCGACTGGCAAAGAATTGGATACCTCCAATGCCTTCGTCGGATTGGCTGAAATTCCGTTTATCCGACTTAGAACAGGGCTGACTTCAGATGTTTTGCAAAATAGACTTTCTTTTGGGGACACCGTTAGTCTGGCACAAAAAGAAGTCGCCCCTGACAGAAAACTTGTATTTGTAAAATCAGAGCCTGCAGTCTACTGCTCTAATCAAAAAATAATATTACCTCCGGTTCACTTTGCCCTTTACTATTGGTTTGCTCAACGTGCCGCGGAGGGGCTTGGTCCTATCAGACCTGGACAGAAATCAGATGTCATGCAATTTTTATCCTGTCTGAAGCTGATTAAAGAAGAAGACGACGGAGATTATGGCAGAGTACATAAGACTCTAAGAAATCCGGAGTATTTGCTTTCTTTTGTCCAAGAACATCGGACAAGGTTAAATAAAAAAATTAAAGAGGCGTTAGGCGTTCGAGCCGATCCATATTTGATCAGCTCGACGAAGAAGAAACCAGGATGCTCTTATTTTTTGGAGTTGACCGCAGATCAGATTGAATTTAGCTGAGAAATGTTTCGTTCTGATGAAGCATTAAGGTAGCCAGATGCTTTCCGCATAGGGGGTCTCTTTTCTTTTTTTGAAGTTTTTTTGTGCAGCTTCTCGAGAAGTATTGGCATAGCAATAAATACAGCCGTTTAAGCACGTGTTGTACATTCCAATGTCTTTACTTTCAATGCAGCCGCACTCTTTTCTTTGGCCTTTGTCCTTTTTAATAACGATAACTTTTTTACTGTTTTCGTTAAAGGCCTCGAATAAATCCATTTTGTCCTCAGATGTTTTTCCAGTTAAGTATTCTCGGAGATCGGGATCGCTGCCGAAAAGTCTAAGCATAAGTTCGCCGTCAATGCATTTGTTATGAGTGATGTCGAACGCTTCTAGGTCAACAGATTCTGCACAGGTTGAGATTTCGAGATTCCAACCCCGTTCTGTCCAATAATCCTTTATTTTTTTTAAATAGGAACAGAACTCCTTTATCTGCTCATTAGTTGGCTCAACTGACGAAATAGTTTTGGTGTCATACTGGGAAGCCAGTACTGAAGAGTATTTCAAAAGGTTTCTTTGAACTTTTTTATAGTTACAAATGTCAATAAAACTCACTACAAGCTTATTGGTATAATTCTTCAATTCCCTACTAATCCTAAAAATTCTAGAAGCGACTTCGTATGGAGTAAGAGTTTTAGTAAACAGGATGGGGTCAAATCTCCAAATTACTCTATCCGGTCCGATCTTGTCCGAGAGTTTCTTGAATGTTTCGATCCGGTTGCCCACCGAAGGTACATTTGGTTCGAAACCCTCTCGATAATAATCATTTAAAGTGAACTGAAAATAGTAGTGTACTCCGCTGTTATCTAGCTCCTGAAGGTAGGGAAACATTGGCTTCGGATTTTTTGTCCAAAAAACAATAATTTTTGTATTCTGGAAAGACACATGTAGCGGTTTCTGGTTGAAAGGATTGTACCAAGTGATGTAGCCCTTTCCACTATTAAAGCGATGGACGAACCATTTGGCAAAATAGGTGGGGATGTCAGTTGAGCGGCTAGCGGAAATGATGACAGGAGCAATAGCCTCCACTTCTTCACCGCGATCATTAAGAATTTTGATTTTTTGAACCGTCATATCCGATAATTAATTTAAGAAAATTAGTTAACCAAAGGTATATGCATCCGCTTCTTGGAGAAAACACTTAGAGTAATAGCAGGCATCGCCGGAATAATTCACGATGTATCGGCGATTCTCACGACGGATATTTAAAGAATTAACCATAGAAGTTCTTCCTAACAGTCTGAAGCAGAATTTTCCCTTCCCTAACCGTACACCGCTAAAACAATGACGGGTACACTGCGCCGCCCAACAATTGCAGGGAACAGGAAGGATGGTTTTAAATTGTGGGTTAAGCCTCTCAAATTCGCTGATTTCTCCATTGAGGATCTGAGGGTAAAACAAACCATTCTCATTCTTAATAGTGACATCAAGAATCAGCATCAATCCATTCGGTTTTAAAAAACGAGAAAAGGTACTTGCAAAATAATAATACGGTTTTTGTATGTGCTGGATAAGCAGCTCCCCGCAAAATTTGGAAGTTTGAATTAAATCAAAAGAAAGATTCTTAGTGAGAAGAATGTCACCTAAAAGAGAAAAGGATTGGATTGAATCAAATTTAAATTGGCAAATTGCAATTTCAAGGCGGACTTTAGTTAATTGTTGTTCTTTATTGAGGATCTGTTTTGCATAGGTAATGGCATTCTCATTTCCTTCGAAAGCGAGAATTTCTATTTTTTTTACGTGAGGACAATTTTCACGTATAACGTCGATGGCAGCAAGAAGATCTGGGCCGGATCCACATCCTAAACTTAAAATTCTTGCTGTTTCATCAGGACAAAACTTACTTGATGCTATTTGATTCTTACAGATTTCCTGATAGATACTTCTGACTTCTGAGTATGAGCGAGGAAAGTATGTCCCGATATAATTCCTTATGTCGGCGTCAGTAGCGTCAATGGTGAGCTTAGCCTCTTCTCTTTTTTGGATATATGTTGGGTGTAAGGTCCAAAGAAAAGACTTCATTTCGTAAGGAAGCTCGTAGGGTTGCATGTGGTAAGTAGCATCGATTAACTTGACTGAATTATATTTATTGGATTTTGTATGCCAAGAAAACACAAATTTGTGAGTTTCCTTCTCCGGTACCACTACCAGATAAATTCCTTTTAAGTTTCTTCGGCAAAGCTAGAAGAAGCAGAGGACATGGAGTAGAACAACATGTGTAAATTGAGAAATGGAGAGCGCCGACCCTACTTAATATTTGTCATCATCTCCACTCACTCTCTTGTCCATGCCAGAAATCTCTTGAGCGGGTATCAATAAAAGAGCAGAAAAAATGACAGGGTTGGAACTAATGACTACACTGGCAAGAATTCCTCATTTGTCCAATAAAAGGACAATAACCCAGAGTCTGAATTCTTTCGAAACAGGAGAGTTATTCTTAGCGAAGGATTCGGATATAAAAGAAATTTCTGAAATAGTTTGTGTTAGGCACGAATAACAGAAAACCTGACTTATCTAGGTGATGACCCTCATAGAGCTAGAGTTTGTCAGGTTCTTAATTTCAGGTTCTTTAGAAAGGTTAAGGATCGACTCTTCTGAGACCACCTGAAAAATCCGCACAAAAATAGTATACCTGCCCAAAGAATGATTCTAGAAAATATACAAAATTTTTAGATGTTCATATATCAATCAAACAAAGAACGTTTTATGCGGCTTTCTTAGTCACAATCCCTTCGAAACAGGGAAGTCATTCCTACGTGACGATTGCAATTGTATGGGCCGGCTACAAGATGTCTCAATCCCTTCAAAACAGGGAGGTCATTCCTACAAAAAGATTAAATTCGAAGAATCTAAGTCTTCGAAGTCTCAATCCCTTCAAAACAGGGAAGTCATTCCTACGGAGACAGCTACGAAACCGATGTCAACGGGATAAGTCACAATCCCTTCAAAACAGGGAAGTCATTCCTACTAATACTTATGAGGTAATCTAGTATGTTAAGTCTCAATCCCTTCAAAACAGGGAAGTCATTCCTACCCTTCCTGGATTATTTTTAATTTTAAAATCATTGGGTTAAGAAGAAAAAAAAGGCTCTTCACGTATTACGGGGAAATGGTAGGGTATTCCATAGGCCAGACTTGAGTACCGCATAGCCCCGTTTCATCGTATCCCAAGGCGAGAAACGCTTCCCTGGTAGAACTCCTTTTATCTTCAGC
>Ga0209064_1001571_pt1 | contig 33575 bp, 28 predicted proteins | sample Inofromicrocosms_FD_187498 | JGI IMG/M metagenome (GOLD analysis project Ga0209064, IMG submission 187498) | Mouse cecum microbial communities from Vienna, Austria - Inoculum for glucosamine and mucus D2O microcosms (SPAdes) (version 2) | ecosystem: Host-associated > Mammals > Digestive system >... | reverse complement strand
CTATTATATGATTAGACACTCTTTGAAAACAAATTAAACCGCCGTATGCCGAACGGCACGTACGGTGGTGTGAGAGGAAAGGAAACGAAAGTAGGCCAGAAAACTTTCGTTTCCCGACCTACTCGATCTTTGTGGGGTGGGGTAGGGGGTGAGGAGCGGCGCTGGCTTCGGTGGTAGGTCTAATAGGGCTGATTGGTCTAATGGGTGCTTCGCTGAAGCTCAGCGCTTGGGACAAATATAATTGCTTTTGATTTGTGGGGGGCACGCTGACGCTCGCTTGTTTTGGTGGGTGGTTGCTTGGGCTAATGTGGCTGATTAGACTAATTGGGCTTATTGGGCAGTGTCTTCGACACTTGTCGGCTTTGGGGAGAGGTGCTCCCCCGGCAAACTTCGTAATGCCGGGGTTAGGTGAGGGAATGCTCTTCGAGCAAGTTTGTGTTAAAGCCCTGTTTAAGGTTTGGGTTTGAGGTTTAGATAATAGCTTTAGCTCTACGGTCGCGGCACAATGCTATTAACTTAAGCCAAAAGAGTGCTTGCAATAGGAGCTTGGCTCTCCGAGACAAGCCTCGGCCAGTATCGCTAATGTTTTGAATACCAAGACCTAATCGAGGCTTGTCTCGGAGAGCCAAGCTCCTATCGTTGCTGTCATTTTTAATAATCACTCCTTAAGTAAACAGCATTGTGCCGCGGCATGCCGCGATCGGATAGAAGTGAATGTATCCATTTGATTATCAAGGAGAAAATGCTTTTGACACCCGGTCGCGGCATGCCGCGACCCTACGAGAGGGCGAGTAGCCTAACCGTGACTTGTCTAAGAGAGCAACGCGCCTGTCATAGCTTTTCAGTGTAATGGGTAGTGTCTTCGACACTTGTTTGCTCATGGGAGAGGTGGTCCCCGGCAAACTTCGTAATGCCGGGGTTAGGTGTAGGAATGCTCTTCGAGCATTTTTTTGTCTCGTTTCACTCGACAGGTGTGTGGTGGGAGAGGGGGCTCGCGGGAGCTCGCTGGTTGCGGGTGCGTGGGGTTGGTTGGTCTAATTAGACTAATTGGTCTAATTGGGGGTGGCTCATTTGGTAAATTGGGGCTGATTGGGGGAATGGGTAGTGTCTTCGACACTTGTTTGCTCATGGGAGAGGTGCTCCCCCGGCAAACTTCGTAATGCCGGGGTTAGGTGAAGGAATGCTCTTCGAGCATTTTTTGTCTCGTTTCACTCGACTGGTGTTGGATGGGAGGTGGTGGCTTCGCTAAAGCTCAGCGCTTGGGACAAAAATAATGGCTTTTGATTTGTGGGGGTCTCGCTCGCTGGCGCTCGCTTGCTTTGGTGGGTGCGTGGGGCTAATGGGGTGGTTTTATGGGGGCTTGGGTGAAGATTTGGGTGGGGATAATTTTGGGGAAATAAAGTACGCCCGACGGTGGGCCGCCGGGCGTGAAGCTATTGAGAGGGGTTCGTTTATTTGGCGTTGAAGATTACGATACGGTTCCAGTTGTTTTCTTCGTAAGGCTGTACGTTAGATCCTTCGGCCTGGATTGACAGGCGGTCGGGGTTGATGCCGTATTCGTTGACGAGGGCGTCGTATACAGCCTGTGCGCGTCGTTTAGAAAGGCCCATGTTGTAGTCGCTTGTGCCGGTGTCTTTGTCGGCATAGCCAACGATTGCTACACTCTGGTCGGGGTTGGTCTTCATCCATTCAGCGATGTTGTAGACGTTGACCTGTTCCATTTTTGAGATTCGAGCAGAGTTGAGCGAGAATCGTACTGTTGCCATGAGGGGTGCCGGAGTTTCGACGACAGCAACGGCTTCTTCAACTTCGGGGCATGGGAGCTGAGCTTCGGCTGCAGCAAGAGCAGCAGATGTTGTTGCGAGAGCTCCACGTAGGTCGTTGACCTGGTTGTTGAGGTTGTTGATGTATCCGAGGTAGTCGCACGGGTTGTAGCTCTGGTAGTCGCGACCGCCGAATGTAACGGTGAAGCCACCAGTTACAGTAACGTTGATGTCGACGGGACGTCCGTAGCAAATGTTGTTGAAGTTGTCGCCGTAGAACTGTGCACGACCTTCGGCGAAGAAGTCAACGTATTTGCAGAGTCGGAAGCGTAGTTGAAGACCACCAGAAACGGGAAGTGTCCATGAATTGTTTTTCGTGTGTCCGTCGCGTGTGTAAACGTTTTCGGGTCCGTTGTTATCCCAAGCGTATGTACCGCCGAGACCAACGAATGGGATGATAGAGAATACTCTGTGAGAGTCAACGCCACCAAGAGAGTTGAACATATCCCACATGAAGTCGAGGTTTGCGGTAACGTATTTCATTCTGTTCATGCCTCCGTCGGTATAGTGAAGAGGTCCGCCCTGGAAGGCGAGACGCCAACCCATATATGGCGAGAACCATTTGCCGAATCCGAGGCTGTAATTTACAGTGAAGTTACTTTCTCGTTCACCTTTGGAGTTTTTGCCTTCCATAAATGGAACTGCAACACCTGCACCAAACTGGATGAACCAATTGTTTTTCTTGTCGACATAGTAATTTGTTTTGCAAGGCACTTCCGTGACAATTGCTGTTTCTTCTACGACAACAGTTTCGTCCTGTGCATTAGCTGATAAAGCCGGGACCAGGAGAGCACAGCAAGCTGCGGTGGTGAATAATACTTTTGTTCTCATTTTGGTTGAATTGGATTTGTTAGACTTTAGTTTTTAGTTGACGTTGTAGGGTTGGCTCGGCCGTTTATTTTGTTGTTATCTTTTGGCCTCGCGTTGAAATATTAACAAGACTTTTATTTAGTTTGTTCATTTTATCGAAAAAATTTTTGAGAAGAAATGCGGGTTGAAAGAGTGTGCCGGAGGTTGAAATTGGGATAAATTGTTAGATTTGGGCATATTTTAAGGTATAATCTGTTAAACAGTGTTAAACGGTGAAATTTTGTGTCCCAAAATTATGTTGTATAACATATAATTTGTAATTTTGCATCAGTTTTTCATGGTATTAGATTTAAGGTGAAAAGATTAATCGTCGGGATGACGGTTAATTTTTTTATGTAGCTACTTAAGTGTTTGTATAATATGCCATTTATCCTAAAAAAAGGTCATAATATCATCTTTTAACTTGATATATGATGCCTTTTACGTCATTTTCGCTATCTTTGCAGCCGACATTATGCAATTGGTCATGTATCATGACAAGAATCAGCGGTCATATTGAATCAATGACAGTGGATAAATAAACGATTTAAAGCATAGAGATGAAAATAGGGACAGTCGACCTTGGTACCCGTCCGGTAATGCTTGCTCCGATGGAGGATGTTACCGATGCATCTTTCCGCCTGATCTGCAAGGAGCAGGGGGCCGACATGACATATACAGAATTTGTATCAGCCGAAGCGTTGATACGTAATATATCGGCGACGACACGCAAGCTTCACATAGCATCGGGCGAGCGTCCGACAGCGATACAGATTTATGGTCGCGAAGTAGATGCTATGGTAGAGGCGGCAAAGATAGTCGAAGCCGCGGGCCCGGACATCCTTGATATTAATTTCGGCTGTCCGGTAAAAAAAGTAGCAGGCAAAGGCGCCGGTGCCGGTATGCTTCGCGATATCCCCAAGATGTTGCAGATAACCCGCGCGGTAGTGGATGCCGTAAAGCTTCCGGTAACAGTAAAGACACGCCTTGGCTGGGATTGCAATAGCAAGATCATAGTAGACCTTGCCGAGCAATTGCAGGATTGTGGAATAGCGGCTCTGACGGTTCATGGCCGTACGCGGTCGCAGATGTATACCGGCGAAGCTGACTGGAGCGAGATCGCGAGAGTAAAGGCTAATCCGCGTTTGAAAATCCCTGTAATCGGCAATGGAGATATCACAACACCCGAGAGGCTTGTAGAGGCCTTCGAGGAGTCGGGGGTAGACGGTGTCATGGTAGGTCGAGCGTCGATAGGAGCGCCATGGATTTTCCGCGAGATGACCTCGCTGCTGCGTACAGGAGAGATTGAGAGTATCACGGTTGCTGAAAAATTCGCCCTCCTACGCCGTCAGATTCGTGAGAGTGTAGAACGTATCGATGAGTATCGAGGAATCTTGCATATCCGCCGTCATTTGGCCGCGTCACCACTATTCAAGAGCATCCCCAATTTCCGCCCCACCAGGATTCAATTACTCAGGGCTGCAACTGTAGAAGAACTCGATGCAGTGCTAAATACAATAGAAAACGAGATTATACCGTCGGTGCAACAGTCATGAAACACATTCACATATTGCTTATATTATTTTTAGTAGCCTTTTCGGTCAGCGCAGACGAAGTAGCTGCATATAGGCTCAAGGTACAAAATTTTTCAGAACTAACAGTTGTAGACGGCGTTGCGGTCGATTACCATTGCCGTCAAGATTCGATCGGGTGGGCTGTTTTTTTTACCACCCCAGACAAGGCTTCGCAGATAATGTTTGAGAACAATGCCGAGCATCTGACTATACGCAGCACTGCCGACGAAGCGCCTATCCTTGGACTGCCTACTATAAAAGTTTACTCTGCATCGTTGAAAGGAGTTGAAAACTCGGGCGATTCGCTGTTGAGGGTTTTCGAGCCGATGCATGTAGATGTGTTAAAAATCAGGCAAATCGGTAACGGCTCGATTGAAATAGCCGATATAGATGCAGATTATGTAGATGCGTCTGTTACAGCCGGAAAAGGGCAGGTGATGCTAAGCGGAAAAGCGAACAAGGCAAAATTTAAAAACGTTAGCACCGGCCCTATCGATGCCTCTAAACTGGCTCTCAAGCAGGCAAACTGCTTTATATTCGGTATCGGCAATATCGACTGTCTTCCGAGTGAGCAGCTTAGAATCTACGGAGCCGGCACCGGTAAGGTATATTACCACACGACCCCTGGAAAAATTACAAACCGAGGTATCGGTATCAAAGTACATCCTGCGACAGAAAAGTAATCACTAAAACCGCACGCACATCAAGCCTCTTAAGACCCGCACCGCCCACTCGTTGAAGTGGAATATGATAGACCGTGTAGCAACCCAGGTACTCTACGCGGTCACCGGCATTGTGCTTGCCCGCGAGCTTTCGCTTGAGGATTTCGGTCTTGTGGGCGCATTGCTGATATTTCAGGCCTTTGCATCGTTGCTTGTTGACAGCGGGTTTGCATATGCGCTAATACAGCGCAAGCATCCGAGCAAGCTCGACTATTCGACAGTGCTTTGGTTCAACCTTGCGGTAGCGGCGATGTTGTATGCGGTATTGTTTGTGTGCGCCCCGTTGATAGCAGATTGTTTCCAGGGCGATATGAGGCTTGTGCCCTTGTCGAGGGTGATGTTCCTGTCGCTGATATTGAATGCGTCGGTAATAGTACAGACCAACCGCTTGATGAAGGCGATGGACGTGCGCCTTGTAGCGGCATCGAATTCCGTGGGTCTCATTATCGGTGGAGTTGTCGGCATCGTTCTTGCGATTGGCGGTTACGGCGCATGGTCGATAGTGTGGCAGACAATAGTACTTGCGGCCGGCAAATCGATTGTTCTTTGGACTTGCACGCGTTGGCGTCCTCTTTACAGATTCTCGTGGGAAGCACTGAAGTCTTACTTCGGAATAGGATCGAGGATGATGTTTACGTCATTTCTAAACACCGTATTTCTCAATATCTACGGTTTCTTTATCGGTCATTTTGTCGGTATCGGTTCGCTTGGTTACTATACACAGAGCGATAAGTGGAGCAAAATGGGCATCAGTTCTATCAGCCAGGCACTTACCTCGACGTTTCTACCGGCACTCTCAGCTGTACAGGACAGTCCGGACCGATTCAGGGCGATGGTATCTAAAATCAACCGATTTACATCGTATATCGTGTTTCCGGCGATGTTTGGCCTAATGGCGATGTCAAAACCGATATTCCACAGTCTTTTCGGAACCAAGTGGGACCCTTCGATCATATTGTTCCAACTGTTGTTGCTCAGGGGCGTGTTTATGATTTACAATTCGCTCTACAACAACTACCTACTTGCTCTCGGGCATGGCGGCCGGATTGTGATGCTCGAGGTCGTACGCGACGTAGCGGCCATAATCGCCCTTGGAGCAACATTTCCATTTATGGCTATATCTCTTGCCGAAGACCCGGTATACGGCGTTAAAATAATGCTCTACGGTCAATTGGCCGCGACTTTCGTTACGTGGGTTGTATCGTTTGTCGTTGTTGTTCGGCTTACCGGGCTTGGACCGTTGCGGTTTGTAAAAGATATGATCCCATATCTGATGCAGACACTTGTTATATTGCCGGTGATTCTGGTTGCAGCAATGCCATTTGATACGGCATGGGTCAAACTGACGGTGATGATAGTATGTTCGTTGAGCTTGTATGTGGGCGGCAATTATATTTTGCGGTCGAAGATACAGCGCGAAGTATTTGCGTATATCATAGGTAAGAATACTATATAAAAAGGAAGGGGCAAGCCATTGGGCCAGCCCCTTCCTTGGAGTTATTCAGAGTATTATCGCATTGGTCTGAATAGTTTGTCTATGGTTTAAGTAACTCTTCGTTTATAATATTAAGATTCACTGTATCTTGAAGTGGCAGCGAGTTACTTAGTAGTTCCACTGGCAAGCAATCATTCTCAGATTATCACAAGCTACCGTACGAAGGTCGGTAATCATATTGTAGCGGCAGTTGATATATGTAAGAGCCTGGTCGAAAGATACATCGAGCATAGTTAGTTCGTTGTTGTTGCAGAGCAGACGCTGTAGGAAAGTCTGATTGGAGAGAGAAAGAGTGCTCAGGTCGTTGTAAGAGCAGTCAATGAATATTACGTTTGGACAGTTGCTGACATCGAATGTGGTGAGGTCATTGTACGAACATACGATATCCATAAGAGCGTTGCAGTCTCGTAGACCGAGAGTCTTCATGCGGTTGTCGGAGCAGACAAATGTAGCCAGCGAAGGCAGCCCGCTAACAATCATGTTTGAAATCTGGTTGTCGTCGAGGTTGAGGTTCTGTAATTTAACTACACCCACGAGATTCAGGTTGGTAAGCTTATTGTAACCGCAATAAAGGTTTTTGAGCGCGGTGCAATTAGCAACGGATAGGTTTTCGAGGTGGTTGCTCTGGCAGTTGAGTGTTTCAAGAGTTGGCGAAGCGTTCAAGTCGAGCGTAGCGAGCAGATTCGAAGCAATGTTGATGCTCTTGATTACCGGAGCTCCGGTAAGTGAGAACTCGGTTATACGGTTGTTGTTGAGCGATAGTTTTACAAGCGAAGTTGCTCCGTCGAGATTTATTTCATTCAGTTTGTTTCGCGAAGCGTTAAGGTCGTTTAGAGCTGCCGCACCCTTGACAGAGAGAGCGGTCAAGGCATTGCGGCTCACATCGACCGAAGTAAGTTCGGAAAAACCGCTAAGGTCGAGAGTACCGGCAATTTTTTTGTCTTTCCAGTCAATTTTAGTCACGTGGTTTCCGACGATGGTAATACCTTCCCAAGTAGAAGGGTCTTTCACATTTGAGATACGTAGAGCTTCAGCATTTGTCGGGGCCTCTTTACCGGGCTGAGACAAGAAGTTCTGTAATTGTTTTAGCTCGCCCTTGTTGATCTGGGCAAAACCTGCCGCACTACTGAGTGCAATAGCAAGTACTAATGCGATCTTTTTCATATTCTCTATAATAAATAGTAGTAGTTAAAAAGTACAATCTTTGATAATCAAACACAGAAGCCAAGTATTATGTTTAGAAATTTTAAAAAATTTTTTGAAGCTTGTATGTTTTTTGTACCTTTGCACCGCTATCCTTACATCATTAATATTTATGAAACACACTTTAGCTCTATTTGCAATATTAATGCTTCTGGCCTTTAATGCTAATAGCCAGAAATTCGCAATCTTGAGCGATATACATGTAACCCCCGGTAATCAATGCGATTCGGCCCTGCGAGTGGCAGTAGAAGAAATCAACCAAGTCGATTACGACATGGTAATAGTAGATGGCGACTTGACCAACGAAGGATCGGACGAACAGTTGAAAAACGTAAAGAATATACTTGACGGAATACGACATCCACTTGTCGTACTACCCGGAAACCACGAAAACAACTGGAGTCAGAGTGCAACCAAGACATTTGTAGACCTGTGGGGCAACGACCGCTTTGTTGCGACAGTTGATTCGTTAGTACTGATAGGCATCAACTGCGGCCCTTATATGAAAATGGGCGACGGCCATATCAAGCAGGAAGACCTGCACTGGCTTCGAACGACACTCGACCGCCTTGCCACCGGCGGAAAACGGGTTGTGTCATTCAATCATTATCCGTTGTTGTCGGACCTCGACAATGTTGCCGATTATGTAGGATTGCTCGAAGAGTATCCGGTAATCGCGCATGTCAACGGCCACTATCACCGCTGGAACAATTATCCGACCGGAGGGGCAGACTCAGGCTCGGACCTGCAGTGTGTGACAGTACGCGCCCTTGACCTTGGTCATGGAGATTTCGGCTACTCGATAATGGAAATCGACCCGGAGTGGCTTCATTTTTATAATAAAGAACTTGGCAAACCGGCTAAGCCGATGTATGCATTTGCCAACCGCGCCGAGCATAAAAAAGCTAAATTTCCTGAGCGAGAGGCTCTCGCCGTACCCGCCGGGTTCAAAGTGACCAAGGTTTGGGCCGACAGTGCCTCGATATTTACCCGTCTTGGTTTTGACAGAGATAATGTATACTTTGGCAATTCGGTTGGCCAGGCCCGCTCGGTAAGCAAGGACGGTAAGCAAGGCTGGACTATCCCGACCGGAGCGTCGATATTCAGCCGTCCTGTAGCTCTCGGCAAAGGCAGGGTAGCAGTGCCCGTGCATGATGCGATACTCATAGTGGATGCCAAGAGCGGTAAAATCATTCGTAGGCAGGCATCGAAAGAAGGGCCTTATGTAGCCGACGGCATGCTAACACCCGACGGCAAAGGCTATATACAAGGAGCATATAAACGCATCGAACGCCGCCGCCCCACGGACGGCAAGCTTGTTTGGAGTTATGACTCGATATTCAATTACTGCCAGGCCGCGCCCGCTATCGATGGCAATGACCTCGTATTCGGCGCTTGGGATACCAATCTGAGATGTCTGGACTTGCGTAACGGCCGTCTGAAATGGGTATGGAATAATGGCAAGTCGGCCAATATGCTAGGCCCGGGCAATGTGGTGCCTGTAATTGCCGACGACAAGGTAATTATAGTTGCCCCAGACCGATTTATGACCGCAATAGACCGCGAGTCGGGACGACATTTGTGGCGCGACAACAGCCACCGTTATCGCGAAAGCCTTGGCCATAGCGAGGACGGTAAAACGGTGTATGCCAAGACAATGGACGGAGAACTTGTTGCCGTGGATGCTACATCGCCTGATTTCAAGGAATTGTGGACTGTGGATCTCGGTCTCGGCTACGAACATGCACCTTGCGTAATTGCCGAGCACGACGGTTACATCTATACCGGCAGCCGCAGGGGGCTTGTAACAATTACCCGTGTTGCAGACCATAAGCATATCGCGACGCTTGCACTTGGCAGCAGCGAAATCAACGGTATCGACGTAGACCCGACCTCGGGCGACATATATGTGTCGCTTATCGAGGGTACGATATACCGTATAGAGTCTATTTGATTTCGATTATATCATCGATACGTGTAGTATAATGAGGAGAGCGGTGTTCACAACGGGCAACGCTCTCCATTGGCATATATGCGGCAATATGCACACGGTCGTGACTTAGCGACGACGAGTTTATGGCATCCATTGCAGCCATGAGCCGTTTGCGACGCTCGTTGTCCTCGGTTTTTCCAAATAGGGATTGCTGTATATACCTGTCGTCGCAAAGTTCGGGTATTATAATACCAGCCCTTTTATATCCAAAACCACGACGGAATATCGCTTTCAGGGCATTCATAGCGGCGGCAGATATTGTCATGTCGTCGTTTGATGCAACATCGAGCGGAAGGAATGAAGAGTTGCAATATTGGGGCTGGTCTTCGCGGTGTGAATTGGTTTGTAGGAACACAGTTATAGCCTGCGCGGCCATGTGTTGCCTCCTCATACGTCGGCATATAATCGTGGCAAACAGAGCCATAGCCTCGGTAAGGGTCTTGTAATCATATATGTTCGAGGCGAATGTACGGGTGCAGCACATCTGTTGCTGAGGAGCAGCGTCGGCATCTTCGAAGTCTACCGCGGGAGCTCCGTTTAATTCTCGCCAAGTGCGCCAGCCGGTGATATTTACAATTTTCTTTACATCCTCCTCGTCCATATTGGCAAAGTCGGCCGCTGTAGCTATTCCGTAGGCAGAAAAACGTCGGACAAGCCGTCGGCCGATACCCCAAACATCGCCTATCGGAGTCAATTCCAATGCACGTCGACGGCGGTATTCGTTGTCGATAATGCATACACCTCGGTATGCACTGTATTTCTTGGCAAATCTCGATGCCATTTTAGCCAGGGTCATAGTGTTTGCGATGCCGAGCGAAGTAGGGACGCCGATGTCCCTGCGGACCTTGCGTACGATTTCGCGACCTACCGCCTGTAGTTTTTCGAAAGGGAATGCCCCCAGGTCGATGAATGCCTCGTCGATTGAATACACACATACGTCGCCGGTGACCGAGGCTATTGTGGTCATGACCCGGTTTGAGATGTCGCCGTATAGTCGGTGGTTTCCCGATAGAATGTAAACACCGCCGCGGTCGACGATTTCCTTGACCTTGAACAGCGGGTCTCCGCGCTTTAGCCCGAGGGCCTTAGCCTCGTTCGACAATGCCACGATGCAACCGTCGTTGTTGCTAAGAACAGCGACAGGCCGGTTCTGTAAACGCGGGTTGAATATGCGCTCACACGACACAAAGAAATTATTGCAGTCGATAAGTCCGATCAAAGCAAGGCTATATCATCGAGTCGCGTCGTTTCCTTCGCGGTCTTCGGTTATGCTTGATAGTATATGTTACTACTCCCCATATCTGGAATTCCCTGTCCGGGGTAACAAGTATCGGGTCGAAAGACTCGTTTGACGGCACCAGCCACACAGCCCCCGGCGCGAGTCGAATACGCTTTAGAGTAAACTCACCATCGAGACAGCACACGGCAAGGTCGCCGTCGTCGGGCTCGATAGATCGGTCAATCACAAGAATGTCGCCCGGCTCTATACCTTCGTCGATCATCGAGTCGCCGCTAACCCGGCCATAGAACGTTGCCGCGGGATGCTTCACAATCTCGCGATTTAGATCGATATACTCATTGATATAGTCTTGAGCCGGCGATGGAAATCCGGCCTGAATACCTTCGTCGGCAAATGGCAGACTCAGTTCGGTACTTGTGTCGGGTAAAAAAATTTCGAGAAACGGATGTCGTTGCATTTTTTTAAAGGAGAGTATCCATGATAGCGTATCGCGGACGGCGCTTCACTTCCACAAAAATTTTACAAATATATTCGCCGATAATGCCTAAAGCAATGAGAATGAGGCTGCCGAGAAACCATATCGACAGCATCAGCGACGACCAGCCAGATATTGCCCTGCCACCGAAATGGGAGATAAATACCCATACAGCTACTGCGATATCGAGAATCAGCAAGGCGAGCCCAACGGTGAAAATGATGCGGACCGGTTTTGCAGTAAACGAAGTTATGCCGTCGATGCCGGTGGAAATAAGTTTTCGCAATGGGTACTTAGTCTCGCCGGCAATACGTATATTGCGGTCGTATGAAACCGATGTCGAGCGCAATCCAATGTGAGGCAGTATACCGCGGAGATATAGATTGCTTTCGTCATACTGTCCCAACAGCTCGAGCGCACGACGGCTCATGAGCCTGAATTCGCTATGGTCGTACATAAGTTCTACGCCCATAGCCTTCTGGAATCGGTAGAATAACCTCGCCGAATTGCGCTTGAACCACGAATCGTTCTTTCGCGACGACCTGACACCGTATACAATATCATAACCTTGTATGAAACAGTCGATCATATCGCCGATGGCCTGTGGCGAATCCTGCAGGTCGGCATCGATTGTAATTGCAGCGTCGGCGATATCGCGCACCGTCATCAGCCCTGCGAAAATCGCAGCTTGCTGACCTCGGTTATGAGCAAGCGATATAGCCTTATAGCGCTTGTCGGCAGCATGAAGCTTAGTAATTTCGAGCCAGGTATTGTCGGAGCTGCCGTCGTTGCAAAATAGGATGAAACTATTGTGCGAAATTTTTCCGGCAGCGTACAGTCGTTCGAGCACATCGAGTAGCACCGGTGCGCTAATTGGCAATACTGCCGACTCGTTGTAGCATGGTACTACGAGTGCTATCAGTGGGACTGTGTTGTCGGAATTCATTACAAGCAACTCTCGAAAAATATATCAAAATAAGCAATATAACTCGATTCTACATTGGCTCTTTTGTAATCTTATTCGCCGCTAATTAAAGCGAGTTAGTATGCAAAATTACGCATTGTATCACAATCTCACAAATCTCATTAGGCCATTTTTGTTTCAGAATTGTTATTCTTAATAGAAAACAAAAAGCAACTATTATGAAAACTCTCCTCGCAATAATAGCATTTGGCGCGGCACTAATAGGCGCAAGCTCCTGTGCCGACCTTGGTTTTGGTGTCGATGTGGATTCCGGTCCCTATGGCAATTATTGGTACCCAAATGGATATCTTGGTGATTATTACTGGAATACCCCACTATGGAATTATGGCCCGATCTACAATCCTATACCACCGGCTCCACCGCTTATAGGTAATGGTCCAGGCTCGGTAGGAATGCCGGCCAACCGGCCTAATCGACCGACTCGCCCGTCGCAACCGTCGCGCCCGTCGCAGGGCAATCGTCCGCCGACAGTCAATCCAGGAGGACCTAACGGCATCGGATGGAATCCCGGCCCTATGCAGCGGCCCGGTAACAATGGCCTACCTTCGGGGAGACCTATCAAATAGTATCAAAAAGCATTCTTAACGATAGTACTTATCGAATCTTTAGCATGTCTGTCTTGTGGAGCTGAAATTTCGATAAGGCTATCAAGCGATATCTCAATCGCATCGGCCGGCTTTGTGATTACCGGAATATCTTTACGCTCGGGCAGAGGTGGGGAAACTTCCGGTGTCCGGAGCTTGCCTTCTTTTATGCCCGGCACACGGCCTGCGGAATGATAGTGGTTAGCATAATATCGCTCGCTGAGGCTGCTGATAATCACGCCTTTGGATGTGGAGGCATGTATAAATTCGCCACCACCGATGTAAATGCCTACGTGGCCAACACGCGAACCGCCCGACTTTGTGGCGAAAAAGACAAGATCGCCCGCGGAGAGGTCGCGCTGCTTTATTCTCGAAGTGAAAGACTGCTGCGAACGGCTGTCGCGGGGAAGTTTGATACCGGTCACTTTTTCATATACCTTCATAGTGAATCCCGAGCAGTCTGTGCCGCTCCGAGATTCCCCACCATAACGGTAACGAGTTCCGAGCCACTTTCGAGCTTCGCTGACCAATCGTTGACCGGTCTTTGGTTCTACCCCTTTTTTATTTTTAGCCGTTTTATTATTAGCCGGGCGGTCGTATTCTACCGGGCTTACTTTCGGCACATCTTTTCGCGAACTATGGCATCCCGATGCCAAAAGGCATAGGGCACAACTCATGGCCAACATGTATCGCAAAGGTTTCATGGTGCAAATATAGTAATTATTCGCGTGTGTAATTACTTTTTTGTAACTTCGCGGAGTGATAATCGGCCAAGAGTCTGAATAAATTAGTAAATTTGACAAAAAGTCGACAACAAACACCACTTTATCAAGACATAAAACATGATACTATTCCCCAACGCAAAAATAAATATAGGGCTGCGAGTGCTTCGCCGCAGGCCCGACGGCTACCACGATATCGAATCGATATTTGTGCCTCTGCCTTGGTGCGATATCCTTGAGATTGTGCCGTCACAAGGCGGCAAGGGGTCTTTTAATATCGTGGGCAATGATATATTGAGGCTCGATAATGATGCCGACAACCTCGTAGTGAAGGCGTTGAAAGCCCTTGAATCGTATATGGGGCAAGCGCTGCCTCCACTCGATATCTATCTAAGCAAGAAGATTCCTACCGGTGCCGGGCTTGGCGGCGGTTCGGCCGATGCTTCGTTTGCCCTGCGAGGTGTAAACGAATTGCTACAGCTCGGACTTAGCGACGATGAACTTGCCGAGATAGCAGCACGTGTGGGTGCTGACTGTCCGTTTTTTATCTACAACCGGCCGATGCTTGTGCAGGGGATAGGCAATGTGATGACTCCTGTAGAAGTATCAGCATTAGACAATCTGTGGGTTGTCGCAGCCAAAATACCCGGCACCGAGGTTTCGACTCGCGAAGCCTATGCCGGAGTCAAACCTGCAGAACCGGCCCCCGGAACGGATTTGCGACAGGCAATCGTGCAAGACTGCAGCAAATGGGTCGGCGAGGGGCTTTGCAATGATTTCGAAGTATCGGTGTTCTCGCGTCAGCCGCTTGTGGCCGAGCTCAAACGAGCCATGGGCAGTGATTGCAATTGCCGATATTGCTCGATGAGTGGTTCGGGGTCTACGGTGTATGCCTTGTTCGACAATAATGCCGATGCAGAAGCCTGCCGCGATCGTATATCACAGTCTTACCCCGAGGCTGACATTTTTACCGGCAGACTGTCATCGGCACGTGTTAACTGAACGTTAATCCCTTCTTATTTGTTATATTTTCATAGTAGGTCGGATTTTAACACATTTTGGCCGAGTTTTTGTATATACTCTATTAAAGTTACAACAGCATTATGAGCAAAAATCAAGATAAGAACAAACAAGAGCAGACAGCAAAAGAAGCTGCCGAAGCTCCCGAAATAATGGATGTAGTAGACACCGAGGAAAACGAAACCAAGGCCGAGGAGGCCGAACTGGACGAAAACGCCCGCCTACAGAACGAACTCGATGCCGCCCGCGCCGAAATAGAAAAGGAAAAGAAAGAATACCTGTTCTTAATGGCAGATTTCGATAACTTCCGCAAACGTATGATGCGCGAGAAGAGCGAACTCCTCAAGAACGCCGGAGAAAAAGTATTGGCAGGTCTCCTACCGATTGTCGATGACTTCGAACGCGGCCTTGCAGCTGCAGCAGCGGCAAAAGATGCCGATGCCGTGCTCCAGGGTATGGACCTCATTTACCAGAAACTTGTCAAATATCTTGAAAGCCAGGGCGTCAAGGCAATGGAAAGCACCGGAGCCGACTTCGATCCTGAGCTTCACGAAGCTATAGCATCGATACCTGCGCCCAGCCCCGAGCTCAAAGGCAAGGTACTCGACACAACACAAAAGGGCTACATGCTCAACGATAAAGTGCTCCGCCACGCAAAAGTAGCCGTCGGAGAATAATGGCACAATAATTATGGAAAATAAACGAGACTACTATGAAGTGCTCGGCGTAGACAAAAACGCCACTCCGGAGCAGATAAAAAAGGCCTACCGCAAAAAGGCTATCCAATATCACCCGGATAAGAATCCGGGCGACAAGGAGGCCGAAGAAAAATTTAAAGAGGCAGCCGAGGCTTACGACGTACTTTCCGACGAGAAGAAACGTCAGCTCTACGACCAGTACGGTCACGCCATGGGTCAGCAAGGATTTCCCGGAGGCGGAGCCGGCGGATTCTATTCGCAGGGATTCGACATGAACGACTTCTTCAGTCGTCACGGCGACCTCAACGACTTCCTCAATTCGATGTTTGGCGGCGGTTTTGGCGGAGCAACCGGAGGCCGTCGCTCACCGCGTAAACGTCGTGGCGGAGATGTCCGTATACGCGTTAAACTCACCCTTGACGACATTGCCAAGGGCGTTACCAAGACATTGCGTGTTCCGACGTTTCTGGAGTGCCAGCATTGCCACGGCTCAGGCGCTAAGGACGGCGTTGCCAAAGCAACTTGCCCCGTATGCCACGGCCAGGGCCGAGTGATAATTCCTCAGCAGACACCTTTCGGTATGATGCAGTCAGAAGCTGTGTGCGAACGTTGCGACGGTACCGGACAGGTTATCACCGAGCCGTGCCAGTATTGCCACGGTCAGGGTGTAGAACGACGTGAACAGGAAGTTACATTCTCAATACCGGCCGGAGCTATCGAGGGTCAGACCTTCGCGCTGCGAGGCAAGGGCAACTATCCCAAGGGCGGTGGCGTTCCCGGCGACTTGCTCGTGGTTATTGAAGAAATCAAGCATCCCGAACTTATCCGCGACGGTGCCGATATCATCTATAATCTGATGCTCGACATCCCCACCGCTACCCTTGGTGGAGCAGTGGAAATACCTACAATTACCGGTCGTGCACGAATCAATATCCCTGCCGGAACTCAGCCCGGCAAGGTTCTGCGCCTGCGTGGCAAGGGTCTGCCCGACCAGGAGAACGGCGGTACCGGCGACGAACTGATAAACATCATGGTTTATATCCCCGAAAAGCTTACCGATGCACAGAAAGCAACATTCGAGTTACTGAAAGACCAGCCTAATATTACTCCAACGGCAGCCGACAGCACGAGGATATTCTCGAAGCTGAAGCATATCTTCGATTAAGCGTTGAGACCCGGTTTAAGGTTTGAGTTTAAAGTTTAGATAATAGCTCTTGGAACTTTAGAGGCCCGGTTTAAGGTTTGGGTTTAAAGTTTAGGTTTTAGTACGCAGAATGCCTGCAAATACTATTAACTAAACCTTAAACCCAAACCTTAAACCGGGTCTCTAACGCTGAAAAGGTTCCATGTGTATGCCGGTGTGGATGTCGTTGCCGTATGCCTGCTTGAGTCGTTTTTCGACTTCTGTGGCGATTTCGTGAGCCTGACGGAGCGACATGTTGCCGTCCATTTTGATGTGTAGCTCGATAGCCAAGTTGTTTCCTACGCGCCTGGTGCGCAGACGATGCATGCCGACAACCCCGGGGGTATCGAGTACGATTTTGCTTATTCCTTGTTTTTGTTCTTCGGATAAAGCTTTTTCGAGCAGTTCGTCGAGGTTTGGCTTTATAAGATCGTAGGCGGCCTTAATGATGAATATACTTACAACTGCTGCGGCAATTGGGTCGAGAACGGCCCATTTCGAGCCTAAAATCATTGCTCCGCCTATGCCGACAAGGGCAGCGACAGAAGTGAGAGCGTCGCTACGGTGATGCCATGCGTTTGCGATGAGTGCGCTCGAATGGATGGCGCGTTCCTTGTAGATAGTATAGCGGTATATTCCTTCTTTTGCGAAAATGGAAACTATGGCTGCAATGAGCGCTATCCAAGTGGGTTGCCCGATGCTTTCTCCATTGAAGAAAGCAATCGTGGTGGATACTCCGTTGTAGAAAATGCCGAGGCCAACGATAGCGAGCATAAGGCCAACGATGAGCGATGCCAATGTTTCGTATTTCCCGTGTCCGTAGTCATGGTCTTTGTCTTCGGGTTTTGCCGACAGACGTACCATTACGATGACAACGATGTCGCTGAAGAAATCGCTAAGAGAGTGCACGGCGTCGGCAATCATAGCCGAGCTGTGACCTGCAAAACCTGCAATAAACTTGAATATAAGTAGGAGCAGGTTGACGATGCTGCCTATAATCGTGACCCGGTAAATGTCGCGTTCGCGTGATGATGTCATTTTGTAGTGAGAGTAGCGTAAAAAATCTGTTATGGGTTACCGGTACATGAGTGTCCATGTGTTCCGATAACCCATAACTATTGTAGACGATAGGTCTATATTATCTGATAAAGAGGAGTTCGCGATATTTCGGCAGAGGCCACATTTCGTTGTCGACGAGGAGTTCGAGCTTGTCGATGTGGTATCGAATGGTTTCCATAGCCGGCACAACGTTGTCGTGGTATGAAATGGCTTTTTCACGCTCGTCGGTCATAGCGTTTGCAGTCTTACGAGCTTCTACCATGTCGTGAACGGTTTTGCGAATCACATCGATGTGCGAAGAGATAGTCTCGATAGCTTCGAGGTCGCCGGCACCAATCTGCGAAGCGCGTTCGCCGAGGAGGTCGCGCAGTTTTACGAGGTTTTCGACCAGTGTAGACTGATATCTTGTGGCAACCGGTATGATATGGTTGAGAGCGAGGTCGCCGAGAACACGAGCTTCGATCTGGATTTTCTTGGTGTATATTTCCCATTTCACCTCGTTTCGAGCTTCGAGTTCGACCTTAGATAGCACGCGAGTGCGAGCGAACATCTCGACTGAAGACGGAGCGAGGTAAGCATCGAACATCTTCGGAGCGGAAGTCTCGCAATCGAGGCCGCGACGTTTAGCTTCTTCCTGCCATTCGTCGCTGTATCCGTTACCGTCGAAGTGAATAGCCTCTGATTGGCGAATAAGAATTCGCACTTCGGCAAGTATAGCGTCGGTAAGTTTTTCGCCGGCAGCGAGCCTTGCCTCAATCTTGGCATGGAATTCATTGAGCTGGTCGGCTACGGCAGCGTTTAGAACAATCATAGCCGAAGCGCAGTTTGCGCTCGAACCGACGGCACGGAACTCGAATCGGTTGCCTGTGAAAGCAAAAGGCGATGTACGGTTTCGGTCGGTATTGTCGATAGTCAGCTCGGGAATCTGAGCAAGGCCGAGAGAGTATTCAGCCTTTTTCTTGAGGTCAGAAAGGTCGGTAGAGTCGCTCGAGGCGATTTTGTTGAGGATTTCGGCGAGTTGGCTTCCGGTGAAAATCGAAATAATGGCAGGAGGCGCTTCGTTAGCCCCAAGACGGTGCGAGTTGGTAGCCGACATTATCGACGCTTTAATCAGAGCGTTGTGTCGGTGTACTGCAGCCATTACATTTGCAACGAATGTGATGAACTGCAGGTTGTCGAGCGGAGTTCGTCCGGGCGAGAATAGCATTGCGCCACGGTCGGTGCCGAGGCTCCAGTTGTTGTGCTTGCCTGAGCCGTTGATGCCTTTGAACGGTTTTTCGTGGAGAAGCACACGGAAGTTGTGGCGTCGTGCAGTCTCAGCCATTACCGACATCAGCAGTAGGTTGTGGTCGTTGGCAAGGTTTGTTTCCTCGAAAATCGGGGCAAACTCGAACTGGTTGGGGGCAACCTCGTTGTGGCGAGTCTTTACCGGTATGCCGAGTCTGTGGCACTGAATTTCGAGGTCGAGCATGAATGCTTCAACGCGCGAGGGAATCGAGCCGAAGTAGTGGTCTTCGAGCTGCTGGTTCTTAGCGCTCTCGTGTCCCATTAGGGTGCGACCGGTCATCACCAAGTCGGGTCGTGCGCTGTAGAGAGATTCGTCGACAAGGAAATACTCCTGTTCCCAGCCGAGGTATGATATGACGTGTTTTACCTCTGGGTCGAAGTAGCGGGCCACTGCAGTCGCGGCCAAGTCGACACTGTTGAGAGCACGCAGCAGCGGGGTTTTGTAGTCAAGCGATTCGCCTGTATATGAAATGAAAATAGTGGGAATACAGAGCGTCTGGTCGAGGATGAAAGCCGGAGAAGAAATATCCCAGGCCGAATAACCGCGGGCTTCGAAAGTATTTCGGATACCGCCGTTGGGGAATGACGAAGCATCGGGTTCCTGCTGCACGAGCAGCTTGCCTGAAAATTCTTCGACAACGCCACCTTTACCGTCGTGAACGATAAATGCATCGTGCTTCTCTGCAGTGCCACCGGTAAGTGGTGCGAACCAGTGGGTATAGTGTCGAGCCCCGTTGTCGATAGCCCAGCGGCGCATACCCTCGGCAACTACATCGGCCAGCTGTCGGCTGATTGGCTGCTTGTTGGTAATCGCATGCTGCAGAGACTCATAAGCCTCTTTGGGGAGATATTCGAACATCTTTCGGCTGTCGAACACCAGTTCGCCATAATACTTCTCAGGCCTCTCGGCAGGCTTGGCTACGGCCACAGCTTTGCGGTCGAAAGCCTCCTCTACCATTTTAAATCTTAGACTTGACGACATATATAATAATGTTTGGTATTTTTATAAATAAGATTTCGATTTGTAAGATTCACAAAAAGAAAAAGACCCGAAGGCACAGAAGTGTCATTCGGGCAGCATATATAGTCGCGCCTTGGCGCGGAATGAGTCGCAAAAGCAAAACGAAAAGCGTCGGCAACACATCATGCCCGCAGTAAAATGGGCAGGATACAAGGTCGGGAAGACCGAAAAAGCGTTGGGGACGAAATTCATACCTGTTGGCTCTTTTACGGCCGCAAAATTACAAATTATTTTTCGAACCTGCAAAAAATAGTTTATCGATGAAAAATTAAAAAGACGCATATTCCGGCACTTTTTGCTTTTATAGTCGAATAAACCTTAAAAAACACGTGCAGCAAGATTTTGCGAGTTGTCTAAAAGTAAAAAAATGTAAACATAGCGCACAGTTCCGACAATTTTACTTAACTTTGCACGAATAAATAAAGCAAGGCTCACCGAGCCGGTATGACCAATCATTAGCCAACTATGAAACTCTTACAGGAAAAGCTTTCCAAATATACAATCCCCCAAGAAGCGAAGGCGGCCGGAATATATCCTTATTTTCGAGCTATCTCGTCGGAACAGGATCCAGAAGTAATTATCAATGGCCGTAAGGTACTGATGTTCGGCTCGAATTGCTATACAGGCCTTGTCAATGACCCCCGCATCAAAGAAGCCGCAATTGAAGCAACACGTAAATATGGTACAGGTTGCGCCGGCTCGCCCTTTCTCAACGGAACACTCGATTTGCACAAGAAACTCGAGCAGCGTATAGCCGAATATATCGGAAAGGAAGATGTAATGATCTATTCAACCGGCTTTGGTGTGAACCTCGGCGTAGTTTCGACACTAACAGGCCGCGAGGATTATATCATATGGGATGAGCAGGACCATGCATCGATTATCGAAGGTCGCCGCCTATCGTTCTCAAAGTCGCTTAAATACAAGCACAACGACATGGCTTCGCTTGAGAAGCAGCTTCAGCAGTGCCAGCCCGACAAGGTTAAGCTCATCGTAACCGACGGTGTATTCTCGATGGAAGGTGACGTGGCAAATGTACCGGAAATCGTACGTCTTGCCAAGCAGTACAATGCATCTGTTATGATCGACGAGGCGCACTCTATCGGTGTCTTCGGCAATGGTGGCCGCGGTGTCTGCGATCATTTCGGTGTAACCAAGGATGTAGACCTTATTATGGGTACATTCTCGAAATCATTTGCATCGCTTGGCGGATTTATCGCAACCGACAAGGAGATAACCAACTTCCTTCGTCACCACTCACGTTCGTATATCTTTACCGCGAGCATTACCCCAGCCTCAACAGCAGCCGCACTCAAGGCAATCGATATCATGATTGAAGAGCCCGAACGCCAGGAGATGCTGTGGAAGAATACTAACCTCGCCCTCGAAGGTTTCCGCAGCCGTGGCTTCGAAATCGGCAACACATCTACCCCGATTATACCTCTTTATATACGAGATAACTTCAAGACCTTCGAAATCACCCGCGACCTTCTTGAAGAAGGAATCTTCGTTAACCCTGTGGTATCACCGGCAGTAGCACCCCACGATACATTAATCCGCTTCTCGTTGATGGCTACACATACCCCCGAGCAGGTAGAGTATGCCCTCGACAAGATAACAAAGGTATTCCGCAACCACGGAATCATAGCATAAAAATCAAACTATCCTAATATATAAGAATGAACAAAAAATTTATCTGCACCGTATGTGGTTATATCCACGAAGGTGATGAAGCTCCCGAAAAGTGCCCCCAGTGCGGCGCACCCAAAAGCAAATTCAAAGAACTCGACCAGAAGGCACTCCTTCAGTTCGTAACCGAGCATGAAGTAGGTGTTGCCAAGGGTTGTGATGACGAAATGATAGCCGATCTTACCGCACATTTCAATGGCGAATGCACCGAAGTAGGTATGTATCTCGCAATGAGCCGCCAGGCAGACCGAGAAGGTTATCCCGAAGTAGCAGAGGCTTTCAAACGCTATGCATTTGAAGAAGCCGAGCACGCAGCCAAGTTTGCCGAACTCCTCGGTGAAATGGTATGGGATACTCGCACAAACCTCGAAAAACGTATGGCAGCAGAAGCCGGTGCCAACGCCGACAAGATGCGTATCGCCAAACGAGCTAAAGAGCTCAACCTCGACGCTATCCACGATACAGTACACGAAATGGCTAAAGACGAAGCACGTCACGGCCAGGGCTTCCAGGGTCTTTTCAACCGTTATTTCGGCAAGTAATCCCCGGTAGGACAATAAAATAAAAGAAGGACTTCTCGAGCGAGAGGTCCTTCTTTTATATAGTTAACAGAGGTATGTTATCCGAACATCTGGAGCGCTTTGTCGGTAATCCATATCCACAGCGGGCATGTAGCCATGAATAGCAGAGTAGAAATAGCCAGCGAAGATGTGCCTGTGGCTACGTAGGTGTTGTAGCGGCTTGCGATGATGATGCCGGAGAATGCAGGCGGTAGGGCGGCGCAGACTACGAGCATCTTGAGGTTGACGGGTTCCATATGGAATAGCAATCCGACAACGAGTATCGACAGTGGCATGATGATGAGTTTGAGGAATGTACCCATCCAAACCTGAGAGTTGATAGTAATCTTAACCGACGACAGAGTGATACCGGCAGCAAATACAGCCACAGAGGCGTTGGCACCAGCCAAGAGTGTAAATGACGGGTCGAGGTATGACGGCCATTTAACGCCGCATAGAACGAGGATTACGGCGAGTATAGGAGCCCAGGCTACAGGTTGCTTGAGTGCATTGACAACAGGAGTCCAAGGGTTCGGTTTCTTGCCACCGTTGAGGGCCGCGGCCTGAGCGTTGCCGGAATTGAGCAGGCATAGACCGATAGGAATGCCGAGAGCGTTGACCTCGATAGATACAATTGCAATTACCAGGCCTACGGCTGCCGAAGTTCCGAAAATAGGCTCAAGAACGGCGAAGCCAAGGAATCCGATAGTAGGCGAGCCACTAATCAATGCCGAAACCGCGGCATCGCCCTTTGTGTTGCCCTTGTACATTCTGAATACGTAGTAAACAAGGAAGAAACATGCCAGCAGGACGGTGAAACTGATAACTGTAAGTTTGATATCAGCCGATAGCATGGCACGGTTAGCCTTGATAATAGAAACAAACAAAGCAGCAGGCAAGGCGTAGTTGAGCACTACCTTGTTGAGAATCTTAGCGTCCGCTCCGGAGAAGGCGCCTTTCTTTCCCGAAAAATAACCTAAGGCCATGACCACAAATATAGGTACAATGGCATAAAGTATGATGTGTAGCATAAGGGTAAGAGGGGGAATAGGTTAAAAAATAGTTGAAAATTAAAGTCGGCGGCCCGTGGGTATGTCCCGGACGGGCCGCCGTAGGGATATTAAACCGTAAAATCTTCGAGAGCTGCAGGGTTGAGGAATCCTATGTGTCCTGATTCCTTGCCCGAGTCAGCACCGAGCTGCACATCAATAAGGCACGGCTTGCGCGAGGCGATAGATTCGGATAGCGCCTTGCCGAGGTCGGAAGGTGTGGTTACGTAGTATGTCGTGGCACCGAAAGCCTCGCCGAGTTTGTCGTAGCGGGCGTGGATGTCGAGAGTTGTAGGAGCCGGGTCGGATGTTCCTGCGGGGTTTACACCGATACCATTGTAGATACCGCCGTTGTTGAAAATGACCACGGTTACAGGAAGGTTGAAGCGGCAGATTGTAGAGAAATCCATTCCGGAGAAACCGAATGCCGAGTCGCCCTCGATGGCAACTACACTCTTTCCGGTTGCAACGGCGGCACCGATAGCCGATCCGATGCCCATACCCATGATAGCCCAGGTGGCACAGTCTACGCGGTGGCGGGGAAGTGTCATGTCGAGGGTGTCGCGAGTATCGTCGAGAGTGTTGGCGCCTTCGTTGACCAGAATAACGTCGGGGTTGGCAGCCATGATAGGTTTGATAGCATTGAGGGCTGTCCAATGGTTCATAGGCTGTGAGGCTGCGTTGGCAGCGAGGCGTGCAGCGAATTTGGCATTCTTTTCTTTAGTCTCGGCCTGTAGAGCCGGTATCCATGTAGGATCCATGCTCATCTTGCGGGTTGCCATGGCATCGTTGAGGGCATCGAGGATGCTTGCAAGGTCGCCGATAACAGGAGCCGCAATCGGGCGGTTGCAGTCGATTTCGGTGGGTTCGATATCGAGCTGAATAAACTTGGTATCGGGGCTCCATTTGCCGTGACCTCTTGATAGCAGCCAGTTGAGTCGTGCACCTGCGAGGATAACGACATCGGCCTTGCTCATGATAGTAGAACGGCAGGAAAGAGCGCTGAGTTCGCCGTTGTCGGGCAAAACGCCCTTGCCCATCGACATGGGGAAGTAAGGAATACCGGTAGTTTCGACGAGTTTCTTCAGCTGATTTTCTACTCGTGCGTATGCGGCACCTTTGCCGATGATTATAGCCGGTTTCTTTGCAGCTGCGAGCAAGTCGGCTGCACGAGTCACGGCTTCATCAGCAGGCGGCATGGCCGGGCATAGGTCAACAGGCTCGTAGAACAGTTTGTCGGCATCGGCACCGTCCATTATGGCGCCGAGACATGTTTCGGTGACATCGAGATAAACGCCGCCGGGACGGCCGGAAATGGCCGCACGGTATGCGCGTACGACAGCGGTAGGAATATCTTCGGGTTTATTTACACGATACGCGGCTTTGACGAGGCTCTTGGCAACGTTGTATTGGTCGAGAGCTTCGTAGTTGCCCTGGTCGAGGTCGATAGGTTCGCGCACAGAAGAACCACTGATCTGAATCATAGGATAGCAGTTCACGGTGGCGTTTTTTGTGGCGGTAAGTCCGTTCATAAAACCGAGCGACGATACTGTTAGCAGCACGCCGGGCTTGCCTGTGAGGAATCCGTGAGTTGCAGCGGCCATACCGGCCTGTTGCTCGTGACGGAAGCCCACGAAACGTATGCCGCGTTCCTGGGCGATGTATGCTAATTCGGTAACAGGGATTCCGACGAGGCCGTACATGGTATCAATGCCCACGGTTTTCAGTGCCCGAACCAGGATGTCCATGCCTGTTACCTGCTGCGGATATGTAGGTTTTGTGTTGGTAGTAGTAGCCATAGTAGTAGTCTTTTATGGTAAAGGTGCGGGCTAAGCGGCAAGCCGCCGCGTGCCCGCACCGTACGTTATACTTTTAATTATTTCTTAGCCTGAGTACCGTCAGCCGGTTTAGGCATCGGTGCCGTAGTGCCGTTTGCCTTGAACGATGCAATCTGGTCGGCTGTGTAGCCCAACGAGGATAGCACTTCGTCGGTGTTGCCGCCGAGTTCGGGGCATGGGCCGTAAGTAGGCTGGTAGTTCGACATAGTGAAAGGCACGCCTACGGTAACGAATTCGCCAATCTTGCCGCCTTGGTTGATTTTGACGAGGGTATTTCCGTCGTACAGGCTCTGGTCGTCCATAATCTCCTTGGTAGAAAGAACGGGTGCGCAAGGAACACCTGCAGGTGCAAGCAGCTTCACGATTTCGAATTTATCTTTGTTGATAGCCCAAGCCTGCACGCGAGCGTAGATTTCTTGTTTGTGTCTGTCGCGAGCATCGGCGGTATTGAAATCGGGGTTGGTGAGCCAATCCTCGAAACCAAATGCCTTGCATGCGAGTTCGAAGTCCTTAGCGCCGCGCTGGAAGATGATATATACGTATGCATTAGGATCGCTTTCCCAGCCTTTACACTTATATGTCCAGCCAAGTACACCCGAACCTTCCTGGTTGCCCGATCGAGGAACAAAGTCGCCGAATTTTTCGTTGGGGTACTGGGGGAACTGTGTAAGATAACCGATGCGGTCGAGTGTCAACTGGTCGCGAGTCTTGATACGGCACAGGTTGAGGCAAGCGTTGTGCATCGACTGGTATACGTAGCAACCTTCGCCGGTTCGCTCGCGCTGAGCGAGTGCAGCCAAGAGGCCTATAGTTATGTGCATACCGGTGTTAGAGTCGCCCAGGGCAGCGCCTGACTGAGTAGGAACGGCATTGTCGCCCTCCCACCAGCCGGTGGTAGATGCCGCACCGGCAGTTACCTGTGCTACAGGTTCATAAGCCTTGAGGTTAGCGAAACGCGAACTGAGGGGGAAGCCTTTGATAGTGCCGTAGATACAGCGAGGGTTGATAGCGTGTACGGCTTCCCAGCTGAAACCAAGTTTATCCATTGCACCCGGGTGCAGGTTTTCGATAAAGATATCTGCCTCTTTGATAAGTCGGGTGAGAATATCTTTACCGTCGGGTGTTGCAGCGTCGAGAGCGAGAGATTTCTTATTTGAGTTAAGCTGTAGGAAGTAGTAGCTTGGACAATCGGGGTCAAATTGTAATTCGTCACGTGTGGCATCGCCTGTGCCGGGACGTTCGATTTTGATAACGTCGGCGCCAAGCCATGCTAAAAGTTGTGTACAAGAAGGGCCGGACTGCACCGCAGTGAAGTCGACCACTTTAATGCCTTGAAGAGGAGCTGTGTTCATACTCGTTTTGGTTTATGTTAGTTTGTATTTTGATTTTCTTACTAATAAACATCAGCCCTACTTCAAAAGTTCATATCAATGCCTGAAATGTGAAAAAAGAAAAGCCACGCAGATAAATCCACGTGGCTTTAAAAGAGGTGATTAAGCAGAATTTTCGCGAGAGTCTAATCGATTACTCCCACTCGATAGTTGCCGGTGGTTTTGAGGAGATGTCGTAGCATACGCGGTTTACGCCGCGGACTTTGTTGATGATTTCGTTGCTTACTTTAGCAAGGAATTCGTAGGGCAGGTGTGCCCAGTCGGCGGTCATGGCGTCGGTCGATGTAACGGCGCGGAGTGCTACTGCGTTTTCGTATGTGCGTTCGTCGCCCATTACGCCTACGCTCTGTACGGGCAGGAGGATTGCGCCGGCCTGCCATACTTTGTCGTAGAGGTTCCAGTCGCGGAGACCCTGGATGAAGATGTGGTCGGCCTGCTGGAGCACGTGTACTTTTTCGGGAGTAATGTCGCCGAGGATGCGCACTGCAAGACCGGGACCGGGGAATGGATGACGCTTGATGAGGTGTTCGGGCATGCCGAGAGCGCGGCCAACAGCGCGAACTTCGTCTTTAAAGAGGAGTCGGAGGGGTTCGCAGAGTTTCAATTTCATGCGCTCGGGCAGGCCGCCAACGTTGTGGTGGCTCTTGATAGTTGTGCCTGTGATCGAGAGTGATTCGATGCAGTCGGGGTATATAGTGCCCTGGGCGAGCCATTTTACGTCTTCGATTTTCGAAGCTTCTTCGTCGAATACCTTGATGAAGTCGGCACCAATAATCTTGCGTTTGCGCTCGGGCTCTGTAACGCCTGCGAGGTCGGCAAAGAATCGGGCAGAAGCGTCGATGCCGCGCACGTTGAGGCCGAGGCATTCATAGTCGCGGAGAACCGACTTGAATTCGTCCTGACGCAGCATGCCGTGGTCGACAAATATACATGTGAGACGGTCGCCGATAGCCTTGTTGAGCAGAACGGCAGCCACCGACGAGTCAACGCCGCCGCTGAGGCCGAGTACTACCTTGTCGTCGCCGAGTTGCTGGCGCAGTTCGGCCACGGTGCTTTCGATGAAGCTTTCGGCGCTCCAAGAGCAGTCTGCACCGCATATGCCCACGGCGAAGTTGCGCAGCAGAGTCATGCCGCATTCGCTATGGTATACCTCGGGGTGGAACTGTACGCCGTAGAGCTTGCGGCCATCTTCGGCCATGTATGCTGCGTAGCGTACCTCGGGAGTCGATGCGACGCAACGGCAGTGGTCGGGTAGCTTGGTAATAGTGTCGCCGTGGCTCATCCATACCTGTGCGCCGGGTTCGATGCCGTCGAAAAGAGGGCAGTCGGCAGAAATATCCTCGAGGTGAGCTCGGCCATACTCGCGGCTCGAAACGGGCTCGACTTTGCCTCCGAATTCGAACGCCATGAGCTGGGCGCCGTAGCAAATGCCGAGCACGGGCAATGCATTGATGATAGGCTCGAGGTCGATGTGGAACGAGTCTTCGGCATAAACACTTAGAGGGCTACCTGATAGTATCACACCGATGATGCCCTCGCTTTTTTCCTTGCCATAAGGATACTTGTTGTAGGGGATGATTTCGCTGTAGATGCCCAGTTCGCGTATGCGTCGTCCGATGAGCTGGGTGGTCTGAGACCCGAAATCCAGTATAACAATCTTTTGCTGCATTAGTATTGTATTTATATTGTATTTGTTTCTAAATCATTATTTATCTTCTCCAAAACGCCGGAGTTAGCAGAACCAGAACGGTAAAAATCTCGAGACGCCCGATCAGCATCAGGGCTGACAGAATCCATTTAGCGGCATCGGGGAGAATGTCGTAGCTGTTTCCGTAGCCGGTGATACCTGCACCGAGGCCTGTATTCGACAGGCATGAGAACGATGAGAAGAAGGCATCGATTAGTGGCACATCGAATAGAGTCAGGGCCATGCCGCCGCCAACGGTGAGCAGCATGTAGATGCACAGGAAGGCTATCACTTTCGATACCAATTCGGGGCTTACTACCTTGCCGTTGACTTTGACCGACAGTATGGAGTTGGGGTAGAGGCAGCGGTAAAGCTCGTTTTTGGCGTTTTTGAATAGATATAGTATACGGTCGATTTTTGCGCCGCCACTGGTGCTGCCGGCACAGGAACCGAAGAACATCATTACGAAAGTAAGAGACAGCACGTATGGCCCCCACGATTCGAAGTTGTTGACAGTGAAGCCTGTGGATGTTATGGTGGAAACGATTTGGAACAGCGGGTCGATAGTGATGCTCTGCCAGTCGGTATACTGTCCGCGCAGGAGTATCGAAATCGAGAACATCACGAGCATGATGCCTATGATTGTGACGTAGACGCGGAATACATCGTTTTTGCGCAGGGCCGAAAAATCGCCTTGTACAGTCTTGAATATCAGGCCGAAATTTACACCGCCGAGGAACATGAACACTATCAGGACTGACTTGATGTATATCGAGTCGTGCCATTGCGCGATGCCCGAACTGCTGGATGAGTAACCGCCTGTCGAAATGGCACCGAATGCATGGCAAACGCTTTCGAAGAAGCTCATTGGTCCGCACCACAGCAGCAGTATAAGGATTAGGGTGAGCAAGAGGTATATAAACCACAAGCTTTTGGCAGTCTGGCTGATGCGTGGCCTAATCTTGTCGTGGGTTATGCCTGTAACCTCGGCATTGAACATCTGCATGCCGCCCGAGTGGTTGAGCATGGGGATGACTGCGAGCGTGAATAGAATAATACCCATGCCGCCGATCCATTGCATCATAGCCCGCCACAGGTGTACACCGTGGCTCATGTCGCTGACCGAATTCAAGACAGTAGCGCCTGTAGTGGTAAAGCCGGACATGGCCTCGAAGAAGGCGTCGCTGTACGACAGGGGATTGCTGCAGAAAAGGAATGGTATCAGCCCGAAAAGCGAAAAAATAACCCATACCATTGCCGTGAGCAGGAATCCGTCGCGCTTGCCCATGTGCTGGCTTGTAGGATTTGCTTTGAAAGCGAATAGCACGCCTACGCCCCCTGTGAGCAGGGCTGTGCAGGCAAATGGCAGCCAGTCGCTCTCGCCGTATGCAAGGCAAGTGAATGTGGGGAAGAGCATAAATCCGGCCTCAATCATCAACAGCCAGCCCATGATGCGCACGAGCTGACGGAAATTGATAAGGTGAGTCCTCAGATTCTTGAACATATCAGTTGAATAGCTTTTCTACTTTGTGGAGAGCGCCTGCGAGGCAGAAAACGAGCACATGGTCGCCCGGTTCGATAACTGTGTTACCGGTGATTAGCATGCCTTCGTCGCCACGGATAAGTCCTGCAAGGGTGAGGTCGCGTGGCAGTGAGAGGTCTTTGACGGCAGAACGCGTAATTTTCGATCCGGGTCGAGCTTCGAGCTCGGCAACCTCGGCATCAGCAAGGGCGAGACACTTGGCCGTAGACGAGTCGGCGTCGAGCAGCAACTGGAAGATAGTGCTCGATGCAAGGAGTTTTTTGTTTACCACTGTGCCGATGTTCAGGTTTTCGGCCTGTGATATGAACTGTATGGTTTCGACATCGGCAACGGTTTTCTTTACGCCTAATTCTTTTGCAGTTAGGCAGGTAAATATGTTGGTTTCGCTGCTGTCGGTGAGAGCGATAAAAGCGTCCATATCAGCAATGCCTATGTCGGCGAGCAGGTCGGTATCGCGAGCATCGCCATGTATAATTTCGCAATCAGGACATTTCTGGGGCAGTTTGTGGCAATTATCGAGGTCGTTGTCTATAATCTTGAATCGGAATTCTTCGTGTCCAAGGTTTACGAGTCTTATTGCGATCTTCGAGCCACCCATTATTAGCACGCGCTTGATGCGCTGCTCGGTCTTGCCTGTGAGTGAAATAAGTTCCTGTATATGGTCGCGAGTTGTGGTGAAGTATAGTATGTCGCCAACGTCGATGTGGTCGTCGCCACGTGGGATGATAGTCTCGTGGTTGCGCTTGATCGCCGAAACGTGGAAGTTACGGTTGGTAAAGGCGAAGTCCTTGAGCTTCATGCCGACAATTGGCGCACCTTGGCGCAGTTTTACACCGGCAAGTATGATGCGGCCATCGTGGAGCTCGAACCAGTTACGTACCCAAGTGCGCTTGAGAGCGTTGATAATCTCTTGAGCGGCAAGGTATTCGGGGTAAATCAGGCGGTCTACGCCCATGCGCTTTACGTGCGATTCGTTGGCGGGGTCCATGAAATCGTAGGTGCTGATGCGAGCAACGGTGGTTTTAGCCCCGAGGTTTTTGGCAATCGAGCAAGCTACGATATTGTTTGTCTCGTATGGGGTTACAGCAATGAAAAGGTCGCAGTTGCCGGCACCTGCTTCTCGCAGCCCGACAAATGATGTCGGGCTTCCGACGACAGTCATCAGGTTGTAGTTTGCATCGAGAATGGCGAGTCGCTCGGCATTGTCGTCGACGAGCATAATGTCCTGCTCCTCGTTGCTGAGTAGCTTGGCAAGGTGCGAGCCTACTTCTCCTGCTCCGGCTATTACAATCTTCATTTCTTGTTAATTGTTGATTGGATTGCATGGAGTATTCCCTCGCTGTCGAAACCGCAAAGGTGTTGCAGCTGGGCCGGTGTGCCCTGCGGTATAAAGCAGTCGGGAATACCGAGTCGGCATACCGAGCGTTTGTATCCGTGGTCGGTAAGCCAGTCTTCGACAGCGCAACCGAGGCCGCCGTCGCGAGTGCCGTCTTCGACAGTAACTATCGGGCAATCGAGTTTTGCAACTTCTGTCAATAGTTTTTCGTCGAGCGGCTTGAGGAATATCATGTCGTAATGAGCTGCATCGATACCAGCCTTGCGAGCCTCGGCAACGGCTTTGGCGGCTTCGTCGGCAACCGGTCCGATAGTGAGGACGGCGATGTCCTTGCCCTCGGTGAGGCGTTCGCCCTTGCCGATAGGCATGGCTTTGAAGTCGCAGCGCCAGTCGGTGCGGTGCCCTGCGCCACGAGGGTATCGAATGGCAAATGGGCCGAAATCATCGGTCTGGGCAGTGTAGAGCAGGTTGCGGAGCGCACACTCATCGCGGCCCGATGCTATGGTGAGTCCGGGTATTGTGCGTAGGTATGCGAGGTCGTAAGCGCCGTGGTGGGTGGCACCGTCTTCGCCTACGAGTCCGGCACGGTCGATGCAGAATGTTACCGGCAGGTGCATCAGGGCAACGTCGTGGATGATGTGGTCGTAGGCACGCTGCAAGAAACTTGAGTATATCGCCACATATGGGCGCATGCCGTCCTTGGCGAGGCCTCCGGCAAATGTTACAGCGTGGCCTTCGCTGATGCCTACGTCGAAAACACGGTCGGGCATTACGGCCTGCATGGTTCCGACAGATGTTCCCGATAGCATTGCCGCTGTAACTCCTACGATTTTAGGGTTTTGGCGTGCAAGCTCTACGAGTGTTTCGCCGAATACGTCCTGGTATTTTGGCGGTGCTGCAGGGTTGTTTTTTGCAGAGTATCGTTCGCCTGTTTCGGGGTTGAATTTGCCCGGTGCGTGCCAGCATGCAGGGTTTGCCTCGGCCGGGGCATAGCCTTTGCCTTTGATTGTGCGCAAGTGGAGTATGCGTGGGCCGTCCATGTCGCGTATGTCGTTGAGTACGCGCACGATAGTGGGTAGGTCGTGGCCGTCGAACGGGCCGAAGTACCTTATGTTGAGACCTTCGAAGAGGTTCTGTTGCTTGCTGATGAGAGACTTCAGGCTGTTGTTGAAGCGGAGTAGTGCGCCTTTGCGTCGGTCGCTGACCAGATGAAGCTTTTTGAGCAGTTTGAAACCTTTGTAGCGCAGGTCGTTGTAGAGCTTCGATGTTGTAAGGTGGGCCAGATACGAGTTGAGAGCGCCAACGTTGGCATCAATCGACATGTCGTTGTCGTTGAGGATGATAAGGAGATTGTTTGGCGTTATCGAGGCGTTGTTGAGGCCCTCGAATGCAAGGCCACCGCTAATCGACGCGTCGCCGACAATGGCAACGACATTGCGCCTGGGGCTCTCGTGTTTCAACTGCGAAGCCACAGCCATGCCGAGCGCTGCCGAAATAGAGTTTGATGCGTGTCCGGCCGAAAAAGTGTCGTATTCGCTTTCTTTGGGGTTGGGGAACCCGCTCAGACCGCCGAATTTTCGATTGGTATTGAAATTATCGCGGCGTCCTGTGAGCAATTTGTGTCCATATGCTTGATGCCCCACATCCCATACGAGCCTGTCGTAGGGGGTGTTGAACACATAGTGAAGAGCCACCGTAAGCTCTACCGCACCCATGCTCGAAGCGAAGTGGCCGGGATTGTCGGCCAGCGAATGGATGAGGAAATCTCGAATTTCGGTACATAGCTGAGGCAGCTGTTCGGGTGAAAGTTTACGCAGATCAGCCGGGCTGTCGATTCGGGCCAGCAATGGGCCGCATGCATAAGTCGGTGCAGTGCTCATTTCTTCACATACTTTTTATACATCGGCACGAAAATGATGATTGCCGAAGCTACGATAACAAACGCTGTATATAGCGTAAAACGCGTGTGCATAAGTATATACGCAACGAGTCCGATCCACAAAAGACCTAAAATGGCAAAACGTACGATAACCGATGTATTCATTTCACAGTTTTATGCGAATGCAAAGATACTGTTTTTTTGTCGTATCAGCAAATTGGGCGGGTCTTTGTCGCCACTCCGGGAAATTACAAGTGTATTGCGATAACAAAAGCCGCAATAATGCCCAATATATTTGCCATAAATCCCCCGATGCAAAAGGCTATAGCATTTTCAAGTATTTGATTCTAATGCTAAAGGTATAATGTAATTGCTATTGCTGAAAATATTCCAAGTAACGTTGAAAGAATAGAACCGATGCAGAAAGCTATTATAACTCTATAGTCCATAAATTATCTGCTATATATATTATCATTATTCTAATATCGTCAAATTATAATATTGCTATCACTACTGTCCACTAAAAATGGACGGGGTTAAAAATTAAATAAATTCGGTTCACTTGAACCATAGAGAACATTGACATTTTTGAAATTCGATTTGTCGAAGAGGTCTCTCAGATGAGTCTTGTCAGTCAGCGAGATACCAAGAATCTGAAGCACTTCATAGA
>Ga0209064_1001569_pt1 | contig 33614 bp, 32 predicted proteins | sample Inofromicrocosms_FD_187498 | JGI IMG/M metagenome (GOLD analysis project Ga0209064, IMG submission 187498) | Mouse cecum microbial communities from Vienna, Austria - Inoculum for glucosamine and mucus D2O microcosms (SPAdes) (version 2) | ecosystem: Host-associated > Mammals > Digestive system >... | reverse complement strand
AAATTATCTCCATAATTATAATCTTTAAAAGAATCATAACAAAATGGAACTAAAAATAAAATTAACATTGTTACAACAATTTGTGTACAAAATGTTCCTGATAAACACATTGCAACATTTGTTGCCAAAAAAACGAATACATACGAAACCCACATCATAATAAATATATCTAAAATCATCTGTGGAAAAATTATTATATTAGGTAAAATAGCACCACAAACTAATACAACAACAGCTGCTAATACTTGAATAATTGTAATTAGTGCAATTCCACCTATAGTATTTGTAACAAAAATTGTTTTTCTATTTATTGGTTGTGAATTTATAAAATCAACACTTTTCTTTTTATAAACATAACCAAATAATGCTGATGACATTAAAACTGGTATAAAATACATTCCAATAAAATTTATAAATGCAAAATTTCCTTTTGATGGTATATTTATTCTGGACTCATTTAAACACAATACTGTTATTAATGTTATAAATATTGGTACTACTAAAACAAGTAATGCTATCGCACCTTTTGATTTTTTTACGTTTTCTTTAAAGAATTTAAAATTAAATGACTTGATTAAATTCATATCCTAGCACCTCCATTTCATAAATAAACATTTCTTCTAAAGTTAATGGTAAGAAATCTAGTATTATTGGATTTAATTTTTCAAGATTTTCTCGTGCAGTTTCTTTTTCTCCTTTTATAATAATAGTTGCAATACTTCCCACCTTTTTATAACTCATAATATCTAAACCTAAAAATGTTTCTTTATTAAATTCTTCCTTTAAAGAAATTTGAATTTTAAACATATTTGTTTTTAATGAATCTATATCACTTTCAAAAAGTATTCCACCTTTATATAATAATCCTAAATTATCACATATATCTTCTAATTCTCTCAAATTATGACTTGTCATTATTATTGTAGTTTCTTGTTTTTCCATTTGTTTTACTACAATTTTTTTAATTAAATTTCTTATAACAGGATCTAATCCATCAAAAGTTTCATCAAAAAACATATAATTTGCATTTGTTGCTATTGCACAAATTAATGCACATTGTCTTTTCATTCCTTTTGAAAAGTTTTGAATTTTTGTATTCATATCTAGTTTTAGCATTTCTGCTAATTCCTTTAAATATTCCATATCAAATTTTTTATACATAGATTCATAAAATTTTGCCATATCCAAAAGAGTATAACTTGGAAAGAAAAATAAATCATCTGGCACAAAAACTATTTTTTGTTTCAATTCTTGATTATCTTCTACTTCTTTTCCATCAATTTCAATTGTACCTGAATCTCTTCTATATATATCTGTTATAATTCTTAATAGTGTTGATTTTCCAGCACCATTAGCACCTATCAAACCATAAATTGAATTGGTTTGAATATTGCAATTTAAATTATCTAAAACTTTGTTTTTTCCAAAAGTTTTATTCAAATTGCTAATTCTTATCATAAATCCCCCTCCTATACAAAAAAGTATAATTGTACTATCTGTACTAGTACAATTATACTTTTTTCTTTGTTTTTTGTCAACTGAAATTTTTGGTGCGTCCCTAAATTTCAGTTATATCTACTGGATTTAAATCTTTTTCTTCTGTGTCATCTTCGATAGCTTGATACAATGCATTTACAGTATCTAATGATGTAAAGCATGGTATTTTACATTCTACTGCCATTCTTCTTATTTTGAATCCATCTCTGTTTGCTTCTTTTCCTTTAGTTGGAGTATTTATAACAAAATTGATTTTTCCTGATTCTATTAAATCAATTATACTATTTTTTCCTTCCCATAATTTTTCAATTACAGTTGATGCAACTCCATTAGTTTTTAAGAATTTTGCAGTTCCTGATGTTGCATAAATTTCAAATCCTTTATTTTTGAATTTTTCGGCTATTGGTAACATTTCTTGTTTATCTTTATCTCTTACAGTTATTAATATTGCACCTTTTGTAGACACATTTGCACCACTTGCAATAAAAGCTTTAAGTACTGCATTTTCAAACTTTTTAGAAACCCCTAAAACTTCACCTGTTGATTTCATTTCAGGTCCAAGTGATGTATCTGCATTTTTGATTTTTTCAAATGAGAATACTGGCATTTTAACACATATATAATCACTTTTTTTATACAATCCTGTTCCATATCCTAAATCTTTTAATTTTTTACCAAGAATTACATTGGTTGCAATATCTATCATTGGTAAGTTTGTAACTTTACTAATATAAGGTACTGTTCTACTTGAGCGCGGATTTACTTCAATTATATAAACTTCGCCTTCACTTATGATAAACTGAATATTTAAAATTCCTATTACATTAAGCTCTTTAGCAATTTTTTCTGTATATTCTATTATTTTCTTTTCATGAGCTTTTTCAACATTTTGTGTTGGATAAACTGAAATACTATCACCTGAATGGACTCCAGCTCTTTCTAAGTGTTCCATAATTCCTGGAATCAATATATCTTCACCATCACAAATTGCATCTACTTCTACTTCTCTTCCTAAAATATATTTATCTACTAAAATAGGATGTTCTTGCGCAATTGTGTTAATCTCATTTACATACTCTTCAATTTCTTTATCATCATAAGCAATAGCCATACCTTGACCACCCAAAACGTATGATGGTCTTACTAAAACTGGATATCCTAAGCTATTTGCAACTTTTTTTGCTTCATCTACTGTGTAAATTGTACTTCCCTTTGGTCTTAAAATTCCACAATTATTTAAAGCCTCATCAAATTCTTTTCTATCTTCTGCTCTATCCATATCAACTTCTTGTGTTCCCATAATTTTAACGCCCATATCAGATAAGGCTTTTGTTAATTTTATTGCAGTTTGTCCACCAAATTGAACTATTGCTCCATCTGGCTTTTCTGTATTTACAATGTTTTCAACGTCTTCTGGAGTTAAAGGTTCAAAATATAATTTATCTGCAATATCAAAATCTGTACTTACTGTTTCTGGATTATTATTTACAATTATTGTTTCATATCCTTGTTTTTTTAATGCCCAAACTCCATGAACACTACAATAATCGAACTCAATACCTTGTCCGATTCTTATAGGACCTGATCCTAATACCATAACTTTCTTTTTATCTGTTTGTTTTGCTTCGTTATCATCATCATAACTTGAATAATAATAAGGTGTTTGTGCTTCAAATTCAGCTGCACAAGTATCAACCATTTTAAAGTTTGCTTGTATTCCATATTTATTACGTAATCTTTTTATTTCTTCTTCTGTTTTTCCAGAAAGTTTCGCAATCACTTTATCTGTGAATCCCATTTTTTTAGCTTTTTCAAGCATCTTAGAATTCATTTGATTAAGTTCTAATTCTCTTTCCATTCTTACTAATTTATATATAATTCCTATAAAAAATCTATCTATTGTAGTTATTTCATGAATTCTTTCAACAGAAATTTCTTTTCTTATTGCTTCTGCTATTACAAAGATTCTTTCATTATCTACAATTTGAAGTCTTTCTTCTAGTTCTGCTTTTTCTAAATCTTTTAATTTATCAAGTGAAAAATATTCTACATTTTCTTCTAATGAACGAATTGCCTTCATTAAACCAGCTTCTAAATTTGGTGCAATTGCCATAACTTCACCTGTTGCTTTCATTTGTGTGCCTAATGTTCTACTTGCTGTAAGGAACTTTTTGAATGGCCATTTTGGAATTTTTACTACTACATAATCAAGTACTGGTTCAAAACAAGCATAAGTTTTTCCTGTTACTTCATTTTTTATTTCATCTAATGTATAACCAAGTGCAATTTTACTTGCAACTTTTGCAATTGGATAACCAGTTGCTTTTGATGCTAAAGCTGATGAACGGCTAACTCTTGGGTTAACTTCAATTACTGCATATTCAAAGCTTGTTGGATTTAAAGCAAATTGAACATTACATCCCCCTTCAATTTTCAAAGCAGAAATTATTTTAATAGCTGACGTTCTAAGCATTTGATATTCTTTATCTGACAATGTTTGAGATGGTGCTACTACGATACTATCTCCTGTATGTACTCCAACTGGATCTATATTTTCCATATTACAAATTGTTATACAATTTCCTTTGCTATCTCTCATTACTTCATATTCAATTTCTTTCCAACCTGTAATACATTTTTCAACTAATATCTCATTTACTCTTGACATTCTAATTCCAGAACCTGCAATTTCTTCAAGCTCGTTCATTGTATAAGCAATACCACCACCAGTACCACCCAAAGTATATGCTGGTCTTATTATAACTGGTAAGCCAATTTCTTTTGTAAACTCTACTGCATCTTCAACTGTATGAACAACTTTACTTGCAATACATGGCTCATTTATAGATTCCATCATATCTTTAAAACATTGTCTATCTTCCGCATTTCTAATTCCTTCTACATCAGTTCCCAAAAGCTTTACTTTCTTTTGTTTTAAAACTCCTGATTCTTCAAGTTCCATAGCTAAGTTAAGTCCAGTTTGACCACCTAAATTAGGAAGTATGCTATCTGGTTTTTCAATTTCAATTATTTTCTTAACAGTTTGGACTGTTAATGGTTCAATATAAATTTTATCAGCCATATTTTTGTCTGTCATTATTGTTGCAGGATTAGAATTTACTAAAACAACTTCTATTCCTTCTTTTTTTAGTTCTCTACAAGCTTGTGTTCCTGCATAATCAAATTCTGCTGCTTGCCCTATTATAATTGGTCCTGAACCTATTACTAATACTTTTTTTATACTTTTATTTTTTGGCATTTTTATACTTCCTTTCTATAACATTTTTACAAATTCATCAAATATATATGCTGTATCTTCTGGTCCTGGACATGCTTCTGGATGAAACTGTACTGTAAATATTTTTTTATTTTTATATCTTAATCCTTCTACTGTTCCATCATTTAAATTTATATGTGACACTTCAGCAATTTTCTTATCAACACTATCTTCGACTATATAGTAGCCATGATTTTGAGATGTAATATGTACTCTTCCTTCTTTTAAATCTTTTACTGGATGGTTTGGTCCCCTATGACCATATTTTAATTTAGCTGTTTTAGCCCCTGTTGCAAGTCCCATTAATTGATGTCCTAAACAAATTCCTAAAATTGGAATATCTGTACTATACAATTTCTTTACATTTTTAATTTGATATATGCAATCTTCAGGATCACCAGGTCCGTTTGATAACATTATTCCATCTGGTTTCATTGAAATTATCTTTTCTGCTGATGTATCTGCTGGAAATACTGTTACTTCACAATCTCTTTTTAAAAGTGAATTTACTATATTATGTTTAAATCCATAATCAATTAATGCTACTTTTTTAGATTTTCCTTTACCATAAACTCTTATCTGTTTTGAAGTAACTTCATCAACAACTTTCCCAACTTCATAAGCTTTAATTCTTTCCATTATTTCATCAATATTATTAATACTTGATGTAACATATCCTTTCATTGTTCCTGCATCTCTAAGAATTTTAGTCAATTTTCTAGTATTAATATTGGTTAATCCTGGAATTTTGTAATCTCTTAAAAACTTGTCTAAATTGTATTTTGTTCTAAAATTACTTTCAAAATCTGCAAGTTCATGTATAAATACAGCCTTTGCCCAAATTCTATCAGACTCTGTATCCTCTGGTATTACTCCATAATTACCTATTAGTGGGTATGTCATTACAATCCCTTGGCCTGCATATGAAGGATCTGTAAATGTTTCAATATATCCTGCCATTCCTGTGTTAAATACAACTTCACAAGCTGTATCCATAGTAACTCCAATTCTTTCTCCTTCAAAAACTTCACCATTTTCAAGTACTAAATATCCTACCATTTTTTCTCCCTTTCTCTTTAATTTTCCTAAAAAAAAACACTAAATAAATTTAGTGTTTAAAAACAAATATTATTAAATCTAAAAATTGAGAATGTAAATAAAACTATTAAATAAATAGCCATAACACTTGAAACATTTATATTTTCAGTTGTTTTTAGTCTATTTAAAATTTTCATTATTTTTTCCTTTCATTTTATTTACACTATATATAATTTTAACATATTATAAAATCAAATGCAAGTGAAATTTAGGGACGCTCGAAAAATTTCACTTTAATATGAAAATGAAACTTTTCGAGCGTCCCTAAATTTCATCGACCGCCGCAGCCGCCTCCGCCGCCTCCGGCCTCCGCCACCTCCTGAGAAGCCTCCACCAGAACCACTTCCGCTACTACTTGAAGAATGTGCAATACTATATGCTGATGAAGCACTTGAATACACATTTGATAATCCACTATTAAAATTATTAAAGTAATTATCTCCATATCTTGGATCTGATATCATATACCAATATGCACATCTATGCATATGTGCATTATCCATTTCAAACATTTCTGGATGAACCATTTTTAATTGCTTAATTACTTGTTTTGATATTCCAAATGTAGTTGCATATACTAAAAATTTCTCCCATAATACTATATCTGGAACATTCTTTTCCTTTAATAAAGAATATTCTTTCATATATTTTTCTAAAGCTTTCCATTGTTTCATTTCTACATTTCCATTTTCTGAAAGTATAGGAATTTTCTTAATATTTTTAGAAAGTTCAATAATACATCTTAGTATTCCTATATGAAATCCCAATAATGGCCATGTAAATGGAAAAACAATTAACAATACCAATATAATATCATATTTATTTTTTTCGTTTGTCCAATACTTAGAGGCATTTTTTCTTTTTGAATCAATTTTTCCACAATCTTCTTCATCTCTTTCTACAATCTTTTGTAGTTTTTGTAATTTAGGATATATATCATCATAATTTACTCTTGAATATTTTTCAAATTCTTTAACTGTTGCACTTCCTTTGGAACCACATGCTTTTACTAATATGTTATATACTACTTTTTCATCTTCTGATATTTCAATTCCATTTGTATCATTTTTTAGAATTATTCTAACTTCATTTTTATCTAATGGTTCAAATTCTATTAAACCTTTTAATGATAAATCCAATATTGTTGCAGAGAATATTTTATCAATCTTATAAGTTATATTAGAGTTATTAGTTGCAAAATCATGTATATATAAAGCTCTTGCTGGAGTTGCATTTTCTTCATCTGGTATTTCTCTAAAATATTCTATATCGTAATCTGGATAAGCATATTTTATTTCTAAATCTTTTCCTTTTTCTTTAATTTCATTAACTTTTTTATTATATTTAAATATAACGAAAATATTTATTAGTATAATTAATACAATAATTATTTTAAACATTTTCATCATTAATTTTGCATTTTCTCTTTTGGCATTTGCTTCATCAGCCCATCCCTGTTCTTCTTCTAAAATAGATGCTAATGTTTTTGTATTTTCATAATTAAAATTTTCAGTATAGATATTATCTTCTGTAACAACTCTAACTTCTAACATCGTTCTTCTATTTATTTTAGGAACAGAAAATTTAACAGTATTTTCTGAAACTCTATCAATTTGACCTTCCAATGGTCCATGCGCCCAAACTCTAAGTCTTTCTATATCACTAACTGGTCTTGGTAAATTTATAGTTCCTGTAATATTTTTTCCTACATTCTCATTATCTGTTCCTAAAAATTGCCAATATAATTCTGTACAATCACTATAAATTTTTACAGCATCTCTAATTGTATAGTATAATTTATAAGTTCTTGTTTCGCTCGAATCATCTAATCCTACATTCCACGCAATTTCGAATTTCTTACCATTATCTATTGGTAGGGCATAATAGCATCCTGTATCTACATGATATTGCTCTTCATAAATTTGAGTTAAAGGTATTTCATTACTATCAACCCTTGACACACTAACATCTGTAATTCCTGAATATTTAGAGTCATCAAGTTCAAAATCTTTAAATATCGTATTTGTCTCACTTATATATATATTCCATGTTTCTACAACATCCATGCTACCATCTGAATTTACAGTAACATCATAATCTAGCGAATTCCAACTCTGTGTTCCTGCATATGATTTAACATTAAATATTAAAAGTACTGATATAAAAAATAATGTTAAATAGATAATTTTATTTTTTATTTTCATATTTCCTCCTTATATTAATTTTTATCTTCCGCCACAGCTACCTCCGCCCTCCTCCGGCCTCCGCCACCGCTTGAGAATCCTCCTCCCGAGCCACTGCTACTACTATGGCTACTACTGCTATAACTTCTACTATTTGCTATCATTTCAGAGCGATATTTTCTTTCTGAGTTTCTATATGTATTTTCTATTTTATTACTTAAATCATTTAAAAAGCCACTTCTGTTTCTCGAGCTTGATACAAGATTCCAATATGAATAATTATCTACATTATTTACATTAAACATATCAGGATGAGCAATTTTCAACTGTTCAGTTACTTCTTCTGAAATTCCAAAAGCAGTTGCATATACTAAAAATTTTTCCCACAACACTATATCTGGTAACGTTTTTTCATTAAGCAAAGAATAATCTTGCATATATTTCTTTAATGCTTTCCACTCGTTTTTTTCTCTTAATCCTTTTTCTGTTAAACCTGACATTTTCTTTAAAGCATTTTTTAAAATTCTTATACAAATAATATTTCCAAAAATTATTATCCAAAATATAATTCCAAGCACTACAAAATATTTTTGTTCTTCTGATTCTGTAAATCCAGCTAATGTAAATACAAATGCCAAAAAGAAACTCCACATATTAGTATATTCTAAATTTGAAATTTTTTTATCTACTTCTTTACAATCAAGTTGTTTATTCAAATCTATATTCATAAAATTAGAATGATAAGTACTAGCAGAATATTCAACATCACATAAAAGTTTATGGAACAATTTATAATGTTGTTCTGCATAATCTGAGAATTCTTTTATTGTTATATACTCTCTTTTGTTATCAATATAATTACAAGCTGATACTAAAAAATCATATACATTATATTCTTCTCCCATTAATTGTTGTTCTTCTATTTTGCAAAGAATAATCTTTATTTCACCATGTTCGTCATTTTCAAATCTTATAACTTTTTTTAAAGATAATTCTAATAATACTGCTGTAAGTATATTATCTTCATACCTATCCATATCGGGCTTATTACTTTTAAAAGAATATAAATAGATTGCTCTCGCTGGAGTTGATACTTTCTCATTTGGAATTTCTCTAAAATATTCAATTGGTTCAACATTCATTTCATGTTTTTCAACAAATAGATTTCTTAATTTTATATTTCTTATAATTTTTATTAACATGTAAATTGAAACTATAATTGCAATAACAATTAATATTGCATAATATATCTGTGGCTTATTTCTTTCGAAATTAGCACTATTTGCCCATTTTTTCTCTTCTTTTAAAATAGATGATAATTTCTTTTCATTTATAAAATTAGTTGAATTTTCATAAATATTTTCTTCTGTAACAACTCTAACTTCTAACATTGTATTTATTGGAATTTTTGGAATTTTAAACGAAATTGTATCTTCTGACTCTCTATTTATCTCACCACTTAAAGGTCCATGTGCCCATACTCTTAGCTTTTCTATATCACTTACTTCTTTTGGTAATTTTATTGTTCCAGTAATATTGTTTCCTGACATTGAATTATTTTTTCCTAAAAATTGCCAATAAAATTCTGTACAATCATTATAAATTCTTGTTGCATCTTCAATTGTATAATATAATTTATATATTTTTGTATCTCTTGAATTATCTAAACCTACATGCCATGCAATTTCAAATTTACTAGGATTATTTGATACTGGAAGAGCATAATAACACCCTGCATCCACATGCCATTGCTCTTCATAAATTTGTTGTAATGGTATTGGTTCATTATCAACAACTTCGAATACTTTAACATTTGTAATATTAGAATATTTAGAATTATCAAGCTCAAAATTTTTTAAAAGTGTATTAGTATACTCCACATTTACATCCCATGTTTCGATTACATCCATACTACTATCAGAATTCAAAGTAACATCATAATTAATTGAATTCCAAGACTGATAACCAGCATAAGATTTAGTATTTAAGCCTAACAAAAAAATAGCTAAAAATACTAAAATTAATATTGTTTTATTTTTCATATTATCTCCCCATATTTTATCATTTTAAAAATTATATAATATCTAAAAAATTATTACCAATAAATTTGTATAAATTCTTTGTTACTATTAGTTTACAAAAAAATGACTGCCCCCTAAAGGGCAATCATCTCTGTTAAATTTATTCCAAAGTAATAGAATAATACCAGCCACAGTACCGAAAATGCTGAAACTATGGCTATCACATAACCTAAGAGCCGTATTCCTGTGTTCCGATCTTTTGTCATTGAATTAACAACATAAATTATAAATTCTGCAAAAATGCAAATAATGATAAACAGCAAAAAACCTTTCATTTAGTTTCCTCCTTGTGATGTGATTTTTATACGCATTAACATTATGAATTATACTATAATTTACATAATATTTCAAGAGCTATAATTTAAATTCTTTAACTTGACAATTTTGAAGTGCATTTTTTGTAGGTTCATCGTCTTTTGGAAGTCCTTCAAAATAAGAGTTTATTGCTACACTAACTCCACCATGAATAACTAATAACACAGTTTTATCTTTATATTTTTGTTTTATATCATCTAAAAATCCAAAAATTCTTTTGAAAAAATCTTGTATATTTTCAGCTTTTTTGTATTGATAATTTTTGCTATATGTCCAATATCCAAAATAATCAAATTCATTTCTATTTAAGCCTTCAAATTCTCCAAAGTCTCTTTCTTTTATTCTATCATCATAAATAATATCAATATTTTTTTCTTCATTTATAATACTTGCTGTTTGTCTTGTTCTTTTCAATGGTGAACAAATAATTAAATCTATATTTTCATCTTCTAATGATTTAGCTACTTCTTTTGCTTGCATTTTTCCAGTTTCATTTAATTCTATATCTGCTAATCCTTGAACTTTTTTTAAATCATTCCAATCTGTTCTTCCATGTCTTACAACTAAAAGTCTCATTTAATCCCCCTTACAAAAACAAAAGAAGCAATTTCTTGCTTCTTTTTATATTTTTATTGTAATTGTTTCATTACTTCTTCAGCAAAGTTTTCTTCTTTTTTCTCGATTCCTTCACCTTTTTCAAATCTAGCATATCTAACCATTTCAGCACCTTTGTTTTTAATTAAATCTCCAACTTTGATGCTAGGATCTTTAACAAATTCTTGATCTAATAAGCAGATTTCTCCATAGAATTTTCCGATTCTACCTTGTACCATTTTTTCTGCTATTTCAGCTGGTTTTCCTTCATTCATAGCTTGAGCTTTTAAAATTTCCATTTCTTTTGCAACTCTTTCTTGAGGAACAGCTTCTCTGTTTAAATATTCTGGTTTTGCAGCAGCAATTTGCATACATACATCTTTTGCAAGTTCTGTTTCTCCTTTAGCAAAATCTACTAATACAGCAATTTTTCCTGCTCCATGAATATAACTTTCAACTAAACCTGTTGATTCAAATCTTTCAAATCTTCTGATTGTCATATTTTCACCAATTGTAGCAATTTTCTCAGTTAAAACTTCTTTAACTGTTTTTCCAGTTTCTTTGTAAGATATTTCTAATAAGCTTTCTACATCTGCTGGATTTTTTTCAGCAACTATTTGAGCTACATCATTTACAAAGTTAACAAATTCATCATTTTTAGCAACGAAATCTGTTTCAGCATTAACTTCGATGATAGAACCAACTTTTCTATCACTTGTTACATATGTTGCAACTAAACCTTCAGCAGCAACTCTTCCTGATTTTTTAGCAGCTTTTGCAATCCCTCTTTCTCTTAATAATTCAGCTGCTTTTTCCATATCTCCATCTGTTTCTGTTAAAACTTTTTTGCAGTCCATCATTCCTGCACCTGTTTTTTCTCTTAGTTCTTTAACTAATTCTGCAGTTATCATTTTAAGTACCTCCAAATAAAATTTATTATTTTCCACTTTTCGTGGTTTATTTTCTTTATAAAAAAACGGACATAATAATATTAGATTTAAACATATTATTTAATGTCCGCTTCTGTTATTTTTTTAGTTAAATATTATTCTTCAACAGTTTCTTCTTTAGAAACTACTTCTTCAATATCTGTAGCTTCTTCTGAATCAACAACTTCTTCCATTGAAGATGATTCTGCATCTTCTCCTTGTCTTCCTTCTATAACAGCATTTGCTATAACATCAGCTATTAATTTAACTGCTCTTATAGCATCATCATTTCCTGGTATAGCGTAATCAACATCTTCTGGATTGCAGTTTGTATCTACTAAACCAACAACTGGTATTCCTAATTTTCTTGCTTCTAATATAGCAATTCTTTCTTTTTTAGGATCTACTACAAACATAACTCCTGGCATTTCTTTCATATCTTTAATTCCACCAAGATTTTTTTCTAATTTTTCCATTTCATTTTTTAAACCGCTAACTTCTTTTTTAGGTAATACTTCAAATGTTCCATCTTCTTGCATTGTTTCTAAATCTTTTAATCTTTGAATTCTTCCTTCGATTGTTTTGAAGTTTGTAAGCATACCACCTAACCATCTTTGGTCTACATAGTACATATTACATTTTTCAGCAGCTTCTTTAATACATTCTTGTGCTTGTTTTTTTGTTCCTACAAAAAGAACTGTTTTTCCTTCTTCTGATTGTTCTTTAATGAATTTGTAAGCCTCGTCTAATTTTTTTGATGTTTTTTGTAAATCGATAATATGGATTCCGTTTCTAGCTTGGAATATATATTCAGCCATTTTAGGATCCCATCTTCTTGTTTGATGTCCGAAATGAACACCTGCTTCAAGTAATTGTTTCATTGCAACTACTGCCATTTTAAATTCCTCCTTATTTGTTTTTCTCCTCCATAGATTTCCACATTTTAAACAACTACTGTGCATAACAATAGCACAATTTAAAACTCAACCTATGTGTGATTTTTATAATACCTAAATACTATAACAGATTTTTATGTAGATTTCAAGTGTTTTTTCATATTTTTCTAATTTTCTTATCACACCACTTAGCACCATTCATCCCAATAATGTAAATAAACAAATCTATAATCCCTTCGTATGAAAACTTCACTTTGTGAGCTTTCGCAATTGGTACAGAGAAAAAACGAGCAACACTTTAACAAAAAACACTATGGAGGTACAAACATGAAAAAAGTAAAGAAAATGCTTAGTTTTGTTTTGGCAATGGTACTTATTCTTGTGGCTAACACAAGCACTGCCTTTGCTACAGAATCGGATTATACCTCAAGAGAACCTATAAAACACACTATTGAACTTACTGTCGAACCTGGAGAAGAAGATAATGGAATTATGCCTCTCCGGTATGATGAGTATGATCCTGTAGTTTTAAAAGGAATCACTACTACAACAGACAAGTTCTATGTCGAAGAACGGTATATGGCTTTTGAAGCATATGCTACTGATATTACTGGTGGATCTGTAGATGGTATAGTTGTAATAGAACTTTTAGAATATGCTTCTGAAGGTTTAGTTGGAGATATGTATTTACCAATTAATGGCATACCTGATAAAAATGATTGGATTGATGGTGGTCGTGGTTGGTATTATTTTTCAATAAATAACAGAAGTAATTCTCACATAAGCTTGCATATAACCTACTATTCTTGGAAATAATTTTTTCAACTCTGTACAAAAAAAGCTAGGTTAATACCTAGCCTTTTTTTGATTTTATAAATTTAATTCAAAATTCCAATGATTATCAAATTTCTTTATTTCATTATCATTACCATTTCTTAATACAATACTTTCAAATGATATTTTTAAACTTTTAATATCTTTATTTTCATTGGTATTTAAAGATAATCTTGCTATCAATTTACATTTTTCTAAATTCTCTCTTTTTACATCATAAGAACTTTGTGAATATTCAATTTCTTCTCCTGCATTTTCAAGTTTTAATCCTTCTAAATATATTTTATCAAATTCTTCTTCTGTTTTAACATCAAATACAATATATAGTTCATCATTTTTTAAAGATATATATTCTACCTTAGCAGAAACATTATCATATGTTTGATACTCTGAATCTACTTTAATACAATTTCCTTCTTCATATGCAATTTTTGCACTTTGACTTACATTTGAAAACATAAATTTTATAAAATCCTCAATATCATCTGCAAATGCACATCCAGAAAGTAGCAAAAAACATACAAATACTGCTGCAACATTTTTACATGTCAATACTGGTTTTCTTAAAAGTTTAAATTTATTCTTACTTGCATTAGCATTATTATACTTTTCACATAACTCTCTTTCTAATTTATCTCTAAAATCTTCTGCTAAATCTTCTTCATGTATTTTACTTTTTACTATTTTTAATTCTACTTCAAATTTTTCCATGTATATTATTCCTCTATCTTTAATCCATCTTTTAAGCATTCTCTTGCTCTTTTAAGTCTCGTTTTTACAGTTTCTTCACTAACTTCTAATATTGCTCCAATATCATTAGTTTTGAAATCTTCTAAATAATGAAGTATAAATACACTTTTATACATATCTTCTAATTTTTGAATTTCATCAAACAATAAGTTATCTTTCATTATTACATCTTTTTTATCTTCCAAATCTTTTTTTCTTTTGGGATCTTTCAAATAATTGCAACATGAGTTAATTGTTATTCTAATTATCCAATATTTCTCATGCAATTCATCTTCAAATGTTTTCTTCTCCTCATTAATATATTTTGCGTATTTGAAAAATACTTCCTGTACAATATCTTCTGCATCTTCTTTTCTTCGTAAATATTCTAAAGATATATGATATACCATCTTATAATATTTTAAAATTACATCTCTAAATTTCAACGTCCTCTTCTCCTAATCTTTTCATTTTTTTCAAGTGTATTTTTTACATTCGAATTATCCGATTATACAACACATTTTACAATTTCATAACTTTTGTATTCAAAATGTAACATTTTTATGCATTCAAATAACCAAAATCTTGAATTTGTGTTTTTATTAGTATTCTCAACTAAAAGCTAGCTTTTAAAAATCACACGGTTACATATATTAACACATTTATTTTTCTAACACAATACCTAAATCGAGATTTATTACAAAAAGTTTACAACAAAATTCTACATTTTTTTCGACATTTAACTAACAATTGATAAAAAACGCCACAAAGCGCAATTTTATTCTGTCAAAATCAGATTTTATAATTTATGTTGTAAATAACAAAATTTAATACTACTTTAATATCTATAAAAATATTTTCAAAAAAGTATTGACATATTATTTTTTAGATAGTATAATAGCTCTTGTCAGTTGATTGCTGACTGCCAGTTATTTATGCAGATGTGGCGGAACTGGCAGACGCACAGGACTTAAAATCCTGCGGTTGAATAAACCGTGCCGGTTCGATTCCGGCCATCTGCACCAAAAAGAGATGAATTTTAACCAAATTCATCTCTTTTTATTTTTATTCAAAAGTATTTACAAGTATTGATATTACTATGTTTTATCATTTTTCGTTATTTAACCTATTTTCAAAATTATTTAAAAAAATTAGTTAATATTTACTTTCTGCTCCTCTTTTGCTCCCCCATATCTGCTCCCCCTTAATAAAAAAATAGATGTAAATTTAATTATTTACATCTAAAATATATTATTAATTTATTAAAGAATAAAAAAACTGTAATTATTTATCTGAAATAGAATAATAAAAACTTAAAAATTCTTGTGATAAAGAAAAACTTTTAATGCTTTCGCTTGATGCTGTCATTTTAATAATATTAGAGTTCTCATATAAAGTAATTGTAAAATTTTCCTCTAGCTCTTTATTTCCAATTTTGGAAACAGGGAATTTATAATCAACAAATTTATATTGTTCTTTTTGTTCCTGTATATTTTCTTTTAATTTTTCTTGATTTTCCTCATAGTCTTCATAAAAAGATAATTTATTATTATACTCACTTAAAATTTTTTCATTATCTATTGTTTTTATTAGTTCATTGTTTAATGCTGAATATATTTTACTTTTAATAAAAAGCAAATACAACCAACTTGTAGTTTCTTATTGTCAACTTTGAGTTTCAAATGACTTATATATACTTTTTTTCATTATAAATTACAGGTATACTGTTAGATGTAAATAAATGAGTTTACATCTAATTTTTTTGGTTGTAAAATTATTTACAAAGAATTTAAGTTAGAACATCAAATTACAGAGGTCTTAGAATCTACCAAATTGACAGTTCGACTTTTATTCCTATTATTAATTTAGTTTTAGATAGTGAGGGCGATTTCGACTCTATATAACAAGCCTGATGAAATAATAGTAGAGGTAAAAGACTTAGATTCAAAAAGAAAGTAGGTGAATAATTTTGAAAACAGTATTAAGCGTAGATGTTGCAAAAAATAAAAGTATGATAATGCTTATGAATAGTGATGGAGAGATACTTATTGATACAAAAGAAATAAAGCATAATTTAGAAGAGTTTGAGAAAGTAAAAGAAAAAATAAAAGAAATTAATCCACAAAATCTAACAGTATTTATGGAATCAACAGGTACATATCATTTACCAGTAGAAAGATATTTTAAGGAAAATGGTTTTAATACTTTAGTTATCAATAGTTTAACAACTAAAAATAATTATGACACCATCAGAAAAACTAAAACAGACAAAGAAGATTGTTATAGATTAGCAAAGTTATTCTTTGTAAATGAAGTAGAATATCACGATTTATCTAAAAAGGATTTATATGCTGATTTAAAAGCAATGACAAGACAATATTTTTATTTGCTACAGAATAATGTTAGTTGTAAAAATAGATACAAGAGATTAATAAATATATGCTTTCCAGAACTAGAGAAAATCTTTAAAACAACAAGAATTTATGATGATACAGCATTGAATTTTATCAAAGAATTTCCACATGCAGAAATAGTGAAAGAGAAGCGAATTGATGCATTGTATAACAATTTATATAAGACTAATGGAAGAAATTTAAACTTTTATAAAAGACTAGCAGAAACAATAAAAATAGCTTCAACTAACTCTTATCCTGGAGTTAATAAAGAACACGAAGACACAAAAAACCTTTCGGATATGGCTAAAATAGTACAAAATAATAACAATATCATAAATGAATTGAGAGATAAAATGATAGAAACAGCAAAGCAATCTCCATATTTTAAAATAATAAATTCATTTTATGGAATCGGCGAAATATTAACAGCTGAAATACTTGGAGAATTAGGAGATATAACAAGGTTTGATAGTCCAAAAGAAATAATAGCTTTTTGTGGACTTGACCCAACAATAAAGCAATCTGGAAAAAGTATAAATGTGAAAGGAGCAATATCAAAAAGAGGAAACAAATATGCAAGATATATATTATTTAATTGTAGCCAAATGGTAGTAAAATTAGGAGCTTCAAATTATCCAGAACATCCAGTATATATTTATTACCAAAATAAAAAAGCAGAAGGCAAACACTTCTACGAAAGCCTAACTGCTTGTTCTACAAAAATTCTAAGAATGTTATATTCTATGTGCAAAAATAATAAACAATTCTTAGAAAACTAATCATAATTGAATTTTATCATAAAAGAAGTGAAAAAGATAGACTTTTTTAAAAAATATATCATTTTCGCTTGTTTGCCATACAAAAAAATAATATAATAAATTTATAAAAAAGGACTTGACAAAAATTAGATAGTCAATTTAATATATTCTTTAAAAATTATTTTTAATAAAAGTTATAAAATCTTCTACTTTTCCAGTTGTAAAACCTTCTTTTAAAACTAATATTGCTGACTGCTCACTTGTTTTTAATACTATAAAATTTTTAGTTTCTAAAATTTGCTTTATTTGATTATATTCAAATTCTAAATGGACTTTTCCTTCGTCCATTACGATATTATTCGAAAAGTTAATATAAGTTTTTTCTATTTTTCCATTATTAAGTCTTTTTGAGTTTTCTTCTATTTGTTTTACAGTAATAATAGGTGTAAATAATGCACAAATACCTGATATACAACCTGCTGTTAGCATTATATAAGACTTTTCATTTTCAAATATAAAAAACAAAATAATTCCTACTATAAATATTATGTATCCGATAAAAATTATTTTTTTGCAAAGTATTTGATACACATATTCTTTAATCAATTTAATAGACATTGTATATTCATTTTGAAAAATTTTTTCTTCCATAATTTTCCCCCTTTATTTGTATTTATAATTATATATTAAAAATAATGGCATACCATTAAATGAACTTATGATAGAAAATGCTGAACAAAAATTAGAATTAAATTTAATTAAACCAATAACTTATACAAGAATAATGGAAACAATAAAGCAAATTGATGAAAGTCCAAAATATTATGGATATAAAAAATTATTTGAATTCTTTAAAAGATTATAGCGACTCTACCATAAAGAAAGTAAAAAAACAACTATTAAATGATTTTGAAGAAGAAAGATAACTAAAATAGGGCTATTTTTACAGTCCTATTTGGGTTATTCTATTTATTATTTTTGCTATTCTTATTCTTTTCACTAATACTTAACTGTGAAAAAATAGCACTAAACAAACTAGGTATGACAGCATACCCTGCATTTACTTCTCCTTTATAAATTATAATTTCTCATGCTAATTATAATTTAAAAGACAGATAGTTTTCAATAATCTATCTGTCCTATACTTTATTATTTAATACCAATCATGTTTTTCATCACGATTTAAACTTTTTATTTGTTTCATTTCTTCATCTATTAATTCAAAATCAAATATTGAAATATTTTCTAGTATATGACTTGGATTACTTGAACCAGGTACTACTACAACATTATTTTGATAATCCCATCTTAATATTACCTGTGCAACAGATTTATTATGTGATTCTGCAATTTTTACTAAAGTTTTATCACTTAATAACTCTTTTTGATGTCCTCTACCACCAAGTGGATACCATCCCTCCATAACTATCCCTAATTCTTGAATATGTTTTATTACATTGCTTTCTTGATAATATGGATGTATTTCATTTTGAACTAATACAGGTTTAATTGAAACTTTTGGTAAGAAGTCATCAATTTCCTCAATATAATAATTAGATAATCCTATTGACTTTATTTTTCCCTGTTCTACATATTTTTCTATAACTTTATATGCTTTTACATCATTTTCTCCAGGATGATGAAGTAACATTAAATCTATATAATCAATATCTAATTTTTCTAATGCTTGTTCAATAGCTACTTCTGTATCATCAAATTGATTTGGATAAAGTTTAGTCGTAACAAACATTTCTTCTCTTGTAACAATTCCATCTTCTATTGCTTTTCTAACAGCTTCTCCAACTTCTTTTTCATTACCATACATATATGCTGTATCAATTTTCCTATATCCATATTGAATAGCTGTATAAATAGAATTTACACAAGTTTCATCATGCAAACTATATGTTCCAATACCTAGCATTGGCATTTCATATCCATTATTCAATTTAACTGTTGGAACATTTTGTATTGTTCCATAATTGTATATTGAGCTCATAATAATAACCTCATTAATACTTTGATTATTTTCTATTTTCTCTTGTTTTTTTCCATAAAAAATAAAGTAAAAACTTATAAAAATAACAATTATAATTATTATAAAATATTTTTTCATTTAAAATATCCTTATTTTAAATTTGTTTTAAAAAACTCTACCATTTTATCAAAAGGTATTGCTTCCATATTATCATATAAATCTGTGTGAACAGCATTTGGAATTATCATTAATTCTTTGTTATCTGTATATTTGCTATTTGTAGTCATATTTTTATAAGCATCTTTACTGAAATAACAAGAATGTGCTTTTTCTCCATGTATAATCAATACTGCTGAACGAATTTCATTACTATATTTTAATATTGGTTGATTTATAAATGACATACATCCAATTTTATTCCATCCACCATTTGAATTTAAACTTCTTGAATGATAGCTTCTTCCTTTATAATATTCACTATAATCTTTAACAAAAAATGGTGCATCTTCTGGTACTGGAAGATCTACACATCCTCCTCCAAGTTCATAACTTCCGTTTTTATAATCTGTTATTCTTTGTGCATTTAAAGCCACTTTATTGTTATATCTTGTTTCTTCATTATCTCCCTCATCAAAATATCCATTTGCATTTACTCTAGTCATATCATACATTGTAGAAGCAACTGTTGCTTTTATTCTTGTATCAAGAGCTGCGACATTAAGAGCCATTCCACCCCATCCACAAATTCCTATAATTCCTATTTTTTCACTATCTACATTTTCCTGTACTGATAAGAAATCTACTGCTGCTTGGAAATCTTCTGTATTAATGTCAGGACTTGCCATATATCTAGGTGTTCCTGAACTTTCTCCTGTAAATGATGGATCAAATGCTATTGTCAAAAATCCTCTTTCTGCCATTGTTTGTGCATATAATCCACTCGCTTGTTCTTTTACTGCTCCAAAAGGTCCACATACTGCTATTGCTGGTAGTTCTCCTTCTATATCTTTGGGTATATACATGTCTGCAACTAAAGTCAATCCATATCTATTGTGAAATGTTACCTTACTATGATTTACTTTCTCACTTTTTGTGAATGTTTTATCCCATTCTTGTACTAACTTAAGTTTTTCACTCATTTTTACTACCTTCTTTCTTCTAGTTATTTGGAATTTTATCAATTTCCAAAGTAGGATCAATAGATGTAACATTTTCTACTACTTTTTCAGTTCCTGCTTTAATGGCTGTTTTATAGTACCACTCTTTATATTCAAATTCTTTTAAACAATTATTTAAATCATTTATTTGTTCTTCAATGATGTGCTTTTGTTCTAAAATTATTTCATATCTTTCTTGTAAAGTTGAGTCTCCTTTTTGAGCTAATTCTAGATATTCTTTAATTTTCTTAATAGGCATATTGATATTTTTCATACAGTTTAATACTCTAAGCCATTTGAAATCTTTATTTTCAAATACTCTTATACCATTCACTCTTTTTATATCTGGAAGTAAGCCCTCACTATCCCAATACCTTATTGTTGATGTTGTTACTTTCATCATATTAGCAATTTCTTTAATAGAATATGACATACTATTTTCTCCTTTCGTTTTTCATTATACAAGTTAAAGTGAACTTTAGGTCAATACTTTTTTGAAATTTTATAATATTTTTTTTATTTAAGTAATACTATTTTTTATAATATCCTTAATGTTATCTTTAACATTAAACGTTGCCTTGATAGCACTTCTGTATAAGAACTGCTATCAAAGCAACTACATAAATAAAAAAAAGCTCTTAACCAATTTAAACTTTTTTTCGAGTCAACACAATCCCAACAATTAATACAATAAGGATAATTGGTGCAATCCTAACAAATATCCATTCAAACGAATGAAATGCAACTCCAAAAACAGCTTTTTCAGGATTGTTATAATCCCAATTTAAATAAGGACTATTTAATAAGAATAAATATATAAAAATTATAATTGTGATTGCACATAATGAAATTATCATCCAATGAATTAATTTTCTTTTTGCATTATTCCTTTGCAATAATTGTAAGTTTATTATCTCTAATTTTTCAGAAATCACTTTCAAATCATCTGCTTTAGACTCTGAAATATTTTCTCCAAGCAAAGTGCTTACTGGTGTTTCAAGTACTTCTGATATTGAAACTAACATTTCTGAATCAGGAACTGATAGTCCTTGCTCCCATTTAGAAATTGTTTGTCTTACTACATTCAACTTAATAGCAAGTTCTTCTTGTGAAAGTCCTTTTGATTTTCTTAATTGTTTAATATTTTCTTTTAACATTTAGAACAACTCCTTTCTTTACAAACTATTATATGAAGAATAGTCCGTTGCTACAAGCAATAAATATTAACATTCAAAATTTATAAACATAAAATTGCATGTTACAAAAAAATTAAGCCCACAGTTGTGGGCTTTGTGCTACATGGTATACTTAGATTTACCAAATAATGAATTTGCAAGCTCTATTAATTCCTCTGGATCCATTTTCGGATTTTCTTTTTCATCAAGAGCCTCCAACGCAGCAATCGCTAAATCAACATTACTATCATCAGGTTCTGCTGTCGTTAAAAGCTGAAGGAGTTTCCCAAGAATATTGAAAGGAAAAAATCCATGTATAAATAATGGAACTATATATAAAACTTTTTCCGGAATTACAATTCCAAAATGAATATAAACAATAAAGCCAATAATTTGGGCTATAATCATTGCTGATGGAATTGTTCCACCACAAGTTTTACAAATTCTTGAAAATCTCTGTGCTTCCTTTATAGTTGGAACTCTTTTTAATTTCCGATATGCATTGAATACTTTATGCTCCGCTCCATGATTTTTTCTCAATTTTTTTCCGCCTTTTATCACCACGAACAGTATGCATATAAACTGTAAGATGGCATATATTAAAACCGGAAACAAATAGAAATTAATATCAATAAGATTATCTCTGATTTTGGGAACTAAAAAATATCCTTTTACAAAAGGCATTCCCAAACCAAGAAACAGTCCCAGAAGAAACTTAAAGAAATCTACTGCTTTGAAATTTTTTAGCTCTTCTTTTAGTATATCCTCCTCCTCTTCCACTCTTAGTTCAATGTCACCTGACGGTGTCCGAAGTGCTGTTGCTCTTATATTTTCTGAGCTTTTGAAATAAATCCAATTCTTATCTGACTGACCACGAGTAATTATCATATATACCTCCTAAAATATGTTATAAAGTTAACAGTAAACACTTTTATTATATCATATTTTACATAAAAAGTAAACGTGTTTGATTAATCACTATAAATATGATAGCACGAATTACAGAGATGCGGAAACTTGGTAATGAAGCTTACATCGGATATCTCATTAAATAGTCTCAAAAAAATCTCAATTGCAATTTTTTAAGAGTATTTACGCCCCCCTAGAAATCTGTTCTAGGGGGTTCGTTATATTTAAATAATTATAATGCTTTATATTTAGAAATATTTAATATATAATTATAAAAAATATTAATTTGTAAGGAGAACTAAATTGAAAAATAAAGAATTTTTACAAAAATTTTTTAATGTTATTCTTAAAGTTATAATAACATTAATTTATTTTATAATCGGTGTTCAATTATGTATATCTTTTTTAGATACCGTAATACATCCAGATGCAATGGGAATTAACTTTATTGCTTCACTTCCAACATTACCATTATCAATCTTTTTAATATGGCTTGCATTAAAATCTACAATAAATATTATCAAACATAATTTCAAAGTAACTACAATAGAAAAAATAATTCTAATATTTTTTACTATAACAGTTATACTGGCTTTTATTCAATATTACTATATTTACAAAATTTAAATAAGCAAAATTTGTACTTTATGTTAAGTTGTGTTATAATATACCATAGGACATTTTTTATTAGCCCTAAACCAAACTTTGGGAGGGCCTATTGTCCTCCCTTATTATATTTCATTTATTAAAAATAAGGAGGACAAAACATGAGAATAACAAATTTACCCGCATATCAGCACATCTATCAAAAATTTGAAAGTGGCGAATTTAAGCCTGGAATAGCAAGCGAACTACCAGTCTATACTTACGATGTAAATGAAACCGATAACTTAACAGTTGGTCACTATGTCGGAGGTATAAACTATTCTAAAATCCATTTGGAAGATGTTCCTGAAAGCTTTCAGACCCGAGACTTTTTCCTACATGTTGTATCATCTGTACACAAAGATGTTCTGGCTTATGTCAAAGAAAATCTTGGAAAGAAATTCAATCGAAATTTCTTCAAAGACCATATTGCTACTGAACATTATTCTCTTTCCTTTGAAGAAAATTGCTTCGAATATATGCCTCTTGAGTATATAGATGAAGAAATGGTTTCATGGGCAATGATTAAAGCCATTGATTCACGCTGTATCGATCGGAGAGGAGACTTCGAAGACTGGTTTTATTCAGTGGCAAAGCGGAAACCGGAAGTTCTAACACAAGATTTTTGGACTTTAGGCGCTAGAATTTTCGCCAAAAGAATGTATGGAAAAAATAAGTTTCTTGAGATAACACCTGATAAATACAAAACAAAGGAATACTATTTTGCAATGTGTCTTGAAAACAGTACTACTGTAATGGAGGACTTTCCCAAGGATGTTCTCTCTCCTGAATTCTTAATTGCTCTTATTAATGATAATATTAATAACATAAAAAGTTTTTCAGAAGAAGCTCTTGAACAAGAAGTTCCTGTAATTGGATTAGATAGTCCGCTTAAAATCTGGAAGGCTGTTCTAATGATTGATGGTTTCAATATCAGCAATATTACTCTTAATGATGAACGAACTGATTTCTTTCTTAATCGTTATGATGAGAATTCCAGTGAATACAGAATTGCTTTTAATGAGCGCTATCAGCAATATCTGCGGTCTAAAAAGGAAAATGAAGCTTAATGCACTATAATTTTTCTGGTTATTTTCATAAAGGAGTAGGCTCAATCTTTTTGAGTCCACTCCTTTTTATTGAAATAGCTCCTTTAGAAATTTTACTTTTGTAATGTTAATCGACTCAATAACTATTGAAAGGAGAATTTGTGAATAATAATAATTTATTAGAACAGAATGTTACCTTTCTAAGTCAGCTTGAAAGATTCAAATTAATACATTCTACTACAATTCCAGAAAAAGCTTTACTTTATTTAACGGAAAAATTGCAGAATTTGAAAATTGAAATTTTAGGCGATTTCTCTGGTAATGTTATTGACTTAATGAACCGTGGCTTACTTGAAGGCTGGTGCTGGGAAACAACAGAATCTTCAATTATGTTTTTAGAAGATACAGATTATATTGAACGGGGAAATTTAAAGTTCAATCAATATCATAAGTATTGGCATTCTTGGATTTGTTTTACATTTGAAGGTGAAGAATTTGCTTTTGATCCATGTTTGCAAATTTTAGTTGAAAAGCCAATATATTATCATATCTTTGAAATTGAAGTTAAAGGACATGTCACTGCAAAAGAAGTTCGTGAAGATTTAATTTATAGAATAAATCACCCTAAACCAAAAATTTATCTTTCAGAAGAAAGTGAGAAATTTATGAAAAACTTTTTTGAAAAATTTCTTTCTGAAAGACAAAAAACAGAAACTTATGTTGGAGGAAATGATGATGTGACATCCCCCATGTATCGAAACCACACTGGCTATAACGCTGTAATTGAAAATGGAGTAATAAAAGAATTAATTGCACATTTTTATTTAAATGGTTAATGCAAAAGGACTTCAATCACGAAGTCCTTTTTTCATTAAAATATTTTTCAAATTCTTGTTTTAACATTGGTTTTGAATAGTAATATCCTTGTATTACATCTCCCTTTATCTTCTTTATAAAATCTACTTGCTGTTTAGTTTCAACACCTTCTATAACTGTTTGAACATTCAAGCTTTGAGCAATAAGTATTATATGATTTATAATATTTCTACTACTATTCAAATCGGCTTTATCTACAAATATTTTATCAACTTTTATTACATCTATTGGGATATTTTGTAGCATTCCAAGTGATGAATAACCAGTTCCAAAATCATCAAGTGAAATTATAAATCCCTTTTCTTTTATTTTATTAGTTATTTTTACAATATCAATATTTGGAGCTACTGTTGCACTTTCTGTAATTTCTAAATCAATTGTTTTCCTATCTATATTATATTTATTTGCAATTTGTACATATTCATCTATAAAATTTTCATTTATAAAATGTTCTTGAGAAACATTAATTGAAACTATTGGATAATAATTATATTTTTCCTTCCATTCAGCAAGATCTTTACATACCTGTTCAAAAACATATAAATCTAATTTCATAATAAATTTGTTTTTTTCAAATAATGGAATAAATTTTGCAGGTGAAAGAATTTCATTATTCTTATACCATCTTACTAAAGCCTCTGCACCAGCGATTTTTTCGTTATCTGCAAATATTTTGGGTTGATATATAACTTTAAATTCGCCATTTTTTAGTGCTAATTCCATACAAGATTCAATTTGTTCTTCTTCAATTAATTCATTTTCAAGTTCTTTATCAAATATATAATAATTTTTATTATACAAACCTTTTATTTTAGAACGTGACATATAAGCTTTATTCAAACATTCATTAAAATCTTTATCTTCTGGGTTTATTTTATAAACTCCAATTGATAAATTTATATTTATATTCATATTATTTATTTGTAAATTTGAAAGTAATTTTATAATTTTATCTAATAAAACTTTTATATCTTCTTCATAATTAAATATAGATGCAAAAATATCGTTAGACATTCTACAAGTAATATTATCTTCAGGTAAAAGCTTTACTAATTTATTTCCTAGTTCTTTTAGCAAACTATTACAAAAATCATAACCATATATTTTATTTATTGCATTAAATTTATTTATATCTAGTGCTATTATATATTGATTTTGTAATTGTTTATGCAAATACTCTATTCCTTTTTCTTTAAAATAACTTGCGTTTCCAAGTGAAGTTATTTCATCTATGTAAGCTACTTTATATAATTTTTTATTTTGCTTTTGTTTTAATATATTTATATAAATACATATTGCTATTATAATAGTACTAATAAACAAAAATATTATAAATGATTCTTGATTAATTTCGTTCATATTACACCTCTATTTGTATTTTATAGTAAATAAAGTATTTTTTCAACTATTTTCCATTTTTCGTGAATTTGCAAATATACCAAAATTGTGATATATTATATTGTATAAAAAAGATTGGAGGATTACTTAATGTATGGAATTTTAGCAAACATAGTAGACTTTATTCACTTAATTGTTATTGTTTTTATGCTTGCAGGAATAGTTGACTGGAAAAGCTCACGGTATGTTAGAGTAAAAATATTTCATGATTATTTCTGTATAATGGTTTTGATTTTACAAGTTATATGTGGTTTAAAATGCCCTCTTGTAATTTTATCAGATCATCTTCGGCATTTGCAAAACCCAGAATATGAAATTGTATATACTCCATTTACAGAAAAAATATTCATGAAACTATTTGGAATCTCCATATCTAGTAATTGGGTATTTTTAGTAATTTCCATACTTGCTGTTTTAGGGATTTCTCATTTATTAACAGTAAAGAAAATAAGAAAAAACAAGAGCAGAATGTAATATTCTGCTCTCACCTTTTTTTCAAAGTTGAAGAAGCCAGCCCTAGTACAGGGCTGGCCTCTTTTTTTCTCATCTTACCGATCTTTGTCATTATTTACCGCCAATAGCTGCCAAGATTTCCACTTCATTGTCAATGTACAGATCAATGAGCGGATTGATGATTCCGGAAATGTCCTCAAAAAACTCCTGATCATCTGCATCCATCTTCGGAACGTATCCATTTTCTTTGATTTCGCGGATAGCCCGTTTTACAGCCGTATTGAAAGAAATTGTTTTTGTTTCAACAACGATATTTACAGCTCTGCCGTAAATAATCTTTTTCTTGTAGTCCGGCTCCAGGTACTTAGCGAAATAATCCTTCTTTCTGATGTAATTGTATACGCCGATCCCGCTGAACTGTGAGAAATCAAACTTCTTTCTGAGTTTCACCGAAAGCAAAACATTGGAAAGGGTATTTTCCAGTTTTCCAATATTCAAGACGCCAAAGAGGGCATCAAATGCTGTTACGATATACCGCTTTACCTCTTCCTCAGAAAAACCTTCCTCGGTTTCAGCCACAAACTCAGGATTCACTGCTTCCAGCTCTCTGATCTCTTTGGTCATGATGCTCATATGCATCCTCTTGTTAGTGAATGTTTCGATGCGTCCAAAGACCTCTTCCAGAGTCTTAATTACAGGATCTTCTTTCTGCTCGACTTTCAGAATCTTCAAGATTTCTTGTGCCATCTGTTCAAACTGTTCCTGCTGTCTCTGCTGTTCTTCATTCAGTTTCCGTTTCTCCTCGTCCGTTTTTTCGAAAAAATTTCCGAATTTCTCTAATTCTGCCATATTTGTCCTCCTTATAATGACTTCTATATTTAATTGTAACATTAATATTGTAGCACAAATTTACATAACTATCAAGTATTATCCCAAAAAAGATTAAGTCCTTGCTTTTACAGCAAGGACTCATCTTATGGACGTTATTCAATTGTAAGAATTTCTAATCTACTGTGAAATATGAGTTTTTAACCACTCCAGCTTTATTGTATCCTCTGTGGAGATGTGCCTCAATTACATCGCCAATTTCAACAGAATTGTACAATTCCTCATTGTCGATACAATCTTCAAACTCATTCCACTGTAAAAACACATTATATTGTGCAGGATGATGATGCATTTGTGGAACACTTACTTTTCCAGATTGAATAAAACTTGTTGTTGTATATGATGATGAATAATTTTTTCCAACAACTCTTACCATCACAGACAACTCATCATACTCTAAAAAAGCATTCCGAATTTCGATACCTAGCCCAAAAAGTACTATTGCAACTACCACAACCAAAAGTATTATAATTACAGCCATACCAATATTATATGTCATTTTTTCTCTCCTTTAAAACTATTGTTTATGGTTACTTATGATAATGTTTTTGCAATCAGTTGCATCATAGCAAAGCAATTGGTTGAACAATTGGAGTTATCAAAACTATCCAATTTATCAATTAACCAGCTAGATGTGAGTTCATTACCAGTTATCGGATATCTTATTACTGTAACCCAAGGAATTAAAGAATTTCCCTTTCTCAGCATAATCTCAATATCGCCATCTTTAGCATAGCAATATCTACCATTACCTTCCTGAAAACTTCTGTACTTACATCCTATGGTTTCTGGAGTATATAATACCAAACCACTATCGATGTTAACAGCCTGTATATTGCCAATAAATTTGGCAACTTCCACAAGAAGTTTTATAAATCTTTCCTTGTATGGCTGTATCCATTTCTCACTGCAATTTGGTGCATCAGGCTCTTCTTCTGAACAGAAGGAAAACTCAAATGTCCAGATAGTATTACTCTGATTATGTCCAGTATAAAGACACTGTAATTTTTCATTTTTTATTGTATACATCTCATGACCATAACTATGTTGTGAATTATGATCAATCCAAACCCGTCCATAGTCTCCTTCCAGTTTTTCAGAATAGAATGGTGCCCACAGCCTTTTTCCAAACATTACATTTTTTACTGGCTCAGCTCTTGATACTTCCAAAGTCTCCATAATAATTTCATCTGGAACTTTGAATTCAAGCGGATAAAATATTTTGAATCCTCTCTTTTGCCAATTGGTATAAAGACCTACTATACCTTTGTCTGTTTCGATGTTAATTCCCCAACCTATTTCCATATTTTTACCTCCTTATAATAATTCGGAGGTCCATGCCTCCGAAATTAATGGTTTCTGAGACATAGTTAATAAGTTACTAGTATATTATATCATAATTTACATAATATTGCAAAATAAAAATACAATCCGAGCAATGGATTGTATTTTTGTTTTAATTTGGGGATTTTATATTGTAAATGTTTTACAATATACCCATTTTTTATCATTACTTTATGAACTATTTATTAACAATTCATATTTTTTCTAAAATTCTAATTTTTCTTCAACATATTTTTTAACATCTTCAATTTTAATTCTTATTTGTTCCATTGTATCTCTATCTCTAACTGTTACACATCCATCTTCAAGAGTATCAAAATCAACTGTTACACAATAAGGGGTTCCTATTTCATCTTCTCTTCTATATCTTTTTCCTATGCTTCCAGCTTCATCATAATCACACATAAAATATTTTGAAAGTTCAGTGTAAACTTCATCTGCTTTTTCAGATAATTTTTTAGAAAGTGGTAAAACAGCAACTTTATATGGAGCTAATGCTGGATGTAGCTTTAATACAGTTCTTATATCTCCTTCTGCAACCTCTTCTTCAAAATAACTATTACATAAAAATGCAAGTGTTACTCTATCAGCTCCAAGTGATGGCTCTATACAGTATGGAATATATTTTTCGTTTGTTTCTGGATCTAAATAATTCATATCTTCTTTTGAATATTCCATATGTTGTTTTAAATCAAAATTAGTTCTGTCTGCAATTCCCCATAATTCGCCCCATCCAAATGGGAATGCAAATTCTATATCTGTTGTTGCATTACTATAATGTGAAAGTTCAGCTTGTTCATGATCTCTTAATCTAATATTTTCTTCTATCATTCCTAAATTTAATAACCATTTTTTACAATAATCTTTCCAATATGCATGCCATTCTAAATCAGTTCCAGGTCTGCAGAAAAATTCAAGTTCCATTTGTTCAAATTCTCTTGTTCTAAATGTAAAATTTCCTGGTGTAATTTCATTTCTAAATGATTTTCCTATTTGGGCAATACCCATAGGTAATTTTCTTCTTGTTGTTCTCATTACATTTTTAAAATTAACAAATATACCTTGTGCTGTTTCTGGTCTTAAATATATTTCTGACTTAGCGTCTTCTGTTACACCTTGAAATGTTTTAAACATTAAATTAAACTTTCTAATTCCTGTAAAGTTGTGTTTTCCACAATTTGGGCAATCTATGTGATTATCATCCATAAATTTAATCATTTCTTCATCTGACATACCATCTGCAATCATATCTTTTCCATTGCTATGAGCCCATTCTTCTATAAGTTTATCAGCTCTATGTCTTGTTTTACATTCCTTGCAATCTATTAAAGGATCTGAAAATCCTCCAACATGTCCTGATGCAACCCATGTTTGTGGATTCATTAATATTGCTGCATCTAGCCCAACATTATATTTGCTCTCTTGAACAAATTTTTTCATCCATGCTTTTTTTACATTATTTTTTAACTCTACTCCTAGTGGACCGTAATCCCAAGTATTTGCAAGTCCTCCGTAGATTTCAGAACCAGGATAAACATATCCTCTCGCTTTGCATAAGTTTACAATTTTCTCCATTGATTCTACCATAATAAAAAACCTCCTTTATTTTGTTTTCTAAGGATTCGTTTTTTATAAAACAAAAAACTTACATCCTTAGCATAAAGCTAGGGACGTAAGTTCTACTCACGCGGTTCCACCCTAATTGGCATTTCCTGCCCACCTTAATTAATATTGCTCCAAAGCTCCAAAATATATTTTCTATTGCTTGTTTTTCACTATCACAAACTCACTTTAAATAGCTTTTACATATATTTCCTCTTTTTCATCGCAATTCATATATTATGTTAAATATTTTACAACAGTTATATATAAATGTCAAGAAAAAATTTTTAGCGTTCAACATCTTGATCTTTATTTCTTGTAATTTGAATATCATCAAAAGATGTATATTCCTCTACTTTTGGATTATTCATATCTATCTTTGAACGTTTATTATTCTTTTTTCTCATTCTAATTACTCTTATTGGATTTTTATTTGCTAGACCATTCAAATCTCTTGGATCATCATCTATAAATATTCCATTTTGATAATTTATATCTAGCAAAAATTTTAATTCTGTTGTCATCATTATTCCATCAAAATATTTTCCAAGACCTGAACCCATTATCTTTCTCATCTGATATTCTTGATTTGTTTTTGGTAGATATGTTAATATAAATGCTTTATCTCCATTTTTCTTTAATCTTTCTAAAAATCTTTTAGCATCATCAAATACTAGATTTTGACCATTGTCTATTACCTCATTTACTCCAGATACAACAAAGTTAGAATCAACCTGATACTTTTTAGACATACCTTCAGCAAATGTGAATATATTATCTAAAGTAGAATTAAAATTTGCTTTTGCTTCTTCAAACAATAGATTTGCATCCTTTCCTGTTTTTTCAGATATTCCTTTACTAATAGAACCTAGCATTAATGCTGTTAATTTTGCTGTTTCATATAATGTATTATCGAAATCTATGTAATAATTCATTCAAACCTCCATATTAAATAATATTTATATTATTATCATAAATTTACAATATTTGCAAATTTTTATAATTCTTAATATTCTATTAATAACAAAATAATATTATGTTAATTGTTTTTGCAGTTATGAAAACTACTTTTTTTCTTTTTTAGGCTGTGGATAATGTGGATAAATCTGTGAATAACTTATTTGATTGCACTTTTTCGACACATTTTATTCACAATATTTTTTTAAGATATTATTAAAAAATTTATTATCTATTTTTTATGTGTACAGTATGTATGTTTGGTTAACATTAAAGTTATTGTTGAAAAATATTATATTAACTGTTTTATTTGTATTTTTTTGTCAATTATTCCCCTTTTTTATCTTTCTTCTTCACTTTTAGTAAAAATTATGTTATATTATGAGATATTAAATATTACTTGAAAGGATAAAAAATGTTTTCTAATATTAAAAATAAAATTAAAGAAATGCAATCAAATTCAAAAACATTTCTTATAACCAAATTTAAAAATTTAAAGTCGTTTATATATAAAAAGTTTGAAAAACCTATTAAGTTTGTACAATCAAAAATGATAGAAGTAAAAAAATTATTGCAAAAAATTGCTACTAAACTACACTTACCAGAATTTTGTAAAAAAACAAGATTAGATAAATTTTATAATTTTTTAAAAAGAATTATTAATGTACAATTACTCAAAAAAATATTTCTACTTATAGTAATTCCATTTATTATATATCTATTTTGTCAATTCTTATGCAATGGAAAATTTATTTTTGAAAAACCTAGAATGAAGCTAAACTTTTTAATTATATATTTCATCCTTGGAATTTTTTATTGTTTAATTGGTAAAATAAAAATTAGTTTATACTTAACTTTACTTATTACATTTGCAACTGGATTTGTAAATCACTTTATAACAGCATTTAGAGGAACTCCACTTGTTCCTTGGGATATATTCTCTTTAAATGTTGCACTTACAGTATTACCTACATTTAAATTTTCGCTTTCAAAAAATTTAGTTTGTGGAATATTACTATTTATATTAGGAATTTTTATATTAAGAAAAGTAAAAATAAAAAGTTATAGAAATAATAAATTTAAAATATTATATAGATTTGTAGTTTGTTGTATTACATTATCATTTTTTATGAATTTCTTCTTAACACAAGATTTAATAAAGAAATTTGAACTAGATGAAAATTGGGATCCTAAAGAGGAATATCACAACAATGGATTAATGGCAAGTTTATTTAAACAAGCAAAAAATCTTATAATTACTCAACCAGAAAATTATGATGTAAGTTCACTTTCAGAGGTTGCCTCTTCAATAAAAGTTCCAATTGTTAATCATGATGAAAATTTTGAATATCCAAACATTATTACTATTATGAATGAATCCTTTGCTGATTTATCTACTATTGGAAAATTTTCTACAACAGAAGATTATTTACCTTTTTATAGAAGTTTATCTGAAAATACCATTAAAGGAAATCTGCATGTTTCAATATTTGGAGCGCAAACACCTAATAGTGAGTGGGAATTTTTAACATCAAATTCAATGGCTTTTGTTCCCAAAAGAACAATCCCTTATCAACAATATGTTTTAAGAAATTC
>Ga0209064_1001566_pt1 | contig 33668 bp, 26 predicted proteins | sample Inofromicrocosms_FD_187498 | JGI IMG/M metagenome (GOLD analysis project Ga0209064, IMG submission 187498) | Mouse cecum microbial communities from Vienna, Austria - Inoculum for glucosamine and mucus D2O microcosms (SPAdes) (version 2) | ecosystem: Host-associated > Mammals > Digestive system >... | reverse complement strand
TTAAGCACGAACCGGAGATAATGTTTATCATCATCCGAAAACCCTTCATTCTGATTGATCAGCTTCAAAAGCTTTGTCTTTGTCCGGGTCCACTGACATTTGATATCGCCCAGTGCATCGAAAACCGCCAGATAGAAGTATACCGACGGCATCCCTAATACTTCCCGGTAACCGCTGCTTGTCATCTCGTTCTGCACCGTATATCCCGGGTAGATCTTAGACAGGCTTGTAATCCCTCCGTAACGCCTATACACGTAATTTTTCACCTTCATGTAATCCCCGGCAATCTCCAGGAGCTTCTGCATATCAGCCTCTGGGATTGGTTTGCTGTTATACTGATGAATGGTTTTACATACTTTTTCTGATGACATATCCCACCTTCCAAGTATTTCTGATGCAATCGGCTAATGTAATTATTCGAATTGCCTGCCTTGATGCATCTGTTTTACATATTTCTACTTTGATATAGATCAGCAAAATTCCTTCAAACGGCGTATTTCTGCCGTATCCGCCCATTACGAAAATGTGTAGTTTTTCGTAATAATCTATATGGAAAAATTTTTATGCAAATATAATAAAAAAAGAGGGTTAAGTTTATTGACTTATTGTCGATAGTATATTAGGATGGTTAAGAGTTTACTGCAGAATTCTCATTACGAAAAACTACACATTTTCGTAATGGTTTTTTTATATTCCGCAGAATCTAATACTGACCGGCAATTGAGAAAATAGAAAGAAGCCCCAAAGAATCTAGGCAATAGATTATCCAATGGCAACCCAGAAACATAAAACAACGAACGCCCGTGCTTTTCTACTGGCACAGGCGTCCGTCTCAAGAAAATATCCTCATATCTATACAACGGTTTCCACACGCACTTTATCTCCACAACAAGCTCCTAGATACCGATCTGTTTCTTCATAATTAAAATTGAAACTAATTATATACCCTTTCTTTAAATTCCCGAAACTTTAGCAAACCGCTTCTACAGACGGCAGGCTTCCATAATACAATCTTACCGTAACCTGTCTTCGGCTGTCAACTTCAAAAATATGCCGCCTGCACAGTCAAAAACAGGCTGTCCCCCAGTTCTTCACCAGAGCACAGCCTGTTCCCTACAACCTTATTCTCACAACCATATCTCACATAACCTTGTCACTCACGTATACCGCTTACTTCCCCTGCATCCTCTTAATAACCTTAAGCCTCGTGAATTCTTCTCTCTCCTTCTCCTCCAGCGCATTATTGATCGTATACACCAGATTACTGTACATCGGAATCGTGATATTCTTAAGCGCATTCGCCCGCTTCTGCGTCTTCTTAATATTCGCCGCAAGCCGGTACGCCGCATTCTCAACCTCCGCCAGCTTGATCGTCAGGTTCTTAACCTGCCGGAACGCCTCCCTGGCGATATCTATAGACTCCTTCGTCGTACCAAACGCATAAGTCAGATCATTCTGCTTGTCGTCATACTTGATATGCGGAATCTCCGTGCCCATGATACTCCTGGTCTGGATACGGATGGATTCCTCGATAGGAACCGTAAACGCAAGCTCCTGCACCTTACTGATCCCCTGCTCGATATTCGCACGCTGAAGGCACACATACGCCCTTGTAAACGTCGTATCGATCTCTTTCTGTATATTCTTCGCCTCGTCGATCAGCTCCATCAATTCCTTGAGAAGGATATTCCGCTTCTTATCCATCAGGTCATACCCCTGATGGGCAAGCGCAAGAGAATTCTTGGCAAGCATCAGATTTCCCTTGGTAGGAAATTCTCTCGGATCCATATGCAGACCTCCTTATCTACCCAAATCATTCCCCGCCGTATCCCGGCCGATACACCGATACACCATTACACCGTTAAATCGTTAAATCTGAAGCTGGCCTTCTTCTTTTGGATAATATTTATCGATCAGCTTCGTATCAATCCTGTCAAGCTCTTCCTTCGGCAGATAGCCCAGAAGATGCCACCCCAGATCCAGCGTATCCTGGATAGAACGATTCTCTGTCGGTCCCTGTCCGATATAATGCTTCTCAAATTCTTCACCAAACTTCAGATACTTCTTGTCAAGCGGCGACAACTCGTCTTCACCGATAACAGACGCCAGGTTCCTTGCCTCTCCCACCTTCGCATAAGCCGAGAACAGCTGATTGGCAAGCCCCTGATGGTCTTCTCTCGTGTATCCTTCTCCGATACCGTCCTTCATCAGACGCGACAGGGACGGCAGGATACTGATGGGCGGATAGACCGCCTGCCCGTGCAGATTCCGGTCGAGCACCACCTGTCCCTCTGTAATATATCCTGTCAGGTCAGGGATCGGATGTGTGATATCATCATTCGGCATAGTCAGGATCGGAAGCTGCGTCACCGATCCATTGGAGCCCACGACGATCCCCGCACGCTCATAAAGCGTCGCAAGTTCACTGTAGAGGTATCCCGGATATCCCTTTCTGGACGGGATCTCTCCTTTGGAGGAGGATACCTCACGCATAGCCTCCGCAAATGAAGTCATATCCGTCAGGATGACCAAGATATGCATATTGCACTCAAATGCCAGATATTCCGCCACCGTAAGCGCAACCTTCGGCGTGATCAGACGCTCCACCACCGGATCGTTCGCCAGGTTCAGGAACATGCACACATGGTCGGACACACCGCTCTCCTCGAAGGTCTTGCGGAAGAACTCTGCCACGTCATGCTTGACGCCCATCGCCCCGAACACAACCGCGAAATTCTCATTCGCCCCGTCGCCCAATGACGCCTGCTTTACGATCTGCGCCGCAAGCTGGTCGTGGGGAAGGCCGTTTCCGGAGAAGATCGGAAGCTTCTGTCCGCGGATCAGCGTCGTCAAGCCGTCGATCGCCGAGATTCCCGTGCGGATATAGTTCCTTGGATATTCTCTTCGCACCGGATTCAGCGGAAGCCCGTTCACATCCCGCTTCTCTGCTCCGATGATCCTTCCAAGACCGTCGATGGGCACACCCACGCCATTGAAGGTACGCCCCAGCACTTCCGGGGATACCGCCACCTCCATGGGATGGCCGGTCAGCTTCGTATGGGTATTGCGAAGAGACATATTCTCCGTCCCCTCGAACACCTGTATGATCGCCTTATCTTCATATAACTCGATAATACGTCCCATCTTCTTCGTATTACCGTCTACCACAAACTCTACGATCTCATCAAAGAACGCACCCTGAAGCCCTTCTAACACTACCAGAGGTCCGTTGATATTACTGAGTCCCAGATATTCTATTGCCATGTACGGTTCCCTCCTTACGCGTTCTTTGCGATCACGCTGTTATAGAATTCATCAATATCTTTCTTATACAGATCAAGCATCTGCAGATTGTCGTTTGCCACGTCATACTTGATCGCGATGACTTTTTCAAAAATGCCTTCCGCCTTCAGCACAGACATCGGCTGCCCCATCGCCACCAGATGCCTCGCCGTCCGGTAGAGATGCAGGATCACATCCATCATCTTGAACTGCTTCTCCATAGAGACGCAGGTATCATCCTTGTGAAATGCATTCTGCTGCAAGAAGCCCAGACGGATCACCTTCGCGATCTCTAAGACCAGTTTCTGATCATCCGGCAGGACGTCCCCGCCGATCAGCTTCACGATCTCCATCAGGCTGCTCTCCTGGTTCAGGATCGCCATCATCCGGTTCCTGTAATCCACGAACTTCGGCGATACATGATCCGCATACCACCCGCTTAAGTCATTCAGATACTCGCTGTAACTGGACAGCCAGTGGATTGCGGGGAAATGCCTGGAATACGCCAGCGACTTATCCAGTCCCCAGAAGCAGCGCACGAAACGCTTCGTATTCTGCGTCACCGGCTCGGAGAAATCTCCTCCCTGAGGGGATACCGCGCCGATGATCGACACAGACCCGCTCTCGCCGTTCAGCGTCTGCATCATGCCCGCCCTCTCATAGAAGGCTGACAGCCTGGACGCAAGATAAGCCGGGAAGCCTTCCTCCGCCGGCATCTCCTCCAGTCTGCCGGACAGCTCACGGAGCGCCTCCGCCCATCGGGATGTGGAATCCGCCATGATCGCCACATCATACCCCATATCCCGGTAATACTCCGCCAGCGTAAGCCCCGTATAGATCGAAGCCTCACGGGCTGCAACCGGCATATTCGAGGTATTCGCGATCAGCGTCGTCCTATCCATCAGCGGATTGCCGGACTTCGGGTCTACCAGTTCCGAGAATTCCTCCAGAACCTGTGTCATCTCATTTCCGCGCTCACCGCAGCCAATATATATGATAATATCCGCATCCGCCCACTTGGCGATCTGATGCTGCGTCATAGTCTTTCCGGTTCCGAAACCGCCCGGGATCGCCGCTGTCCCGCCCTTTGCAATAGGAAACATCGTGTCAAGGATACGCTGTCCCGTCACAAGCGGCACACTTGCCGGGAAACGCTGCGATACCGGCCTTGGCACACGGATCGGCCACCGCTGGGTCATCGTAAGCTCCTTCCTGCTGCCGTCCGGTAGTTCCAGGGTCACCAGTACGTCCGAGATCGTATACTCCCCGTCCGGAACCACAGATACAACCGTACCTTCCACGTCCGGCGGCGCCATACATTTGTGAAGGATCGCCTGCGTCTCCTGCACCTCTGCGATCACCGTCCCGCCGTGAACCGGATCACCCGCAGCCACCGTGATATGTGTCTCCCACAGCTTCTCCTGATCCAGAGAATCCACGCTGACGCCTCTGGTGATAAATGCTCCGCCATTATCGGCGATCCGTTCCAACGGACGCTCGATCCCGTCGAATATATTATTCAGGATTCCCGGCGCAAGGGTCACGGACACTGCCCCTCCTGTAGATTCTACGGTCTCGCCGGGGCGAAGCCCTGACGTCTCCTCATATACCTGTATCGTGGTCAGATCCTTATCCAGGGAAATGACTTCGCCCACCAGCTTCTCTTCCCCTACATACACCATCTCTGACATCTTGAATTCCGTCTTTCCCTTGATGTAGATCACAGGCCCGTTGATTCCGTAGATTTTGCCAGTCGTTACATTATCCAACCTGCACACCTCCCTTGAACACAAACTTTCTGTATTCACTCTCGATCGCGCCCTTGAAGGCATGGTCGATCAGTACATTCTTCTCATGGATCACCGCGCGCACGCCGCCAACGAAGTCCTCTTTGCTCACCGTCAGCGTCATGCCCGTATGCTCTTCCAGATATTTCTTCTTATCCTCGTCCGTCGGATTAATATAGATCGTCATGGACGCGCCGTCCGCGAACCTTGCCGCCTTCTCTATATAGGCGATCAGCAGGCGCGGATACTCGTCCGTCTTCATATATTCCTGTACCACTTCATTGACTTCCTCGAACAGCTTCTTCTTCAATTCCTTCTGCGTCTTGCTTAACTCCCGCTTCAACTCCAGCTGCGCCTTGGACATCGCCATATTAAGCTGTTGCTGCGCGCCGACACGCTCTGCCTTCACCCGCGTCTCCGACTGGCGGAGGATCTCTGCCCTGTGCTGTTCGAATACGCCAAGCAGCGCGTCCTCATGCTGTTTCATGATCGCATTGCCTTCTGCCCTGGCTTCCTCCATCGCTGCGGCCTGCAGATGTGATATCTTTTCTTCTATTGTCAAGTGTGTCACCTCATTTTATTCCTGTTCAGCCATGTGCCTGCATCCCTTTTGAATAGGCCTCACATCGGCTCAACAGCCGCTTTATAGTTTCAGGCCAATCGCCTCATTTACATAAGATGTGATAAAGTCCTTCTTACGTCCGGTCCCGTGTCTGTCAGGAATCTCGATAAGCAGCGGCATGGTACGCCCAAGCTTGATCTCGTCGATCAGGTCCGGGAACTCCCTGCCGAACTTCTCCGTCAGCAGGATCACCCCCACCGCCTTATCATTCATTGCATTTTCGATCGCCGATCTAAGCTCATCTCTTTCGTGAACCACGATGCCGTCTACTCCCGCAAGCCGCATTCCTGTCAGTGTATCGACATTATCACTGATCAGATACATCTTCATCTTACAATTTACCCAAGATCATGAAGGAGATGATCAGTCCGTACAGACACACACCTTCCGCCAGACCTACGAAGATCAGGGACTTACCAAGAGCGCTTGAGTCCTCGCTGATCGCGCCAAGCGCGGCGCTCGCAGCGCTCGCTACGGCAATACCACCGCCGACACAGGAAAGACCGGTTGACAGCGCAGCGGCGAGATAGCCGAATCCGACAGCATTCGAAGCAGCCTCTGCGGCGCCTTCGGCAGCCTCCGCAGGCGCTCCGCCGAACATCATGATCGCCGCAACAGCAAATGCTCCGAAGTAGAAGAATGCATTTACACCGATCGCTCTCTTATAACGTTTCTTTGTCTTCTCTCCGATCAGATAATATCCGAACGGGATGATGATACTGAGTACCAGCGCTGTGATGAGTAATAATTTCACTGTTAATGACATGATTGATATCCTCCTCTTACTTTTATCCTTATCTTATATATTCGCATCCTATTGCATTATATTATAACTTCTTCTGCTTATTAAAAGGCTTGAACTCCCTGCCGCTTCCCTTGTAGAACCGGCTGAACATCTCGTAATACTCAAGACGCAGCACCTGGATCCCGACGATCAATCCCTCCAACGCGCATACGACCACATTTCCAAGAATGATCCCGAACAGGTTCGGCGTTCCGTTCTCTGCGCCCGACAGCATAAGCACTACTTCCATGATCGCCGCATGGCTGACCGCAAATGCGCCGATACGCACATAAGACAGCGTATTGGAAAAGTAACTCAAAAGCGTCTCGAACAACTCGAAGAAGCCCTGTACCAGGAACATTGCCTTGCTCTCTTCCATCTTCTTATGATTGTGCTCCACCAGGTTCGTAAGCGGTTCCTTGAACACGAACAGAAGGATCGGGATCCCTAAGAATACCGCCATCAGGATATTCCCCGGAACCTTATGGCCGGTCATGTACAGTACGATGGTCAGTACAAGAAATCCATAGAACACAAGCCCCGCCACACCGTTCGTTGAAAACCACAGGTTCTCCGTATCGTGCGCCTTTGCCGCGTTGACAATCTGGAAGATCATCACCAGAATATTAAGCGCCATTCCAAATCCGATCGCTATAATGAATACCGTATTCAACTGTCCGATAAACGGCAGGTTTGTCATCGCCTCCACCGGACGCAGCCAGATCGCAGGAATGATATCTTCGAATCCGAAGATACTGCCGAACAACACCCCGAAGATCATAGAGAAGATACCCGCGATCGAGACGATACCCGCCAGGTTCATCTTCTTCTTAAGATAAATGAGTCCGCCGATCGCAAACAGGCAGAAGCCTTGTCCCACATCTCCGAACATCGCGCCGAAGATAAATGTATACGTAAGCGCCACGAACATGGTCGGATCCATCTCGTCATGCGCCGGAAGCCCATACATCTGGATAAACAACTCAAAGGGCTTGAAGAATCTTGGATTCTTAAGCTTAGTCGGAGGCTCACCGAAGAACTTCTCACGATCCTCTTCCACGACGATAAACACCCTGTCGTCGTCTTTCGATTCCTCCAGGAGCGCCGCCACGTCGGCTTCTCCCATCCAACCGCAGAGGATATAGTAATCTTCCTTCGATTCTCCCTCGTCCGTCCTCGCCGCCATCTTACGGACGTCAAAATTATTCGACAGCTCTTCAAGCCGCTTCCTGGTTCCCAGAAGCTTCGCCGAGCGGCTGTTCACGAGTTCCTCGATCTCTTTGTCGATCTCCTCCATCTGCTTTTTGGTATCCTCGATATCCCTCTGCATACTGGCACAGGCATCCTTCGGCGTCCCGATATACTCCGCCGGGATCGTGATCTTTTCAAAATGCAGAGAATTAAACGCCGAGTCCACCTTGCTCATATCCGCGTTCGCTACGAAATAACAGCCGTAGACGTAATTCTCGTTTCTCGTGCCCTCAAGGAACACTGCCTGCAGATCTCCGAACAGATACTTCTCAAGCTTCTTATAATAATCAAGGCTGATCCTCCCGAAACGGATCTTCATATACTTGTACCGCATCGTCTTATGCAGGTCCAGGTTCAGCGGCGCGAACGGCTCTAAGACATTCAGCTTCTCCCTGGTATCAGTCTCCTTCTTACTAAGCAGCTCCTTCTTCTCCTGCAGGTCCAGATAGTCATGGTTCAGCTCCCTGATAAAAGCAAGCATCTCATCCTTTGACAGCGTCTGGTCCATCTTATCCGCACCCTCCGGCAGAAGCTCCGCAAACTGCTCCGCCTTCGCCAGCGCATCCTTATACGGATTCACCTCGATAAATGGCAGAAGGTTATCTGTCGTCTTCAGTTCTGTAACCGCATTCTCAAGCTGCATCTCGTATTTCGACAGATATTTCTCGCATACACGGTCGATATCGGTTCTCGGACCGCTGATGCTTAAGAATTTCATCTTTACAATCATTGAATCACACCTCCTAAGTATCCTAACGTCTCTCTTGAAGTTAAGCCGTAACGGATACATTCAAGGGCCGTAGTTAATTTGTAGATCTCTTCTTCCTTCAAGAACAGATATGTGTTCACCGTCGCGATAGAGTAAGGATTTCGTCTCCGGTCGCTGATACACTGGCGTTCCAGACATTCCTTATACGTGGCTTCCAGCGTCTTCCCGCTGATGTCCGCGTACTTCCTTGCATAATACGTATCCTCCAACCGCTTCTCGAATTCCTCCACCGTCGGCGCCTCCACCAGGTTCTTGAACTCCTCGATCCCTAATCTGTATTGAATCGGGATCGTCAGAGAATAGATGTCCGGCGCAAGCATGTTATAATACTTCTTCGCACGGTAGATCCACTGTATATTCAGAAGATCGATCTTCGTACCGAAGTCCCGGATATACATCTCGCGCTCCTTTCCTTTAAGAAGCCTCCGGTTCTTCCTCCACATCTCGGAGAAATAATACAGGTCCAGCGCAAGATCATAATCAAAAAGCGTCGTACTCTCCGAATCAATAAGAGGTTTTAACGGTTCATAATATTCCGTATCCTTCAGGTTGTCGATCAATTCTGCGATGTTCCTCGATGTGGCAAGCTTATCTATGGATATCTGAGAATATTTATCAAAAAACACCTTCTTATACTCTATATCAAACGGCATATCATAGTGGTTGAATACGATACGCAGGCAATAATTGATCAGGTCGATCTCATATCTCTTCCAGTAAAGCTTCAGGAACTTCTTCTGCTCCATTCCCGCAAAACGGAAGATCCGCGTATAGTCGTCGAACAGGGATTGATACAGTATCTTCTCCATGTTCCCTCTATGATACAGCGATATATCCATCTGCTCCACATATCTTGCATAAGCCGGTTTGCCTTTCAGATATTCGATCGCCTCCGGGACGCTCCTTAAGTTCGCGATATTCTCGAAGTCCCTCTTCGTAAGAAGCTTCGCCTGCATCGCCCGCACCTTCGTGGTGAGCCCGCTGTATGTCATTACATTTCCCATGCCCTACACCTCTGCTATATGCGACAGGATCTCCCTGGCGTATGCAGTATGATTCTCCTCGAATTCCTTCTTCAGATTATCAATCGCCGAACGGTTCTTCTCCCGCTCCTCATTCAGGATCCGTTCCATCTTCTCCTGTGCATCCCGCCTGATCCTCTCCAACTGCTTCCGGGTCTCATCCTCGATCGCCGCGTCAAAACGGTCTCTCTGGTTCTGGATCCTCTTCTCGATCTCACTCTTCTGGGCCTGTGCATGCTCCACAATCGCTTCTGCCGTTTCCTCGATATCCGCTATCTTCTTGACAACTGTGTCCACCTGGCCACCTCCATTCCTCCACTTTTTCCAGTTCACCGGCAGGTCAGTCAGGTTTTCATGTATAATACCGCATGATATCACATAGAAACCGTGCCCTTTCCCGTCATTTTTGCACACAATTATAATATACTCCGATTTTTTCAAATTTCCATAGTCAAATTTACCAAAAAAACAGCTCTTTGTTATAGATTTCACACACTTATATCGAATTGACTTTTCCGCCCTCCCATTATAAACTATGAAACATACAAAAACACTTGAAAACAGGGAGGGATCGCATATGCGCCTAAGAAATATTCCACGCGCCGGCAGCGTACTGGACGCGTGTAAAGAAGTTGTTAAAGATGAAACAGAATACCGCGGCAGGTGGCGGGAAATATTTGGCAATCCCCGCCCGATCCATATAGAGATCGGAATGGGGAAAGGACAGTTCCTGCTGACCCTCGCCGCAAAGAACCCGGACATTAATTATATTGGGATCGAACGGTACTCAAGCGTGCTGCTCCGGGCGGTGGAAAGGTTCCAGAGCGAAGGCGGCAGCGCCAAGATACCCGCCCAAGGAAAATTGCCAGACGATCATGCGCCGACAGACAAGCCGGGAATTTCCAATATCCGCTTCATCTGTATGGATGCACGCAATGTCCCAGATGTATTTGCACCAGGCGAGATCGACCGGATCTACCTGAACTTTTCCGACCCCTGGCCCAAATCCAGACATGCCTCAAGGCGTCTTACCTCCAAAGAATTCCTGGCTCGGTACCATAAGATCCTATCGGACGGCGGCGCCATCGAATTCAAGACGGATAACCGCGCGCTCTTTGATTTCTCTGTGACAGAAGTTCTTGAAAGCCCCTTCTTCGTGATGGATCGCCATACCTTCGACTTGCATCGGGACACGGTAATGAACCAGGGGAATATCATGACCGAATATGAAGAAAAATTCTCTTCTCTGGGAAATCCGATCTGCAAATTAATTGCTACTACTCACAAAACCGCCCTCTCCTGCATATATAGTATAGAAGAAATAATGTCCTGAGGTACGCATATGGGATGCAGAAAAAGAAGGAAAAGCTTACGGCAGAAGATCTGTGAATTCACTTATCACAGGAAAGGACTCCACAAGAAACTCTCTTGTCTGAGGAAATCTATGGATGAAGTATGCCGCACACTAAATCCCGGCTGCTGATCTTAAGACCAAGAGAGGTAAGTGTTATGCAACATCTGACATCCAAAAACTTTTCCGCCGAGACAGGGCGCGGCTCCCTTCCGGTCGTTGTCATGTTCTACGCCGTATGGTGCGGCAAATGTGCCATGATGAAGCCGATGATAGAGGAAATCGAAAAAAAATACCGGGGACGCATCAAATTCTGCGAAGCAGAGATCGACGAATCCCCTCTGCTCGCCGCCCATTACGAAGCCGATACCGTCCCAACCTTCGTCTTTTTCCAACGCGGACATTGTCTCGGCTCCATGCACGGGATCATTGATGAAGGCATATTCGAACAGCGTCTACAAAAAATCTTTAGAAATAGTTAAGGCATATTTTATTTGCAAATACTGTAGAATGTGTTATATTATGTAGGACTTAAGAAAAAAGGGGGTATAGGTGATTACACCGCACATTATGAAGAATGTAAAGAAGATCATACCAGTTATGATGGCTGCCGCTTTGACATGCACAAGCCTTCCTATGGTAGCAAAAGCAGACAGTTCTAAAGTCGTCACACTCGGCGCCAATCTGTCAGAAGAACAAAAGGCATCTATGTATAAATATTTCGGAACAACGGCTGACAAAGTAGACACCATCGAAGTTACGAATACCGACGAAAGAAAATACATGGAAGGGATTGCGTCCGAAGCACAGATCGGAACACGCACTTACAGCTGTTCTTACGTGGAGCCGACCACCAGCGGCGGTATCCAGGTCAAAGTCGGGAATCTGACATTTGTGACAAGCTCCATGATCGCAAGCACGCTGCTGACTTCAGGGGTTGAGAACTGTAACGTCGTCGCGGCTTCTCCTATTGAAGTATCCGGCACCGGCGCGCTGACCGGGATCATGATGGCATACGAGAAAGCAAGCGGCACCACACTGAGCGAAGAACAGAAGGCCGCAGCTACGGAAGAGCTCGTGACAACCGGAGAGCTTGCAGACACGATCGGCAATAAAGAGGCAACCGATCTGATGAACGAAGTAAAACAGGAGGTCATCAAAGAAGGCCTGACCGACGAAGGCGCTATCAACGACGCCATTGACAATGCCGCAAAGACTTATAATATCACGCTCACAGAAGAACAGATGGCAAAGATCAATTCTCTGATGCAGAACATTGCACAGTATGATTATGATGTGAAATCACTTCAGCAAACTCTGGAGAATCTGGAGGGCAAAGCCAGTGAAAGCGGTTTCTTCTCTAACCTTTGGAATTCCGTCAAGAACATCTTCACCGGAGGCGGCGAGACAAGCGACGGCGGTATCATCAACGACACCAATGACGATATCCTTGGACCGGACGCCGTTATCAACAACACGTTGGAGGCATTAGACAGCGACACCGAAGAAAAAGAAGGCTTCTGGGACAAAGTCACAGGCTTCTTCAAGGGACTCTTCGGCGGCAATGATGAAGATGCGGAAGACGAGACTGCGGACGAAGAAGATACAGATCTCGAAGAGAACAAAGATGCAAATGAGACCGAAGATACAGAGAACCCAGACGGCACGGACGATCCGGACGGCACGGACAATACGGACGATATTCTGTCCGATGAAGAATCCGACAACTCTCTCCTGGACGACACTGCCGATCCAACAGACGGCGGAGCAGCGCCCGATGACGCCAGTCCGGCAGATGCTTCTCTAACAGAAGGCAGCCAGCCAGACGGCACGGATCCATCTGGTTCTGCAACGGATGGAACTACCGATTCCAATACGGCAAACTAATACAATAAGCGGCTGTTGCGAAATGCAGGTTATACACCATATTCGATGTATAACCGTAATTTCGCAACAGCCGCTTTTCTTCAGCCGCGCTTAAAACTCAAAGATCGCCACTCCATATGGCGGCAGCTTATAAGCAAATGAGAATGGCCTTCCGTCACATTCCTGCTTCACTGCCTTATATACCGCCGGACGTTCCTCACCTTTCCCACCGTACTTCACATCATCACTGTTCATGATCAGTTTGTACTGCTTCTTTCTCGGCACCCCGACCCGGTAATCCTCTCTAGCCATCGGCGTAAAGTTACATACAAATAACAGATTCTTCTTCTTCCCTTTCGAATGTCTCACGAAACTGAAGATACTTCTGCTGGCATCATCTGCATTGATCCACTCAAATCCTTCCCAGCTGTCGTCTAATTCGTACAACGCTCTGTTCCGTTTATATAGATGCAGAAGGTCTTTCACCCAATTCTGGATCTGCTGGTGTTCCTTCTCTGCCAGAAGGAACCAGTCAAGTTCTCTTTCTTCACTCCATTCCCGAAGCTGTGCGAACTCCTGTCCCATGAACAGAAGCTTCTTGCCTGCATGCCCCATCATAAACGCGTATCCGACCTTCAGATTCGCAAATTTGTCAAATCCAAGCCCCGGCATCTTATTGAGCATGGAGCACTTCAGATGAACCACCTCGTCATGAGACAACACCAGGATATATTTCTCACTGTACGCATAGCTCATGGCAAACGTCATCTGATTATGATGGTCTTTTCTAAAATACGGATCTAGCTTCATATACTCCGTGAAATCATGCATCCATCCCATATTCCACTTCAGGCTGAATCCCAGTCCGTCGTCTTCCACATTCCCGGTTACCATCGGCCATGCCGTCGATTCCTCCGCGATCATAAGCGCCCCGGGATTTCTACCAAGCACAACAGAATTCAGGTGTTTGAAGAATTCGATCGCTTCCAGATTCTTATTGCCGCCGTATTTATTCGCGATCCACTGACCATCCTGCTTACCGTAATCCAGATACAGCATGGACGCCACCGCATCCACCCGAAGTCCGTCCACATGGAACTGTTCGATCCAGTACAGCGCGTTCGAGATCAGGAAATTACGCACTTCATTCTTACCATAGTCAAAGATCTTCGTGCCCCAGTCCGGATGCTCACCTTTCTTCGGATCTGCATACTCATAAGTCGGCGTCCCGTCGAAATCAGCCAACCCATGTATATCTCTTGGGAAATGTGCCGGTACCCAGTCCAGGATCACTCCGATCTTGTTCCGGTGAAGATAATTGATCATCCATGCAAAATCCTCCGGAGTCCCATATCTTGAAGTCGGCGCAAAATATCCGATCACCTGATACCCCCAGGAACCGTCGAAAGGATGCTCCGCGATCCCGATCAGCTCCACATGGGTGTAGCCCATATCCTTCAGGTATTTCGCGATCTCTTTCCCGAACTCCCGGTAATTATAGAAGCCCTCATCTTCCCTTCCGAGATGACGTTTCCACGAACCAATATGCGCCTCGTAGACAGACATAGGCTGCTCCGTATGCTTCCATTTCTTCCGGTTCTCCATCCAGGTTTCATCCGTCCACTTGATCTTCGCAAGATCCGCTACCCTGGACGCCGTGCCCGGCCGCAGCTCCGCGTATGTTCCGTACGGGTCCGCTTTGAACACATACTCGCCCGTATAAGTTTCTACACAATATTTGTACAGGGCATACTCTTCAATATCCGGAATAAAACAAGTGTATATACCAAGCGGCTCCCCTCTCTCCATCGGATTCGCTTCCATATCCCAATCATTAAAATCTCCCACCACGGATACCGAACGTGCATGAGGTGCCCATACCGCAAAATATACGCCTTCTTTCTTTCCTTTCTTCACCTTATGAGCACCCATCTTTTTATAGATCTCATAATGATTCCCCTGTCCCAGAAGATAATGGTCCAGCTCGCCGATCTCATATGGTTTTTTCCTTTTTTCTGCCATTTCCTCATACCTCACATTCTGTTAGGATATCTCTTATTATACTTTAGACTGACGCAAAAAGAAAGAGTTTTGGACAATCTTATCTGTCAAAACCCTTTCTTTTTTATAATTAAATCTTAAAATCTTCTTCTTTCAGAATAATTCTGTCAGACTCGTCTGTACTTCTGCCGAATACCCTTCGCGCCAGGTGCTTTACATTCGCTTTCTGCGAATGCTCGATTGCTTCATCCATGATATCCTTAACTTCTGCTACGGATACGGCATGATCCTCACGCTGCATGACGTCAATCCTGCTATATAGGGCAAGGATTCCCATCTCATCCAGCTTGTAGCCATTTTCCTTTGCATAAGTCTGCCCAAATGTTACCAGCTCATCATTGATGAAGATCGGCAGCTCCAGTTTGGAAGTGAACTTCTTCTTGAACTCCGGATTCGCCGTGAGGACACGCTCCAAAGGTTTTCTCTGATCCTCCAGGACGAACAGCAGCTCGCCTGTCTTCTTCTCCATCAGGTGATTCAGCTCCTTAACTGTCCTTGAGTTCAGTTTCCCCGCTTTCTCAATGATGATCGCTCCGCCGCGGAGCTTCTGGATGATATTCGTCAATTCCTTCTTATTCAGAGACTCGCCTGTAACGATAGCGACTTTGCCCTGTTTCAGGTTTCTCTGCTTCTGGATCGCCTTCACGATATCTACCGCCAGCACGGTCTTACCGGATCCTTTGCGTCCTATTACAAGAAGATTACCTGTTTTGGAAGTCCCTTCCTTTCTCGCTCTTCTGTCATTATCAAGCACTTCCACGATCTGTTCACTCATCCCCCTTACCGGAACAAAGTAAGAGAACAGTTTCTTCTGCTCTTCCGTAAGCCCTGCCTTCAAGCCGATCTCACTGGTAGCGTTAAGGTCATACCTTCCGGTAACAACGAACCCTGTATCAAAAGGAACTCCCTTTCCTTTTGATTTTTTAATCCTCGCCTGGATCTCTTCCTCCGACGGCTCCTCGATCTCAAGGTCTTCTTCCTCCTCAAAATCCTCTTCTTCAAAGCCTTCTTCTTCTACCTCTTCTTCAAGCTCTTCTTCCTCAAACTCTTCTTCCTCAAGCTCATCCTCTTCATAATCATCTTCTTCAAAATCGTCTTCTTCTATATCATCTCCAAATTCCTCGTCTTCTTCTATGTAATCCTCTACATCATCAAAGTCGTCTTCTTCAAAATCTTCCTCTTCAAAGTCCTCTTCTCCGAAGTCCTCTTCTTCTTCAAAGTCCTCTTCTCCGAAGTCCTCTTCCTCTTCAAAGCCGCCTTCTCCAAAGTCCTCTTCCTCTTCAAAGTCCTCTTCTCCGAAGTCTCCTTCTTCTTCAAAGTCCTCTTCTCCGAAGTCTCCTTCTTCTTCAAAGTCCTCTTCTTCAAAATCGCCTTCTCCGAAGTCTTCTTCCTCTTCGAAACTCTCTTCTTCAAACTCTCCTTCTCCGAAGTCTTCTTCCTCTTCGAAACTCTCTTCTTCAAACTCTCCTTCTCCGAAATCTTCTTCCTCAAAGCCTTCTTCTTCAAAGTCTTCTTTCTCTTCAAAGTCCTCTTCTCCGAAGCCTTCTTCCTCAAAGCCTTCTTCTCCAAGGTCTCTGTCCTCTTCAAAACCTTCTTCTCCAAGAGCTTTTTCCTTTTTGAATCCTTCTTTTCTAAGAGCCTTTTCCTTTTCGAAGCCTTCTTTTCCGAGAGTTTTTTCTTCATCAAAGTCTTCTTCGAAACTTTCTTCCTCAAAGCCTTCCTCTCCGAAGTCTTCTTCTACAAGCTCTTCTTCTCCGAAATCTTCTTCTGCGAGACTTTCTTCTGCAAAGTCCTCTTCCTCAAAATCTTCCTCTCCGAAGCCTTCGTCCGCTTTATAGTCTTCCTCTTCGAAACCTGCTTCCTCTGTTCCCTGCGCCTGGTATCTGCGTTCAACGATATCGTTCACAGATTCCTCTTGCACTCCCACACCAGCATCTTCCTGGGCATCCTTTCCCAACTCTTCCATAAGGCGTACGATATCATCCGGAATTCTCTTTGTCTTACCGACTACATCCACATCTTGCTTCTTATCTTCTATCTCGATCGCAATGTTCTCCTGAGTTGTCTGCCGTACCTTCTTGCCGTTCGGCTTTCTGACGCCTGCCGTTCTTATCGTTTCCTCTTCTGCCTGCCTGCGCGCCAGTTCTTCTGCCGCCTTACGCTTCTCTTCTCTGCGGGCTGCTTCTGCTGCCGCTTTACGCGCTGCCTCTTCTTCTGCTGCCCTGCGTACTGCTTCTTCCTCCGCTGCCTTGCGGATCGCTTCTTCTTCTGCCGCCTTGCGGATCGCTTCTTCCGCTGCCGCCCTGCGTACTGCTTCTTCCTCCGCTGCCTTGCGGATCGCCTCTTCTTCTGCCGCCTTGCGTCTGGCTTCTTCCTCCGCTGCCCTGCGGATCGCCTCTTCTTCCGCTGCCTTACGCTCCGCTTCTTCCGCTGCCCTGCGGATCGCCTCTGCCGCTCTGCGCGCCGACTCTTCCTCTGCCGCTTTGCGGGCTGCTTCTTCCACTGCCCTACGCGCCGCCTCTTCTTCTGCCGCCTTGCGGGCTGCCTCTTCCGCCGCCTTACGCTCCGCTTCCTCTTCTTCTGCCTTGCGCGCCGCTGCTTTTTGCAAAGCCTCTTTCTCAGCCAGCTTCTTTACCGCTTCTTCTTCCTCTGCTTTACGCGCCGCCGACTCTTCTTCCGCCCTGCGGATGGCGTCTCTTCTCTCTAATTCCTTACGAAGCTCTATCTCATCCCGCTCTCTGCGAAGTCTCTCGTCATCTTCTTCGCGCTGCCTCTCTATGGCTTCGGCATTTACCCTCTGCTTAGCCTCCCATTCCTGAAGGATCTCCTCTATGCGCATCTGTCCGGTTGCCCGCAGCGCGCTTGTCTTCTGATCCGTAACAAGAGGCTTCCTCTTCTGTGCCGCCGGAGCCGGAACCTGCTCCACCGCCTCAAGGATATCCTCTTCCTCTATCGTCAGCTCTTCCGCCGGAGCCTCTTTCGCCTTCGGCGCTTCCTCACCCTTCTCGAACAAACTATCCATATGTATCTGCCCGGTGACCTGGCGTATTCCCTCTTTGACTTTCGCCATCGTCTTCTCCACAGTCCGGAAGCCGTTGGCAAGCGCCATGCCGCTGGCAATAGCCTCCTGAAGCGTTGCTCCTTTCACCACCCTGGTGATGGAAGAACCCTTTTCAGGCTGCTTCGTATCCTCATTTTCCAAAGCATCCTGCTCCTGCGCCCCGTCTTCCATACTCTCCGGCGCTTCTTCGCGTGTTTCTTCACGCGGCTCTTCCTTGACCGGCTTTACCACAGCTTCCTTCCTAACCGGCTCTTCCTCCCGGATCACTTCATCCAGAGGCACCGGCACCCTCGCAGACGTATCCCGTTTGACAGGCCGGGACTTCTTATATGCACCCGGACGGGCGTCGTATTTCTGCTGTTGGAGCGGGGTCAGCGGCTTATACTGCATCTTAAGCTCCATAGCCTGATAAACATACTTTCCCTCGCTGAACCACAGGATCAGATCGTCGCATTCCTCCAGACATTCTGCCGTCATACCCGCCTCATGGTATAACCTTGCCAGTTCATACGCCCATTTTTCTATATATTCTGCTTTCTTAAACTCCTCCAGAGCATCAATCTGCTCACTAAGAGGAGCGCCCTGCGCCCTTAAGATCCTGTATTTCAATATGTATTGATTCGGATCCTTCGGCGCCAGTTTAACGAATTCCTCATAACAATCAGCCGCTTCTTCAATATCGTTGATCCTCAATGCAAGAAGCCCCAGACGATACGCGATCTTCCTACTCCCCGGAGAACGGTCAAAGGCTACGAACAGGATATCCCGGCTCTTCTGATATTCCGCGTTATATTCATATATCTCGCTGACCGTGTTCAAAGTCCCAACATTTTTGACTCTGCGCCAGTCGATCGTGTCCGCAATTTCCATTGCTTTCTTATACTGCTTCTTCTCCAGATACTCCTGCATCTGTTCTGTTTTCACCCTATATTCATACTTATCCAAATTACTCACCTCAAAAGATTTGTTAAAATTGTATGATTCTACATTTTTACAGATATAATTCTATCATACGCCATGTACAATGTCAAAATTATACGTTCAAAATTGTCAAAAAACCTCCTATTTACAAGGTCATCCGCCCATCTGATCCTATATGGTTAAGATATGCGTCCTCTTTATACTGGTGCGTATCATCCTGCGAGTTTTCAGGTCCTCTCCATGATACGATCTCTGCCGGAAATCCGCAAAGAAAAATACATACAAACAAAAAAGGCGGTCAGGCTTTGGTTCGATCACCAAATCTGCCGCCTTATATTCTTATGAAGTTTTAATTTATTTTTATAATCGGAGGATTCTTCTTCGATCACTGATGTTCCCTTCTACCTTGCTTCATATCCGCTTTACAGCTCCCGATATGTACCCCTCTAGATCCTATCCTTCTGTTATCTATAGTAGACAGATATAGTAATTTGATCAGCCATATTAGGTAATGTTTCTTCACACATCTTCTAATATAACAAAATCCTATGTGGTATCTTTCTCAATATGTCTGCAGGTCTTGATCTTTTTATCTTATCCGGTATTCTTCATCTCCGATCCTTGATCTTATTCTATTACCGGTTCCTCTACCATCTATCATTAAGGCTTATTCTACGGGAACTTCTCTCTGCCATACCACTAACATATTGAATGATGGATTCTTTTACATTGTCCAATGGATTAAGCCTCCTTTCTGCTTGTCTTTTGGATTGGTTATATAATATCACTCAAGCCTTTATTTGTCAATGCTATTTTTGAATTTTTCCTCAAATAATTCATAACATAATTTTTCATATAATATTTTCAGATTTTAACAAATTATTTTTACAATTCGCGCAATTTTCCTACAGCAATTGTAAACCTTTATATATTATATGGTTGACAAATATTCTCTCTTCTTTTATAATTACACTATTATGTTTGAAAGGAGACTCACCGATACCATGAAACATCTCTCACCAACCAACACCCCCCGTACCTCCGATACGACGGGCACAACCGGCAGGTTATCTACCCGCAGGTTAGTCCTGATCGCATTGGCAACCGCCATAACCTGCGTCTTCGCACCGCTGTCGGTTCCTATTCCGATAAGCCCCGTTCCCATCTCGCTTACGAATCTGGTACTGCTGATCAGTATCTATATCCTGGGTTGGAAGGACGCGACGATCAGTTTCCTTGTCTATCTCCTGCTCGGCGCCGTCGGTCTTCCGGTATTCTCCGGATTCGCAGGCGGATTCGCCAAACTTGCCGGACCGACAGGCGGCTATCTGATCGGATTCATCTTCATGACCATACTGGCGGGAATCTTCGTCGAACGCTTCATTGGCAAGCGATATCTGATCATTATCGGGATGATCCTTGCAACGGCTATCGCCTATATCTTCGGCACCGCATGGCTTGCATTCCAGATGGAGCTTCCCTTTACCGCGGCGCTTTCCATCGGCGTGATCCCTTATCTGCCAGGGGATACGGCAAAGATCATCATTGCAGTTATCTTTGGACCTGTCCTGAGAGCCCGCATATCCCAGATCCGGTAAAGCAATTAGTCGATTATACCAAATCCGGTAAAGTAATTCATTAGTTATACCAGGGGGGCATGACAATCCACTTTGTCATGCCCCCCTAATGTTTATTTATCACAATCAGAAGCACAATTCTTAAACAGACATATCCCAACCTCACAGATGGAATAATCTCGGCATACTCTTATAAGATCAGATCTCCCACCTTCTTATAATCTTTCAGGCTATATGCTTCGATAATATTTCCCTGCACCACGTACAACGTCTCATCAATATAGACTCCCCTGGTACAGCACATACCGTTCCCGTTGACGTCTTCCTCCATATTGCAGAGGAATCCATCCTCCTCATCATATTCAAAGAGGAAATATCTCTGCCCGCCCATGGCATTTCCCGAGAATCCTATGATATTCCTGCCAGGATCAATAAGCGCCGCTTTGTAATCATAAGAAACATCCGCGCCATACACATTCTCCAACACATACGTATCCTTCTCTTTCACATCCGTCTTGTCAGAGATATCGAACATGGATAGCTTCACCCCGTCCGTAATCTGCGTCTCTTCATCTACATTCATGCCGATCCCAAGCAGTTGGTCCTCCCCATAGAAGTGAAGATAATCCGAAAAACCAGGTATCTTGAGCTCGCCGACGATCTTCGGTTTCTCTGGATCGGACAAATCCACACTGAACAGCGGATCCGTCTCCCGAAACGTCACAAAGTAACCGACCTCTCCCATGAATCTTGCAGAATAGACTCTCTCGTCTTCGGCGAGATCCTCTATCGCCCCGATCTGTTTCAGCTCTTTATCCAGGACATACACCGAATTCGTCTCACCCTCCGTAGTCACAACACGAAGGTTCCCTTTATATTCATCTATACAGAACGAATCTTTCAGATAACCGCCGAATTCTCCCTGAACCTTTGCTTTCAGCTCTCCGTCCTCATATCCAACCTTCCGGATCGTCGTGGTACAATCCGCCCTACCATATCTATAGTCCCATTCTGTCTCATAAAAGTAAATATTCTCGTTACTTACATAGAGCTGTCCTCCTTTAGAGAATAACGCGATACTGTCTTTTGTTTCCTTGGGCTTCTTCGGATCCACCACCGTAATGATCTCATACCAGTACGCCTCCTTACCAGGCGGAAGGCAAATGCTATCGGCTTTCATATTTTCCCCGTTGACCCTGGGTATATAATCTATCGGCTCCATGTGATCTTTCAGATTCAATCCCCATTCACTGAACAGATACAGGTAACCGTCCGACATCCGCGACGACTGATAGAATCCGCTCTGGCTTACGCTGCCTTCTTCCGCCGGATTACACGGATCCTGTATATCATAGGTCACCGCCACGGTTGACGACGCCCCGTCTCCCAGATATCCCGGATACCTATCCATCATATACTGGTTGTCAGCGCTGCATATCAACACCAACTTCTTCGTATCCGGCATCACATAAAACTCATAGATCCGGCAGTCCTCTCCCTTATCCTCCATTTTGATCGAAGCTGCCTTCTTGAGTTCCTGCCCCTGGGTGTCAACCACCGCGATCTCTTTATTATTATCTTCCAGTACATACAGATACCGCCCGTCCGTCTTGACGATATCCGCTTCATCCACACCCTCCTGCCGTACATTCGTCTCCGAATAATCTCCGGAAGCATTCCCCGCCGCCTCGTCCATCGCTGCCGATTCCGCCGTCTTCCTGGAACTATTCCCGTTAGAGCCTGCCATTGCAGCGCCGTCTTCCGCCGCCGCGGCCCCTTCGCTTCCTCCCGTGTCAGCAGTTTCTGCCTCTGCCGCCACGTAGAATTCTTCATGCTTTATGATAGATTCATCAGAGTATGAATTTTCTATAGATTCCTGATATGCTTTGATACAATCATAGATCTGAGGATAATCTTCCGCGCAGATGATCTCTTCGCTTCTGCCGCTGTCTTTATTCTTCCCGTCAGACGCCCCCGCATTCCCCTGATCAGGCAGATCTCTTTGCACTCCCGGCATCTTCCACACCGCCAGCGACACAACTGCCGCACAAGCCGCCGCCAGCATACATGCCTTCCATGTGCGGTTCTTCCTCTTCTTCACATCTTCCGTTCCCGGCTCCTTCTCATCCAGCATCCGGCGGATCTGCTCCGGCTTAAGCGTCTCCGGAATCTCCGTATCCGCCGTCTTCTCCCTGAGCTTATCCAACGTCTCTTGCTCTCTTCTATCCATACAACCGCCTCCTTTGACTCATCTTAATACACATTCCATCTTCTGAAGCGCACGGCTTCTCTTCGAGCGCACCGTATTCGGATTCATTTTCAACGCTTTCCCAATCTCCTGACTGTTATATCCGCCGAAAACGGACAGCCCCACTATCATCTGTTCCTCTTCTTCCAGAAGAAAGAATGCTTTCCTGACATCCACCGCTATCCCCAGTTCCATCTCCTGCGACGGAATCCGCGAGATCATATCCTCCTGTGAATGCACCTGCTCCTTTGCCGCTTTCTTAAGCCTTTTCCTGCAGACATTTGATAAGATCGTGAATATCCAGTTCTTGAATGCCTCCTCATTCCGCAGCTTCCTGATATTCTCATACGCAGCCACCACTGCCTCGCTGACCGTATCCTCTGCCTCCTGCCGGTTCTTCATCATACACAGTGCAAAACGGTACATATCCTTATAGACCGCCTCGTACATCTGTGCAAATGTCTTTGCGTCGCACTTCATCGTCTCACCTCCATGTATATTAGAGTCAAAAAAGGGGAGAACTGTTGCATTCTCCCCTTAATTTTCTGTCCATACGGTTGTAAATTATCCTCTATAATAATTGATCAGGCATCCCTTAAGAATGATCTCCCGCTCAATATCTGTCAGATCGCCCAGTTTCAGCGTGATCTCTTTCCAGTCTTCTCCTGCCCCGACCACATATGCCCGGACCTCTGCCTCTTTCCCTGTGATCACCTTCCTGATCTCCGGGACAAATATATAATCTCCGTTCTGAAAGCTCAGCGCCTTATGATCCTCTTCTGTGAGGAACGGGAGCATCCCCCAGTTGATCAGATTCGAACGATATCTCTTGGTCGCATATTCGTTGGCGATATTCGCCCAGCCGCCCAGCACCTTCTGGCAGGATGCCGCCTGTTCTCTTGCAGAACCGTCCCCCGGCTTCACCGCGAATATCGTACTTCCAACTCCGAGATTCGTCCTGTCGATCTCGGGATAAGCCTCGTGGATCTTATTCATGACCGGCTTTAATTCCGCCAAAGCTTCCGCCGGACACGCTTCTGCTTCGATCGCCTTCTCTGCCTTCTGCACTTCTTTCGCACGTCCCACGTATGCCGGATCCTTCCTGGATAACGCAAATTCCGCAAGCCCTAACGGATTCGAACGGTAGGAAGACGTCTCGCCTGACGGGATCAGCTCGTCCGTCGTAGTAACCGGATCGTGGATCTCGGATACTACTTTCAAGAGCAGATTCTCCGGGAGCGCGGCCATCGCCGGCCAGTCCTTGATATTCGGCCCGAACTTGATCTCAACCGAAGGATCCGCCTCTCCCTTACTGTCAAACACACGATTCGCATAGATATTCCGGTCAAAATGATATTTCCGTCCCTTATATTCCACATCCAGATCTGTCGCAGGCGTCAGGAAGCCCTTATTCGCCGCCGTTGCCGCGATCGAACGCGCATCCATCAACGCCACCGAAGAGATCTGTCCGCTCTGGAGCTTCGATCCCTCGCGGTTCGGGAAGTTCCTCGTAGAATGGCGGATAGAGAATGCATTGTTCGCCGGCGTATCTCCCGCGCCGAAGCAAGGTCCGCAGAACGCAGTCTTCACAATGGTTCCCGCCTGCATAAGATCGGCAACCGCACCATTTTTCACCAGTTCCATATAGATCGGCGTACTCGCCGGATAGACGCTGAACGTAAATTCGTCTGAGCCGATATACTTCCCGCGGATGATGTCTGCCGCCGCACAGATATTCTCGAAACCGCCGCCGGCACATCCCGCGACGATCCCCTGCTCCACATACAGCCTGCCGTCCACGATCTTATCCTGCAGCGTATAATCCACCGCTCCATCCAGGCTTACCAACGCCTTCTGCTCCACATCGTGAAGAACCTCTTTAAGATTCGCGTTCACCTCGTCGATCGTATATACATTGGACGGATGGAAAGGCATCGCGATCATCGGACGGACCTCACTCAAGTTCACATAGACCATTCCGTCATAATATGCAACCGATTCCGGATTCAATTCCTTATAATCTTCTTCTCTTCCATGGATCTCATAGAATTCCCGGATCTTCTCATCCGTCTTCCAGATGGACGACAGACAAGTGGTCTCCGTAGTCATAACATCTATACCGATACGGAAATCAGCGCTTAACTTGTCCACGCCCGGACCCACGAATTCCATCACCTTATTATTCACATATCCATTGCCAAAAGTAGCGCCGATGATCGCAAGCGCCACATCCTGCGGGCCGACGCCCTTCATGGGTTCGCCGTCCAGATAGATCGCCGTCACGCCCGGCATCCTGATATCATAGGTTTTATTCAGCAGCTGCTTCACAAGCTCCGGTCCGCCCTCGCCCATCGCCATCGTTCCCAATGCGCCGTAACGGGTATGGCTGTCTGATCCAAGGATCATCTTTCCGCCGCCTGCCAGCATCTCGCGCGCATACTGATGGATCACTGCCTGATGAGGCGGTACATACACCCCGCCGTATTTCTTCGCACAGCTCAGGCCAAACATATGGTCATCCTCATTGATCGTTCCTCCGACTGCGCACAGCGAATTATGACAATTGGTCAGCACATAGGGGATCGGGAATCTCTCAAGCCCGGACGCCCTTGCCGTCTGGATGATCCCCACAAAGGTAATATCATGGGACGTCAGCTTATCAAATTTGATCTGAAGACGCTCCATATTCCCGGATGTATTATGCGCCGCAAGGATCCCGTACGCCATCGTTCCCTTTGCCGCTTCCCCAGGAACCGCTTCCTTTCCTGTCTTTGCCTTCACTTCCTCTGCCGACGTCACAACTTCTGTTCCGTTCAGCAGATAGACTCCTGTATCATACAATTTCACCATTTCTTATTCTCCTCCTGCTTTCTACCTGTATTCCTGCAATCTAATTTCTTCTATTCCCGCATATATCTCATATGATCCGCCACCATCATGGCGATCTTGAAGGTCAGTGCGTCTTCAAATACCCTGACGTCTAAGCCTGTCCGCTTCTGAATCTTTTCCAGCCTGTACACTAACGTATTCCGGTGGACATAGAGCTGCCGTGCCGTCTCGGAGATATTCAGGTTATTGTCGAAGAAAGTATATACCGTAACTAACTCTTCATCCTCAAAATCATCCGCCACATCCTCATCGAACACTTCATTCAAGAACATCGTACACAAAGAAGCCGGCAGCTGATGGATCAGCCGCCCGATCCCCAGTTCATTATAGGCAAGGATATTCTTGTCCGCATAGAATACCCGTCCCACTTCCAATGCCATGTCAGCTTCTTTGTAGGACTTCGATACATCCTTTAATTCACTGATGATCGTCCCATAAGCGATCCTCACGCTGACCATAGCTTCCATATTCAGCGTGTCTACCAGCTCTTTGGCGATCTGCTCCAAATGCGGATAGTCATCCGTACTCTCCAGCGCCCTTACAAGTATCACACGCTTCTCATCTACCGCGGTTACGAAATCCTTCGTCCCGGTAGCATAGAGCCCCTTCAAAGTCTCAAGGATCAGGTTGTCCCCTTCATTCTTTGCCTCGATCAGGAACACGCAGCGTCTCAGCTCTACCGGTATCTTAAGCTTCTTCGCCTGATTATAAACATCGACCAACAGCATATTATCCAGGATCAGATTCTGGATAAAGCGATTCTTATCCATCTTCTCCTTATAGGCGAAGAGCAGATTCTCGAGCTGGCTGATCCCCATCCGCCCCGCCATCTCTATCTGCGGGCAGCTGCCTTTCAACACAAGGCAATAACATGGATCCTCGTCATCTTTTACAAGGAATATCCCCACATCCTTCTTGATCTTGAACCGGATCTCATCCGTCGGTACATCTGTCAGCGTCCTGCAAAATGAAGCGACCAGTGTTTCCTGTGCTGTCATCCTCTCATTCGTCATGACCAGACAGATCCCCTTCATGTCCCACACCGCACACTCCAACCCGGTGATGCTCTTCATATCCTGCACTGCTTTATGTAATATCTGATTCGATAACATGGGAACACCCTCCTGTTCTGTAGCAATAAGACTGTATTTACATACATGTTACATTCTATCACAAAATAACCCGTATATACAAGAGTATCCTCTGTTTTATCGAAAAGAAAGCCAGACACCATATAGTGTCCGGCTTCTTTGTCTTTATTATACTAGTTTGTAATTGTGTTCTCTGTCTCTTTATCAAATACGTGGATCCTGTCAGCATCCAGTGCAAACTTAACTGTGCTTCCGCTTCTTGCAGATGTTCTAGGATCAACTCTTGCAGTCATGGTAGCTCCTTCGTAATCGAAGTGTAAGAATACTTCTGCACCAAGCATCTCGTATACACGGATCTTAGCTTCGATGATCGTGTTTGGAGACTTAGCAAGGAAGTCCGGCTCATCATGTACATCCTCAGGACGAATACCAAGGATAACAGTCTTTCCATTGTATCCTCCGTCGATCAGCTTCTTAGCCTTAGATTCCGGAAGTTCGATGGAAGCAGGTCCTGCAACAAGACAAACTTTCTTGCCTTCAACCTTACACTTAGCGTCTACAAAGTTCATCTGCGGAGATCCGATGAATCCTGCTACGAACAGGTTGCACGGACGATCATACAGTGTCTGAGGAGTATCTACCTGCTGAACGATACCAGCGCTCATAACTACGATTCTTGTACCAAGTGTCATAGCCTCTGTCTGGTCATGTGTTACGTAGATGATCGTTGTGCCCAGTCTCTGATGCAGTTTGGAAATCTCAATACGCATCTGTCCACGCAGCTTAGCATCCAGGTTGGAAAGAGGCTCATCCATAAGGAATACCTTAGGATTACGAACGATCGCACGTCCCATAGCAACACGCTGTCTCTGACCACCGGAAAGAGCCTTCGGCTTACGGTCTAACAGAGCTTCCAGGTCAAGGATCTTAGCAGCTTCGCGAACCATCTTGTCGATCTCATCCTTTGGAACTTTTCTTAACTTAAGACCAAAAGCCATGTTATCATATACTGTCATATGTGGATACAGAGCGTAGTTCTGGAATACCATCGCGATATCTCTGTCCTTTGGCTCAACATCGTTCACCAGCTTGTCGCCGATCCATAATTCACCGGAAGAGATATCTTCCAGACCTGCAACCATACGAAGCGTCGTTGACTTTCCACATCCTGAAGGTCCTACGAAGATGACGAATTCTTTATCTTCGATCTCCAGATTGAAATCTTTTACAGCTTCAAATCCATTCGGATATTTCTTATTAATGTGTTTTAATGATAAACTTGCCATTTTAAACTTTCCTCCATTTGAAATATATTTTGTATCTCTGATACGCTCTTGCTCTGTTAAAAAGTATATAAAAAAAGTCCAACTTCGGGTATACCCAAGTTGAACAATTTTTTTCAAAAATACTATACAAGTTGACCAAGAGCACTCACAGCAGCGCCTGATAGATCTCTCTCTTTCCGACTCCTCTGTCCCTGGCGACCTGTTTCATGGCTTCTTTCTTCTCCATTCCGCCATCCATGTAATACTTCATGTGTTCTGCGACACTCATCTCTTCCCATCTGGCACGTTCGCCGGCGGCAAGTTCTTCCCTGCTCTTCCCCTCGATCACGATAACACATTCGCCCCTTGGCTCCTGCTGCTCATAATATGCCGCCGCTTCTTCGATCGTCGCGGCAAAGACATCCTCATGCTTCTTCGTCAGCTCCCTGCATATCCGGATCCGCCGGTTCCCGAGGACTTCCTTCAGATTTTTCAGAGTACGTACAAGCCTGTGCGGCGCTTCATAGACAACCATCGTGCGGGTCTCGTTCTCCATTTCCTTAAGAACCGCCTGACGCTCCTTCTTATCCGCCGGAAGGAATGCTTCAAAGGCAAATCTCCTGGTCGGCAGCCCCGATATGGTAAGCGCCGTAATACATGCCGCCGCCCCGGGAACCGCTGTCACCGGAATGCCTTCTTCCCTGCACTGCCTCACCAGATCCTCCCCGGGATCGGATATGCCGGGCGTCCCAGCGTCTGTGATCAGCGCAATATCTTCGCCTGCCTTAAGGCGCTCCACAAGCTTATGCCCCTTCCCCGCCTTATTGTACTCATGATAACTGGTCATCGGCGTCTTGATCCCAAAGTGATTCAGAAGCTTGATACTGTTGCGCGTATCCTCAGCCGCAATAAGATCTGCTTCCTTCAAGATCCGGATACACCGAAGCGTTATGTCCTCTAAGTTCCCGATCGGCGTCGCGCACAAATACAACATTCCTGACATCTCAACCGCCCTCCCACATAAATTCTTTTAAATATATCACAACATCATAGATTATGATATAATAATATCAAAATTAACTATCAGACACGAAAGGAGTCCTTCCCATGACACCTACACCGATCCGGCAGCATACAGATCCCGGCAGGCGTCCGTTCTGCAGACGGCAGATCTTCCGGAAATTTCTGGCGTTCCTCCTGGTATCCGCCTCCCTGTCTCTTCTGTATCCGCCCGCCGACAGCATACAAGCCGTATCTGCCGCATCCGGCAGCAAGAAAAAGAGCGCACCGAAGGCTCCGGCAAGAGACAATACTCCTCAGGTCCTGACCCCCGAAGCCCCCGGCGCCATATCTTACGCCAACGACATCGTCTCTATGGATCTCTCTAACACATCCAGGGGATATATGATCCTTACCTACACCGGCGCCAATGAGAAAGTCAAGTTCCAGGTCAAAGACCCCAAAGGAATCACCTGTACCTATCTGGTCACGGCGCGCAGCGAAGCCGTCGTCTACCCGCTCACCGGCGGAAACGGCAGTTATACCTTCACCGTATTCGAAGCCGCGGACGCAGCAAAAGATCTGTACGCCGTTGCGTTCACCCAGTCCGCGGACGTAACCCTCGAAGATGAATTCCTGCCCTTTCTCACTCCGAATGTATATATAGATTATGACGCCGATACAAAAGCTGTTGCCAAAGGCGCTTCTCTGGTAAAGAAAAGCCGCAGCGGCATAGAAGCAATAGAGGCAGTCTATCATTTCGTCATCAAGAACATCTCTTACGATACGGACAAAGCCGAAAATGTCGCTTACGGATACATCCCGGATGTAGACGACACCCTGGATACCAAGAAAGGGATTTGCTTCGATTATGCCGCCCTCATGACGGCTATGCTGCGCTCCCAGAGGATCCCTGCCCGGCTCGAAGTCGGCTATGCCGGCGACGCCTACCATGCCTGGATCAGCTGTTATCTTGAAGAAACCGGATGGGTAGACGATATCATCCGGTTCGACGGCAAGAAATGGTCTCTGATCGACCCCACCCTTGCCGCCAATAGCCGCCGCGCCAGTGTCAAAGATTACATCGGCGACGGCAGTAAATATACGGTAAAATACGTTTATTAATGTGGTGTCCGCATGATATCCAACGCAATTTAACCAGATATCATGCGGACGCTGCATTAGCTCATCACCGCCTCAATCTCTTCGATCGTCCGCGGTATATCCTTCGACAGATTCCGGCATCCATCCTCCGTGATCAGGCAGTTATCTTCCAGACGGAATCCGATCCCCCATTCTTCATGATAGATCCCTACATCCACACAGAATACCATGCCCGGCGCCGTAACCGAGTCTCTCGCCGACACCATGTCATGCACGTCGAATCCTATATGATGCGCGCCGCCGTGCCACATATATGTGCCGATCTCATCAAAGGAAGCACATACCCCTGCCGCCTTCAGCTGCTCGAAGTTATACTCCTTGATCAGACGATCCACATCCTGCATCGGCATCCCAGGCTTCAGTATACCAAACATATGCTGTGAAGTCCGGTATGCACACTCGTACAACAGCTTCTGCCGATCCGTATATTTCCCGTTGCACGGCCATCCCCGGGATACGTCCGTCACCAGATAATCCCATCTTACACCTACGTCATTCAATACCATGTCTCCGTCCTGCGCCTGTCCCCGGTAGCTGTCATAATGGATACAGAAATTATTCTTTCCGGCGCTTATAATGGATGAGAAGCCCGGTTCAAGAACCCCATACTGCGCCAGTGCATAATCATATTCCGCCTTATACTGGTATTCGTACATTCCCGGCTTTGAGTGTTCCATCATGGCGACGATCCCCGCCTTCGTGATACGTTCCGCCTGTTCCAGGGCTTCTATCTCACAAGGCTTCTTGATCAGACGCATTTTCTTCAGGATCGGAAGCGAATTCTTGATCTCTATCTGCGGATAGCCGGTCTCGATATACTGCTTCATCCAGTCGGCGCCATTCCAATTCCTGCGGCCTTCTTTGTGGTCAATATCAAGGTAAATGCTCCGGATCTGGTTTCTTCGGATCATCTCCGCAAGATAAGACTGCCATTCATCAAAGTATACGATATCGCCGATCCCTGACCTTCCCGCCGCTTCATCCGGCTTGATCCGGGCACCGTTCCAACGCTCCTCAAAAGCGTCCGGCGCAAGGATAAATAACTTCTCCTCCGACTTTCCCGCTTCTTTATACAACATTAAAATACTGTCTCTTTGGTCAATTCCCGTCAGATATACAAAATTCCGGTTCGCATAGAACGGATGATCATCATCTGCCGATTTGCGGATGATCTCTCCGCTTAAGAAAACCGCCAACTCCCCATCCTTCATATGCTCCATAAATACTCTTCTGTTTCCTGAGTAAAATGATGCTTCCATCGTCTGTTGTCTCCTTTATCATATTCTTAGTATAGCTATAAAATTGCCGTAATTTTGATTATATTCTCCTTTAGGCTCTTACGTCAAGCAATACTTTTCTTAAAATAATTCTTGAAATCATACCAGAGGTCTTGAAAATCTGAGTCAAACAGGTATATTTTGATTAAACAGATCAGGAAAATGCACCATTGACGGTATGGACTGTTGGAGCGAAAGCGAGAAAGTACAGGCAAGACTTGGGTATATTCCCGGCGAGATCAGCTTTTTTGACGATATGTCCGGTACGGAATTTTTGAAATTCATCACAGACTATCGAAAAATCGGCACACAGAACCGTAAGAAAGAATTACTGGAACGTTTTGAATTAGACCCCAAAGGCAAGATCAAAAAAATGAGCAAAGGAATGAAGCAAAAACTCGGAATCGTCGCCGCATTTATGCACGATCCCGACATACTGATCCTGGACGAACCAACCAGCGGACTCGACCCGTTGATGCAAAACAGGTTCGTTAGCCTGGTTGCCGAAGAAAAAGAACGGGGAAAAACGATTTTGATGTCAAGTCATATATTTGAAGAAGTCGAACGGACTTGCGACCGGATCGGTATTATACAGAAAGGCAGGATGATCGCTGTTGATTCTGCCGCCGCCTTGCACGAACGGCATACGCGCAGTTACATAGTAACGCTTGATAACGAAGATGCCGCCAAAGCATTTGCCGCAGATTTTGACGGAATATGTAACGGCAAAAAAGTCACCGTCACGACAAAGCAAAGCCTGGAGGAAACATTGTCAATTGCTTTCCTGCATTTTCCGTCAGCTTTTCCATCAAGAGGTATATCCCATTTCTGCACAAAAAAACCACCGCCCCCGGAGTCTTTAAAAATCTCCAAAAACAGTGATTTTGAGTGCGCGATCAGGGGCTCGAACCCTGGACACCCTGATTAAGAGACATTCATAAGTCCTGATTTACAATAAGGATTACAGGCATATTCTCAATATGAGAATATGCCATTTACTCTAACAATTCTCCTGAAAACTCGCGCCCACTTTCGCGCCCACTCGCTCCAACAACAATTATATTCCTCTATAACCATTCACATCTAGCAACATTTTCCAGAAATCCTTCCAGACCGTTCAGTTCAAAAGTCCCGAATTCCCGAAAACCCGTTCTGGAAATGCAGTCCGCAAGGCAATTATTCATTATAATCACTAAAGCATAATCCCAAAATCCCTGCATTTCCGAACGGGAAAACGGGATTTCGGGATTTTTCACTTCACAGTCTGAATCTCCGAAACACTTCTGGCACAGATTCCATCTGCCTGCGTGAATAGAAATCAGGTTGACAGCTTATCCATTTACCGCAGGAAATATCGTGCTTTCCAGCTTATCCGCCACTACCCGTTCATCGTCTTTCGCGACATGTGAATATACAGAAAGGGTTATCTTCGGATCTTGATGCCCAGCCCTTTTCTGCACTATATGTAACGGAACACCCTGTGACAGCAAAAATGAGATAGCACTATGTCTCGTTCCATGCAGTTTAATATGCCTTAAACCATATTTTTTTAAGGTTTTTGCCCACTTCGCAGTAAAGCTTTTGGGCAGAAAATAGTTGCCATCTTCTTTGGAAATAACCATATTACTGTTACCAAAATCTTTACCATATTTCATTCTATTTGTATTATACCTATACTTCTGCTGTTTTAACAGCTTCATGGTATAATCACTCACTACCATTGTCCTGTTAGAACCATCGGTCTTACAGTCCTTAAGAACCGGACACTTGCTATCTACTGATTCTACCAGACTATGCCTGATTGAAATGGTTTTATTCTCGAAATCAATATCTTGAAATCTTAAACCCAGTAACTCACCTCTTCTCATAACACAGTCAAACAACAATGCCACCGGAAGTTCCATATCAGTTCCTCTTACAGCTTGCTTAAGCTTTTTGATTTCTTCTACCGTATATACATCAAAATCCTTGTCTTCCATATCACGTCCAATTTTAATATGATTGGTAGGATTTTTCTTTATATACTCTAATTCTACCGCCACATTCAATGAAGCTTTGAATACTCTGTTAATATGCTTCACTGTAGTCGCCTTTAACGGCTTATCACTGGCATTTGACTTATTACGCCATTGGTTATAGACCTGCTGAATATGAGTCTTTTGCAGATTTTGAAGCTTAATCTTGCCAAACATAGGCTTCAAATAACGTTCTATCACCCCCTCATAATCTCTGACAGTTGCTGGACTGCTCTGAATGTCGCCCAGCAAACTAAAGTTCCTATCTCCCGCACAAAAACATCGAATTAAAATCTCATCTCCTTAATACTGTCTATCAGAGCGCGCTGTAGGAAACGGCGCATTTTCCTCTTGACCATTCCAGCC
>Ga0209064_1001565_pt1 | contig 33676 bp, 23 predicted proteins | sample Inofromicrocosms_FD_187498 | JGI IMG/M metagenome (GOLD analysis project Ga0209064, IMG submission 187498) | Mouse cecum microbial communities from Vienna, Austria - Inoculum for glucosamine and mucus D2O microcosms (SPAdes) (version 2) | ecosystem: Host-associated > Mammals > Digestive system >... | reverse complement strand
GAGGCCGTCAGCGCCCGGACCGCGGACGCAAGGCAAAAGCTCCTGGCCGTCTATATCATTTCACTCATCATCACGGCCGTGTCCATTGCGGCCTGTGTGATCCTGGTGCCTGCGGCGGTCAAGATCATCAAGACCTACGTGATCACGCCGATCAAAGGTACGGTAAATACACTTCAGGAGAGCTCGGAAAAGCTGAACGGCGTAGCCGGCGAGGTGCTCAAGCGCACACGGACCTCGGGCAGAAGCGCAGAAGGGCTTTCCTCTCTTGCGGATTCTCTGTCCCAGGCGATCGTAAAGGTGGCAAGCAACGCGTCCAATATCAACAGCAGCGCTTCGGATATCAAGCTGGATGTCCAGGATATGGCATCGGAATGCGGCGCCATCATGGAGTATTCTTCGGCCATGAAGACGCGGGCCAATGAGATGGAAGCATCCGCCCAGACAAACACAGAGGTGATCCGGAAAAAGGCTTCCGATATCCTGGAGGTGCTTGGCGAAGCCATTGAGAACAGTAAAAGCGTGGATCAGGTGAACAGCCTGACCAATGAGATCGTAGCCATTTCCTCCACCACCAACCTGATCGCCCTCAATGCTTCCGTAGAAGCCATGCGGGCCGGCGACGCGGGAAATGGATTCGCGGTGGTGGCGCAGGAGATCAAGAGCTTGGCGGATTCCTGCGGCGAAACGGCGGGACGCATCCAAGAGGTCAACGAGGTGGTGACAAAGGCGGTACATAATCTTTCCCGGCATTCTCAGGGCATGGCCGATTACCTGAGCGAAACGATCCTGAAGGAATTTCAGGAATTTGTGCATTCCGGCAGGCAGTATAAGGAGGACGCGGATTATGTACAGGAAATGATCGACGCCTTCAACAGCCGGACGGACCGGCTGAGAAATTCCATGAACGAGATCGCTGATTCCATCGGGAGCATCACAAAGGCTCTGGACGAAGGGGCGTCCGGGATCACGGGCGTAGCCGGCAGCACAAAGAGCCTGGTGGACGATATGGCGGATATCACCGGGCGTATGGATGTGAACCGGGAGATCGTAGAGGAATTGAAAAAACAGATGGAGGTGTTTGCGGATCTGTAAATGCAGGAATCCTTTTGATTCTTACAGGGCTACTGCTTCGGAAGCCTACTTTGCAGATAAATCCGAGCTGCTCACCGAGCTCATCCCAGCGCTGGGGACAAGCCAGCGCTATTTCTGTATCACCCGGCCGCGCCGATTCGGAAAAAGCGTGATGGCCAATACAATGCTGTATCAGAAAACAGATCAACGGTTTGTCTTTGTCCTGGATGAATGGGATGCTGTAGACGCCAGAGTGCGATAGCACGGATTTTGCGAATGGGGATGCGCAGGTTGGATGATCTTAAGACCATCCAACCGTACAGGTGGAATATTTTCCATATTTCCTGGCTATACTATATATGATTCAGCGATGTCTGATTCATGAAAAACGACGAATGTATCGCTATGAGGAGCTTAGATTTATGGAAACGCCAACGCATTACACCACCCCCCGTCCGGAGGGACATATCGAAGGTTTCACTTATTTCTGCAGAACGAACCGGAGCTCCATCTTCATCATACTGAGCATGCTGCTTTTGACCTATGGATTCATGCTGTTTCATTTCAGCTTTTCCATCGACACCGAGGAATGTGTCGTATTGCAGATGAATTTTTATAAAGGATGGATCGGGATCAATCGATATGGTCTGGTCTTTACAAAATGGCTCACCGGACTGCTGAGCCTGATTCCCGGATTCGCCGCGGTTCTGATGGTGCTGACGACCTTTGGCTACAGTCTGGCCTGGATGTATTTTTTTTATTGGATCAAAGGAAGGGACTTGAGCCGGACGGAGCTGAGCTGGGTATTCCCGGTGCTGTTCTTTTCCAGCGTCCCCATGGTGGAGCTGAGCAACTTCCAGTGCCAGTCCTTTGAAGTTGCATTTGCCATGCTGCTCTGCGCGGCGGCGCTTTTGCTGGAATGGCAGTGGATCCTGTCCGGCGGGATCCTCCGGCTCCTGCTGTCTGTCATGCTGGGAGTCTGGTGCTTTGCCTCCTATCAGGCATTCGTGCCGGTCTATATCTCTGCGTCCCTGGCATCCTTTCTCCTGGCATATCATTACCGGAGTGACGAGATCGGAAGCCGTGTCTTTCTTATTTCCGTAAAGCTGGCCTCCGTATTTTTGTGCGATTATCTGATCTGTACCCTGCTGGGCAAAATCCTGATGTTCCTGGCGCGCGTCGAAGCCGGAACCTACACGGACAATATGATCCGCTGGGGAAAAGCGCCCCTGGACGAGATCATAACCTCCCTGAAGCTCTATATCAGCGATACTGTGCTGGCGAAAAATATTTTCTGGAACAGATGGTATCTATTTGCGGCTGTCGGCCTCTTGCTGTCGGCATTTTGGAAGCTCAGAAAAAAAAGCGCGGAACGCAAATTTTATCCGTATTCTATTTTCGTGACCTTCCTGCTGCTGGCTTCGCCGTTTTTCCTGCCCGCCCTGCTGGGCGCGCCGCTGGTTGTCCGAGGACAGCTCGCGCTGCCCTTTGTCGCGGCGGCGGGTACGGAAATGATCGGGGAACGTTTTCTGGAATCTGCGGAAATGCTTTCGGAGCATGGCAAGGCCATCGGGCTTACCGCCGCAGCGTTCCTGTTTCTTCTTATTTTCAGGGGAAATATTGTGATGGATAACCGTCTGCTTTATTCGGATTATGTGGTGAGCCAGCAGGAAAATGCTCTGACGGAGCGGCTGATCGAGCGGATTGAGACGGTGAGCGGCGGGGAAGCGGCGCCGGCAGGCAATTCCGCGGAGTCCGCGGCAGACGGCGGGGAAGCGGCGGCAGGCAACTCCGCGGAGTCCGCGGCAGACGGCGGGAAGGAAACTGCGGTAGCCATCCTTGGAAAATGGTCGCCGACCTGTAATCCCTCCATGATCCAGGGAGAAACGCTGGGACACTCTTTTTATGAATGGGATCAGACGGTCCCGGGAGGGACCTGCAAAAGGGTGCTTAGTTACTGGCATGTGCTGGGTTACGAATATCAGAATCCGGACGCGCAGCAATGGGAAGCGGCGGAGAAGCTCGGGGAAGGGATGCCGGCATGGCCGCGGCAGGGTTCCGTAGTCCGGGAAGGGGAGCTGGTTGTGATCAAGCTGTCGGAATGATTGCCAACCGGCTGCAGTCAAAAAAGACAGGCCGCACAAACAAACTTGTGAATGCCTGTCTTTTTTGGTCCCTGACGGCTATTCTTTCACGCCGCCCAGTGTTACGCCTGCGATGATGTACTTGGACAGAAGCAGGTATACGATGATGATTGGCACGATGGCCACCAGGATCATGGTATAGATCTTCCCCATGTCAAAGTTCATATAATCCGCGCCACGGAGTGTCGCGATCAGGATCGGCACCGTCATCTTGTCCTTGGACTGGATGACCAGGGCCGGAACGAAGTAGTTGTTCCAGGAGCCGACAAAGGAAAAGATTGCCTGCACCGCGATGGCCGGTTTCATGATCGGAAGCACGATCCGGTTGAATGTCCGGAATTCTCCGCAGCCGTCAATTCTGGATGCCTCCACCAGTGACAGCGGAAGGGAGGACTGCAGATAGCTGTGCATAAAGTAGAACACGGACGGCGACGCAATGGACGGGATGATCAGCGGAAGCAGGGAGTCATACATTCCCATGTTCGTGATCAAACGCAGGAATCCCATTGCGGTTACCTGTGTCGGCATGACAAGGATCGCCATGATAAATGTAAATGCTGCCTTCTTCAATTTGAAGTCGTACGCATACAGGCCGTAAGCCGTCAATGCCGAAAAATACGTGCAGATCGCCGCGGAGCATCCGGAAACGATCAGGCTGTTCAGGATCCCCCGAAACATCGGGAAGGTTCCGTCATTGGCCACACTGCTCAGGTTTTTCAGCAGATAGCTTCCCGGCAGCGCGGAAAATCCCTTCTGCAGATCCGCATGGGACCGTGTCGCGTTGACGATCAGGATGTAGAAGAAAAACAGGCACATAAACGACAGAAGGATCAATACGATATGTGCGATGATACTCCGTAAATGACTTGGCTGTTGTGATTTCATAGACTATCCCCTCCTCTGCTGCTTTCGCTGCTGTTTTCTTGCTTTCTTTGCCGCTGCCTTGGAGCCATCCGGATCGTCATTGTTGGTCATACGGTATACGATAAAGCAGAGGATCCCGCTGACGATAAACAGGTAAACAGACAGCGCGCCTGCCATACCGTAGTTCCTGCTCTTCAGATGGCTGTTCAGGAACATGATCAGCGTCATGGACGTACGGTCCGGAGTTCCCTGTCCGTTTGTCAGGATCTGCGGAACATCGAACATCTGCAGACCGCCGATGATAGCCGTGATCAACGTATAGGCAAGGATCGGCCGTATCTGCGGCAGTGTAATATAGAAAAACCGCTGGAAGCTGTTGCAGCCGTCCAGATCTGATGCCTCAAAGATATCTGGGCTGATCCCCATGATCGCGGCCATCAGCATAATGGTTGAATTTCCAAACCACATCAAAAAGTTCATGAATCCGACCAGTGATCTGGTCCCAAAAGCAGTCCCCAGGAAATCGATGGGCTCGCCGATAATCCCGATAGACATCAGGATCGAATTGACCGGTCCGTTGGTGGAGAACATGGTAAAAAATAGCATGGCAAAGGCAGACGCCATGATCAGATTCGGCAGATAAATGACCACCTTAAAGAACTGTGTACCGCGGATCTTGAGCCTCGCGTCTACGAACCACTCCGCAAGCACCAGAGCGATCACGATCTGGGGAATAAACCCGATGATCCACAGGATCAGGGTATTTGCGCCGTATTTCAGCATATCCGATTTCAGGAGGCTTGCATAATTGGCCATCCCGATAAAATTGGGTCCAATCTCTTTAATTCCCGAACGGTAGTATTCAAAAAAGCTGTATCGGACAGTATCTACCAGAGGGATCAGGGAAAAAATGAAAAAGCTGATAAAAAACGGAAGGATAAAAATATAGCCCCATTTTGAATAGTCCACTTTTTTACGTTTTGTTTCATAGACTGTCATTCCTTTCTTTTTTTCAAAGCATACCCGAACCGAAGGCGGCTTAAAACGTGCTGAATCCGCCGCGGTCCACCGGCTGGCCGGTGAACCGCGGCGCTCCAAAGCCTTCTCTCTTTACTCCGGCCATTCTACCGCAGTAATATCCGGATAGCGTTCTATGATCGCAGTCTCAAAGTTTGCTTTTGCCTTGTCGTAGTCCACTTTTCCCTGCAGATAATCACTGAACGAGTTCTGGATCAGCTCCACACATCCCTGGTCATAGGCGCAGAGAGGCGCGATCTTGATATTTTCCGCAACCGGCGCAAAGTATGTAAACGGATTCTGTCCTCCCAGGAATTCCGAAGCATAGGAATCATCCTTTGCCGCTTCCTGCATTCCGCTTGTCGTATTTGTAAAATCTGAGTAGTCCTTGGAAATCTTCAGCAGATTCTCTTTGTCCACGGTGACCGCCAGGATAATGTCTTTTACATGCTCCGGATTATCCGTGCCTGTACATGCATGTACATAGGAACCGCCCCAGTTGTATTCCTGCGGAGGATTGGTCACGGCCCATACGCCGTCTTCTCCATCCCAGTTCGGTTTCAGGGTAAAATCAATTCCCCACGCCGGGAACAGAAACGCGAATACCTTAGACGCGGAGCCCATTGCCTTGTTCCAGTCGTCATTCCACTGGCCCTTTACCGTCTTGTCAAGATAGCCTGCGTCCAGCCACTCCTTGGAATCATTGATCCAGTCCACGATCTTCTGATCCACCTTGATGGTAGATTCTCCCGGACTCACCCAGGAATTTTCAATGCTGTTGCCATACAGCCGGAATGTGTCCGCATAGGAGGAAAATGTAAAATATCCCTTCGCCTTGAGCTCTTCCGCCGTTGCCTTCATGGTATCCCAATCCTTGACCTTTTCGCCGATCTCCTCCGGATCATCCGTACCGAATACTTCCTTCGCAATGTCCCTGCGATATACCAGCAGCCCCGGGCAGCACTGCCAGGTGGATCCCCTCTGGACGCCCTCCGTATCTGAAGCCGTTACTTTGGTAAATTCATACTGGTCGGACAGCTCCGAATCCGGGTCGATTCCAAGATCTGTAAGAGGCATTGCCACGTCTGCTTCCGCGTCCGTATATTTATTGACATAATCCGTCTCTGACAGGAAGATATCCACCTTATCATCTGCTGCCGCGTCTGCCTGCTTCATCAGCGCTTCATCCAGCTTCTGCTGGTAGACACCGTCCTGGTTCGGATTGATGATCCAGTGAATCTCTGTACCGTCGTTTAACGTAGTCACGGTTCCGTCCGAAGAGGTCTCCTTCACTTCCGGATAAACAGCCTCCACACGCTCCCGGAACTCATCGTTCCAGCTATAGATATTGATGACCTTGCCCTCTTCGCCGCCGGATGCTTCTCCTGCCGCCCCGCCGTCAGAGCCGCCGGAGCCGGGTTTGCTTCCGCAGCCTGCCAGTGAGCCTGCTGCCATAGCCGCAGCCAATACGATACATACCACTCTCTTTTTCATTTGAAAAATCCTCCTCTTCATTCTGCGGAGCTGCCGCCCCGCTTTTTTAGTATGCCCGGATTATAGCGCATAATTTTCTGACAATATATTATGAATTTTAACAAAATATCAAATTCATGACCCTATCGCAGATTCTTTACCATCGCGTGGAACAGCGTGGCTGCATATGTCCCTACGCGGCTGTGCGCGTCATATTATACGGAGCGGCAGATTTATCTGGCGCTCAATATAACATTTCAGGTCATGATTCTGATATTTTTCTCATGATTCTGATTTTCATAATTTCACTCTTTCTATTATGATGTTTCTATACCTGAGGAACTGCCGGAAAAACTCATGCGTCTTGATGAGCGGCCGGAGTTATGGAATGCCCTGTGGGTATGAAACAGCAGGAAAGGAGCAAAACATTGAAACATCTGAAATTTATTGATGAGCACGGCAGCTTTGTGATGGAGCGGCCGGAAAATACGAGTTACTTATACTTCCCGCTTGCTTCCGAGGCCGGATTGAAAAGCGCCGTTACGCCGAACCTGGGCGGGGATGCCAAAATTGACCAGGAAAGCTTCCTTTTAGAGCCTGTCAGTTCCGAGGATCTGCACAGCAGCCGTTCCGGGCGCAACTTCTGGTTTGTAAAAAATGACGCAGAAGTATATTCAGCTGCGGGTGTCTCTGCGCGGCAGGAGGCGGATAAATTCACCAAGCTGCAGGATGACAGCGAATTGACAGCCGGATTTATGCGTCACACGATCAAAAGGACTTCCAGAGTCCACCAGCTCGAAACCACGGTGACTTCCTTTATCCCCAACGGGGAGCAGGCGGAGATCATGTACGTGACCGTGCAGAATATTTCAAATACCATGCAGAATCTGACACCTTACGCTGCCGTCCCCATCTACGGGCGCAGCGCGGACAACATCCGGGACCATCGGAATGTAACCTCCATGCTCCACCGCATCCGCACAGACCGGCACGGAGTTTTTGTCTGCCCCACCATGTCCTTTGACGAGAAGGGGCACCGTCCCAACAGCCGGATCTATTATGTCATGGGCTGCACGGGGGCGGGCAGCGCGCCGGCTGCTTTTTATCCCACCGTGGAAGCGTTCCTCGGAGAAGGAGGCACCTTTACGCGCCCCCGGGCCGTATACGAGGGATATCCCGGATGTCCGGCCCAAACCTCCGCGGCAGGAAAGGAAGCCATGGGCGCTTTCCGTTTTGAGCCGATTTCCCTGGCTCCCGGCGGGCGGGCGGACTACATCGTCCTTCTGGGAACGGAAGAGAGCGAAGAACGCATTTCCCGCATTTTTGAAAAATACAATACCTCCGAAAAGGTACTGCATGCCCTGGAGGATACCAAAGCCTGCTGGCAGGATCAGGTCTCTGTCCGTTTCCGCACCGGGGACGCGGATTTTGACTGCCTGATGAAATGGATCTGCTTTCAGCCGTTTCTGCGCCGCCTGTTCGGCTGCTCCTTCCTGCCCCACCACGACTACGGCAGAGGCGGACGGGGATGGAGGGATCTCTGGCAGGACTGCCTCTCCCTGCTGCTGATGGAGCCGGACCAGGTGGGCAAAATGATCGCCGCAAATTACGGCGGCGTCCGCGTCGACGGGACCAATGCCACCATCATCGGCAGCGGAGACGGCAATTTCATTGCGGACCGGAACGGCATCCCGCGGGTCTGGATGGACCACGCGCTCTGGCCGCTGATGACCACCAGGCTCTATATCGACCAGACCGGGGATATCGAAATCCTGAACAAATCGGTTTCCTATTTTAAGGACGCCCAGACCATGCGGGGAAATGCCGTTGATTCCCTGTGGGAGCCGGAAACCGGAAACAGACAGCGCACCGCTGCCGGAGACATCTACACCGGAACGATCTTAGAGCACCTTCTCATCCAGCAGCTCACCGCCTTTTATGAGACAGGCGCGCACAATATCTGCCGTCTCCGCGGCGCGGACTGGAACGACGCGCTGGATATGGCTTCCGAGCACGGGGAAAGTGTGGCCTTCACCTGTGCCTACGCCGGCAATCTGCTGGAGCTTGCGGCCATGATCCGCAGCCTGGATGAGCATTCCTCCTCACATACCGCTGAGCTCCTGGAAGAGATCACGATCCTGCTGGACAGCAGCTCTGAAGCCTTCGGCGACATTGACAAAAAGCGCCGGATCCTGTCCGACTATACCGCGCGGTGCAGGCACACGCTCAGCGGAAGGCGTGTCCGTGTTCCTCTCTCCTCCCTTACGGTCAATCTGATCCAGAAGGCCAACTGGCTCATGGAATACCTGCGGGAGCATGAATGGATCGAAGGCCCCGACGGGGAAGGCTGGTTCAACAGCTACTACGACAACCACGGCCGCGCGGTGGAGGGCTTTTTCGGAGACCAGGTCCGCATGATGCTGACAGGACAGGTCTTTGCCATCATGAGCGGAACCGCGCAGGACACGCACATCGAAAAGATCACCAAAAGCGCTGACCATTATCTCTATCAAAAGGAGATCGGCGGCTACCGCCTGAACACAGATTTTCATGAACTGAAATTCGATATGGGGCGCATGTTCGGATTTGCCTACGGGGAAAAGGAAAACGGCGCGGTCTTTTCCCATATGACCGTCATGTACGCCAACGCCCTCTATCGGCGCGGCTTCGCGAAAGAGGGCTGGAAAGCCCTGAAAACCCTTGCCGATACGGCCCTGGATTTTGACACCAGCCATATCTACCCCGGCATACCGGAATACTTCCGCTCCGACGGCCGCGGAATGTACCACTACCTGACCGGCGCCGCAAGCTGGTTCATGCTCACCATGATCACCGAGGTCTTCGGCGTCCGCGGAGAGTCCGGCAGCCTGGTCCTGTACCCCAAGCTCCTGGCCTCCCAATTCGATGAGGAATGCCGCGCCGCCCTCACCGTCCCCTTCGCCGGCAGACTTTTTACAATCATATATGAAAACAAACAGCGGAAAGATTTCGGCTCCTACCGCATCGCCTCCGCCGCCTGCGATCAGGCGCCGCTCGCGGTCAGCGAAGATGCCTATGTAGTCCTCCCACGCGAAACCCTGACCGCCCTTCCCAATGCGCGGCATACTATCACTGTAACTCTGCTGTAAACCTGTACGTTTCAGCCGAAAGCGCAGCTCAGACAAAAATCATTGTCCAAAGGAACCTCTCAAAAAACGCCGGCACTTAGCGAGGTTCTTTCGAGCTTAGTACCGCTGCGTTTTTTGCGAAGCGAAAGCGGGGTGACGCGGACAATGATTTTTGTCTGAGCGTCCCCCCCTCTCTAAACCACATAAAAGAAAGGAAACATTCCCCTATGAACTACGGATACTTTGACTCCCTGAACCGAGAATATGTGATCACCCGCCCGGACACCCCGGCCCCCTGGGTCAACTACCTGGGCTCCCCGGAATACGGCGCCATCATTTCTAACAACGCGGGAGGCTACAGCTTTGCAAAATCCGGCGCAAACGGCCGGATCCTCCGTTACATTTTCAACAGCTTCGACCAGCCGGGGCGCTACCTCTACCTCCGGGACAACGACTCCGCCGACTACTGGTCCGCCTCCTGGCAGCCCGTCGGCAAGTCTCTGGATCTGTGCAGGTACGAATGCCGCCACGGCATGGGCTATACCGTAATGACCGCCGACTACAGCGGGATTCGCTCTGAAGCCGCTTATTACGTCCCCCTCGGAAAATCCTATGAGGTCTGGACGCTTTCCGTCTCCAATCATTCGGAGCGGGCCAGGGACCTGACCCTGACCGGCTATGCCGAATTTACAAACCACAGCAATTACGAACAGGATCAGGTGAATCTGCAGTATTCCCTGTTTATCACGAAGACCCTGTTTGAAAAGAACCGGATCATCCAGCAGATCCACGGCAATCTGGACGCCCTCCCGGAGGACGGGCAGGTGGATTCCAAGAATGTGACCGAGCGCTTCTTCGGACTTGCCGGAGCCGAGGTTGCTTCCTACTGCGGAGAAAAGGAGCATTTTCTGGGGAAATACCACGGCTACGGCAATCCCCTGGGCGTCATTTCCGGCAGCCTGGGAAATGTGGACAGCTACAATGAGAATTCCTGCGGCGCCCTTTCCTGTCAGGTCACGCTGGCGCCGGGGGAAACGAAGACCATCCTGTTTGCGCTCGGACCGGACGGCTCCGAAGCCGCGGCTTCCATCCTGGATTCCTATGCGGATCCGGCAGCACAGACAAAAAAGGAGCTGCAGGAATTAAAGTCCTTCTGGTACGAAAAGCTGGATCATTTAAAGGTCCGTACTCCCAGTCCGGAATTTGACACCATGCTCAATACCTGGAACGCCTACAACTGCTTTATGACATTTATCTGGTCCAGGGCCGCCTCCTTCATCTACTGCGGGCTGCGAAACGGTTACGGCTACCGGGATACCGTGCAGGATATCCAGGGCATCATCCACCTCGCTCCGGAAATGGCGGCGGAAAAGCTCCGCTTTATGCTCTCCGCCCAGGTCAGCCGCGGCGGAGGACTGCCCCTTGTAAAGTTCACCCACTGCCCGGGACAGGAGGATACGCCCGATGACGCTTCCTACCGGCAGGAGACCGGGCATCCGGCCTACCGCGCGGATGATGCCCTGTGGCTCTTTCCCACGGTCTGGAAATATATTTCCGAAACAGGAAATCTGGATTTTCTGGATGAGATCATCCCCTTTGCGGACAAGGAGGAAGATACGGTTTACGGGCATCTGCAGCGCGCAATCCAGTTTTCTCTAGATCACCTGGGCCCCCACGGCATGCCTGCCGGGCTCTACGCGGACTGGAACGACTGCCTGCGCCTGGGCGCGGACGGGGAGTCTTCCTTTGTAGCCATGCAGTTTTACTATGCACTGGATATTTTAAAAAGATTTGCTGAATATAAAAAGGATGCGGACTATGTAAAATATCTGGAAGAAAAGCTGGCGGAGGCCGGAACCATCATCCAAACTCTGTGCTGGGATCAGGACCGGTTTATCCGGGGATATACGGAGCATGGAGAGCGGATCGGCGCCCCGGCTGATCCGGAAGCCAGCCTATGGCTGAACCCCCAGAGCTGGGCGGTCATCAGCGGGCTTGCCTCTCCCGGCCAGGCCGATGCGGTACTGGAAAATGTATATAAGAATCTAAACACAGACTACGGCGCCCTCCTGATGGATCCGCCTTACCATGCGCACGCGTTTGACGGCGCGCTTGCCGTCATCTACAACCAGGGGACCAAGGAAAACGCAGGCATCTTTTCCCAGTCCCAGGGATGGCTGATCCTGGCGGAAGCCCTCCGGGGGCATGGGGAACGCGCCTTCACCTACTTTATGGAAAATGCCCCGGCCGCTCAGAATGACCGGGCGGAGATCCGCCGCCTGGAGCCCTACTGCTACGGCCAGTTTACGGAAGGCCGCGCCAGCGAACATCCGGGCCGCTCCCATGTCCATTGGCTGACCGGCACCGCTTCCACGGTCATGGTCGGATGTGTGGAAGGGATCCTGGGTCTGCGGCCGGATCCGGAAGGAATCCGGATCGCCCCGTCCATCCCGAAGGGCTGGGAGCACCTGGAGATCGAGAAGGATTTCCGCGGAAAGCATCTGCATATCCGAATCGAGAACCCGGACGGCAGGGAATCCGGTTTTCAAAAGCTGATCCTCAATGGGAGGGAACTGGACAGCAGCTATATCCCCGCCGGAATTCTTGAGGAAGAAAATGAGATTCGGCTGATCCTCTGAAAAATGTCCGCCTGTAGGCTGCTAAACTGAGATTTCGGATTGCAGCCGTACAGGCGGAAAAATGTTACGGCGCAGCATCTGTCATATGCTGCGCCGTCTGTTTTATAGATTTTCCTGATCCTCTCCGATCTCATTTTCCCCATCGATATCCCACTGGATCATATGATTGATGTCCCGGTATTTCTTCGGGGTCATGCCCACAGCTTCACGGAACTGCTGTATAAAATGGCTCTGCGAAGAGAAGGACAGCCGGTTCGCGATGTCGATCATGGAATACTCGCTGTACTGCAGCAGGTTCTTTGCCATCTCGATCTTCTGCCCGCGTATATAGGCGCTGACGGAATCCCCCGTCTCCTTCTTAAACAGCCGGGAGAGGTAGCTGGAAGAGACCCCCAGGGCATCCGCCAGGTCTTCGATCGTGATCCGTTCCTTGATATGGGAATAAATGTACTCCTTGCAGGCATTGATATGCCGGGAATTGGTATCGCTCCGGCTGATCCTCCGCATCTTTTCCGCATAGTCCAGAACCATCGAGTCGTGCAGATTCCGCACCCCCTGTACCGTATGGATATCGTCCAGCTTCTGAATATAAAAATCGCTCATCCGGAACGCCTGCTCCAGTTCCATCCCCTTCTGCTTGCAAAGACGCGTGACCATTGCCGTCGTGATCACAAAATGATACTTCAGGTTTGTAACCGGATTCCTGGACAGCACGCCGACTCCCTCACTGTCAAGAAACCGTTCCTGCTCGCAATTCTCCCGGACTGCGTCCAGATCCCCATTGGTCACTGCCTGGTAAAATAAAAATTCTTCTGTCGGCGGTCTGTGCTCCACCTCATCCAGATCATCCTCGGCTTCCAAAAGAAGCCATTCATCCTGATAGCCCATAGTGTTCCCCTTTTCCTGCGGTTCCCTGTCATTCGCTTTCCTGCACATCAGAATACCAATGTCCCGGGATTCCGGGGCGGCGCGGCGGCGGCATATGGAGCTTATGACACAGAATGTGTCATAAAATTTTACCAGCCATACAGGCGGAAATTTTATTCGGAACACATTCCATTATCTTCATCACTTCCGCTTCGGCATCATGCCTGTTTTCCTTTATAAAATGGATATAGTCTGATGCCATCTGCAGTTCCAGTTTTTTTGCTTTTATAATCTCAAAAAAAGTGATTCCCTGCAGCATCTTTTCATAGTCTTCCAAAGTAAATGTCAAAATATAAAAATCCTTTCCATCCTTTTTACTCTTTTCAACCATTCTAAGAACTTTTGTCAAACCATATGCATCCTTATAGCCCTCGGAATCTCCTGTTAACCCCTTTTGTGTAAAAATAATCCCAAATGAAATACCTGTAACTACCATCAAGCTGTAAAATTTCCCCACATAAGTTACGCCCAACGTCGAACTGAAATTTTTACATTCCCCCAGAAATATATCCTCGTCTATCGGGATAAGTTCTCTGGAAAGCTGAAAACTCTTCATCGCCTGCTTTCCCCTGTCTGAGAGAACAATCACTTCATCTATTTCATTTGTCTCTGTTTTTACATTTTTAAAAATTTCAAAAAAGTAGCTTTTCTTAATAATAAACTCCACTAATTCTTCCAGCCGATCGCCTTTAGACTTCGTAGTTTCGACAGTTTTATCATAAGGTTGCTTCAAATTTTCCAGCAGCATCTTAAATTGATTTTTGTCATTTTCTGTCCATTTTATAAATCCTTCAAACTTATCAAGATCATTCTGTACAATCTGGTCGAGATATTCTCGGAGGTTAAAATTGTCCATCTTTTTATTCATAGTCTTATCACCTTATACAAGACTATAATGTTGTCTTCCAGTGATAATGGCCTTCCGCAAAAATCACAATATAGGTCAGGAGTAAATTGCTCTAATGACTCAAGAAATATCCCTTTACTTTTATTGCAGTCAAAGCAATATATTTCATATAGGTTCTCCAGATATCCCTGCTTCTTCAACTCTTCCAGGATTCCATAGGCAGTCTTTATATCTATCGCCAATTTTGATTTCAACTGCCCTGGGTAAATATAATCGCCTTCTTCTATAGCTGCAAAAAATTCATAATACTTTTTCTGTTGATATGGAGTCAGCTGATGTTGCAGCTGTAAGTTCTTTATAGCATTGCATAACGTATTCTTTGACACTGCTCATCATCTCCTCTCTGATTAACTCACCATAAATCATAAACAAGCTATAATCCGTATCTTTATATTTATGTGTAATACCAAATTTTATTCCGGATTCATCTATCCTGATCTTCACAACAGGCATATCTGATTTTACTTCAATCTTGTTCAGAAAATCTCTTAATCTGTCTCTGATTTTCCGGGTGCTGTCATTCTGTTCAAACAGTTCTTTCTGTTCCTCAATAAACTTATCAAGCTCTCCCAGTATCGGAATAATGCCAGCCTCGTCTTCATAAGCCTCCAGATAAGCTGTTGTACCATTTCTCGTCATTCTCTGAGCAACAATCGTAATGTCATCTTTCTCAGATTTCATATAATCCACTACCGCTTTAAAGTCAATATCTATTACCTCAAGCTGTATATTTATTTTCAAAAAATCTAAAATTTCAGCGACCTTGCTTTTGTAAAAAGTATAAGAATTTTTATATGCGATACCTACCTGATCAAATCGGATTTCCAAAAGGCTGTTCTCTTTATCAATCACTGCCAGCATTATATATTTTATTGTATTTCCAGCGTCATTTTGAAGCATATAGGAAAACTTGATATATATCGTTTCACCCAATATATAAATTGTCGGTTTTTTCAGATCATCTACTGCCCTCTGTTCCTTTTTATCAAAAACATTGACCTTTCCATTTTCGACCAATTGCTGTATTTTTTGAATATTCAGAAAAGTATATTCAAAATAACAAAAATGACGATATGGTTTTCTGTATTCATATTCCTCAATCAATGCCAGAATATTTTCTGATTCTAACATATGTTTTAACTTATCGTCTAATGTCTCGTCGGCAGTCACGTCTATACTATCCGTGAAATTCAATGTCATCTGTGGACTGCGTTTTTTATTATTAATGATCAGTCCTTCATTAACTGCCTGTTTCAAAATAATTTTTTTAGTATAAGATGGGTAGGAATCCAATACCGTACTTTTAAAAATATCTTTATTCAAAATGTTTATTTCGCCTCCATTATCTTAACAGTTTTCGTAACATACCAAATAGGCTCCATATCTTTTTCCATTTATATGATTCAGTGTACCATATTTGTAGGAAAAATACTATCATTTTTCACATCGCAATGCATCTGCCCCATTGAAACAATGTCCCGGGCTTGCTATACTATCAACAGCAGAAGAGGAGTTACATGTCCCATCTTGACTAGGCGTGACCTGTAACGAAGGGGATTTCTTTCCCCGCATCCATCCACTCCAACAGAAAGAAGAATCACACCATGCAGACACAAATTTTAGTCATCGAAGACGACGAACTCTTAAATTCCGGCCTGTGCTATCACCTCCAGAAGCGCGGCATCACCCCCTTTTCCGCATACTGTATCGAAGAGGCGAAGTCCCTCCTGGAGCAGGAGCATTTTGACCTGATCCTGCTGGATGTCAATCTGCCCGATGGAAATGGATTTGATCTTGCCAGGGAAACCATCTCCCGCAGCAATGTTCCCTTTGTTTTCCTGACGGCTCACAATTTGGAGGAGGAGATCATCCAGGGGCTGCGCTTTGGTGCGGACGATTATATCGTAAAACCGTTCAGCGTTAAGGTGCTGATGGAGAAGATCCAGACTGTACTGAGAAGATGCTCCGGCGCGCAGGGACAAAAGGTCTATACGGCCGGAAGCCTGTCCGTTGACCTGGAAAACCGGATCGTAAAAAGCCGGGGGAACGTGGTTTCCCTCACACCCACGGAGTTTGAGATATTGGAAGTATTCTGCCGGAACCGGGACCAGATCCTGACCAAGGACATCCTTCTGGAAAAGATCTGGGACCGGAAGGAAAACTATGTCAATGAGCATACTCTTTCCTTAAACGTGAGCCGGCTGAGAAATAAGATCGCGGACGGGGAGCATGAGTATATCAAGACCATTTACGGCTTAGGCTATAAATGGGTCGGAGGCCGCAAATGACGGGGGGATTGGCCGCAGCCGTTTTGTTCTGCGGCCTGATCAGCCTGTGCATTTATTTTCATTTCCGCAGGCAGTTTGTCCGTCTTTCCTCGGAGCTCTGCCGCTACGCGGAACAGGTCATGCAGGGAGAGTCTCTGCCCGACCAGCAGAACCGGGAGACGCTCACCTCCAAGGTGGTGATGGAACTGGAGAAAATGGAACGGATGACCGCCCTGCGTCTGGAAGAAAGCAGAAGGGAAAAGCAGCAGCTCCTGGAAATGATCTCGGAGATCACCCATCAGATCAAAACGCCGGTTTCGAATCTCAGGATGTACTGTGAAATGCTGTCGGAGGAAGAAGCGCCGATGTTTCCGGCCGCATCGGATTTTGTATCAGCGGCAAAGGATCCGGCGCAGCAGGATACGCCCGGTCACGGGATCACCTGCAGCAGCCCAAACAAGATCATGGAGCAGCAGCTCATCAAGCTGGATTTTCTCCTGGACACGCTTTTGAAGGCTTCCCGGCTGGAAACGGATATGATCCATCCGGACATGGAAAACCGCAGGATCCTGGACACGCTTGCGGCCGCCGTCAATAATATCATGCATAAGGCCGAACTCAAACATATCGAGATTTCTGTGGACTGCCGTTCCTCCATTCAGGTCTGCCACGACAGGAAATGGACGGCGGAAGCCATTGAAAATATTCTGGACAACGCGGTGAAGTATACGCCGGAAAATGGGAGCATCCGCATCTTGGTCCGGGTCGGGGAAATGTATTCGGAAATCCGGATACAGGATACAGGAAGGGGAATCGAACCTGCCCATATCAACGACATTTTCAAACGGTTTTACAGGGAAAAAAGTGTGTCGCAGGAGGAGGGCTTAGGGTTGGGATTGTATCTCGCAAGGTATATCATTACTCTGCAGAAAGGGTATATCGCCGTCCGCTCCGCGCCGGGGGAGGGAAGCTGCTTCTCCGTCTGTCTCCCGAACCGGGTCTGAACCGGGCGCCTTTAAATGTTTCGGTTTTGATACTTTTCTTTTTGAATTTGAAACAGGATCGATACCATTCACGCCTATCATAAAGATACCAACTGTACGGTTGGGAAAGAGAACGAATACATAAGGAGATGATAGACATGAATATTTTACGCACCAATGATCTCAAAAAATATTACGGCGAAGAGCCGGTTCTGGTGAAGGCCCTGGACGGGATCACCATGGAGATCGAGCAGGGCAGTTTTACCGCGGTTGTCGGGACCTCCGGCTCCGGCAAGAGCACGCTCCTCCACATGCTGGGCGGGCTGGATACGCCCACAAGCGGGAGTGTCGTCGTAGACGGCCAGGAACTGAACGGGATGGACCGGAACGAGCTTACCATTTTCCGGAGGAGAAAGATCGGATTTATTTTCCAGAACTACAACCTTGTCCCGAATCTGACCATATATGACAATATCGTCCTTCCGGTGGAGCTGGACGGCCGGGAACCGGATGAAACGTATCTGATGGAGGTTGTCCGCACCCTGGGACTGGGGGATAAGCTGTCGAGAAAGCCCGGCAAGCTGTCCGGAGGGCAGCAGCAGCGCGCGGCCATCGCAAGAGCGCTGGCCGCGAAGCCCGCCATCATCCTGGCCGACGAGCCGACTGGAAATCTGGACAGCCGCACAAGTCAGGAGGTGATCGGCCTGCTCCAGACCACCAGCAAAAATTTTCACCAGACCATTGTCATGATCACCCACAACGATGAGATCGCCCAGTCGGCAGACCGCACGATCCGCATCGAAGACGGAAAGATCGCGGAAAGCAGGTGGTAACTATGGGACTGAACAAAAACAATAACCGCCGGCTGCTTTTCCGGCTTGCCAAAAATAACCTGCTTTCCAAGAAGCTGTCCGCCTTCTTTTCCGCGCTGTCGATCCTGCTGGCGGTCCTGCTGGTCTCCACCCTTTCCCTTTACCTCATGGGCTATCATTTTGCGGAGCAGCAGATCCTTGAAAAAATGCAGCATGTCATTTATATGGATGTGACCGCCGAACAGGTGGAGGAATTGGGAAATGATGAGCGGGCCCAGCTTTCGATCCCTTACAAATTCAGTGAAACGGATTTTCAGGCAGGAGACGCCAAATATCATTATACCTTCTTCGGAAGCCATGACGCGGCCATAGAAACCTATCAGCTTGCAGAAGGCGCGGCGCCCGAGAAGTATAACGAGATCGTGGTGGACAGGGCCTTTGTAGAAGCATTGGATAAAGCAGCGGATCCGGACTCCGCGGCGGCTTTGGAAAACGGGGGCAGGATCGGTTCCTCTGTCACTCTGGACACGGGAAATGGTATGGAGGAATTTGTCATCACCGGACTGACGGAGAAAGCATTTCCGTCTTCCTCATACAGCGTCTATGTCTCCCGGGAATTTGCGGAGAAGAGCGATCTGATGAAGCAGATCCCCTATGAAGCCCTTGTGCGTCTCCGGGATACGGACGGCATGCCTTATACCGAATTTACCACGCTGATCTACCAGCTTGCCGCCGATCATGGGATCAGCCGTCCGGACGTCAACCCCAATGGGAAATTCGGCGAATCGCTCCAGAAAGGGAACTCCGGATTATATGTCGTTTTCTTTGTCGCTGTCCTGCTCTTTTTTGCAGGCGGCCTTGTGATCTACAGTATTTTTTATTTTTCCGTAATGTCCCGGGTGCGGCAGATCGGACAGTTCCAGACCATTGGGATGACTCCGGTGCAGGTCCGGAAGATGATACGCCGGGAGGGCTGGCTGCTCAGCGCGGTCTCCATTCCCACGGGGCTGCTGCTTGGCGGGATCATCGCGTATATCCTGCTGCCGTCCGGATGGAATTGGAAAAATTATGGGATCATCTGTCTCCTTGCGGCAGCTGCGGCGAGCTTCATTGTACAGTTTTCCATCCGCAGGCCCGCCTCCTTTGCGGCAAAGATTACCCCGGTGGACGCGGCAAAGAGTACAGGGAATGATGAAGCGGGCGGGCATTTTTCTCTCTCCCGCCGCAGGCCCTTGTCCCCATACACACTGGCCAGACTGGAAAACCGGAGCAGCCGGAAGAAATGGTGGCTTACGACAGCGTCCCTTGCCTTGGGCGGCCTCCTGTTTATGGCTGCCTCCACCTGGAATGCCTCCTGGGACAAGGAAGCATTTTCCAGGCAGGATTTTTTCCGAAACGGGGAATACGTTCTCTCTTATCTGTACAGCCACACGTCGCCGAAAACTTACGGGATCACAGACATGCAGCTGACCGGCCATCTGAGCGAGGAGCTGGAGCAGCGCATCCGGCAGATTCCCCATGTGAAGGATGTACAGACGGCACGCGCCGCGACAGGCGTGATCGAACGCAATGGGAGCACATTTACTCAGCCCTTCTATCCCCTTACGGAAAATGATACCGAATATTTTCAGTTGGACGCCGAGGGGAACAATACCTATGAATATCTGGCGGAGCACGATGCCATCCTGATCACCAGGCCGGAACTTTACGAGCAGCTCACCGGAGCCTCGTTTGTACCCGGAGAAATGCTGACCGTCCGGTATTTTGACGGAGAGGAGCATCAGATTGAACTGGAGGTTGCGGCCGTCGCATCGGAATCCGTTGCAGATCCGGCTTCCGGCGGCGAGGATGAGTTCTGCATGACAGACGTAACTATGAAAAAATTGTGGAAAAATATGAATACCGCATATCACTTCACCATTTCCGCGGAGGATTACGAAAAGAACGGGCTGCAGATAGAAGAGGATCTGAGAGAACTGATCAGCGGATATGACGACCTCAGCCTCTCTACACTGCGGGAACAGATGCAGGAGGATTCCGTTTCGATCCGGGCAAATCAGACCCAGATCTATGGACTTTCCCTGTTCATCATTTTGTTCAGCCTTTTCAATCTGGTCAATACGCTGATCGGCAGCTTCGCCTCCCGGAAAAAGGAGCTGTCCATGCTGGAATCCGTGGGGATGGAGCAAAAGCAGCTGCGCAGGATGCTTCTGTGGGAGAGCCTGCTTCTTGCGCTGCCGAATCTGGTCATCACGCTCACGGCAGGGTCTCTGGCCGGATTTGGATTGATACGGTATATGAGCCGGACCGCCCCTTATCTGCATTACCGGTTTCCGTTCGCGGCGGTGGGATTGTATATCGCGGCCATGGTCCTTCTTCCCATGGCGGTGTCCTACGGCTGCCTGAAGGAGCAGGACAGGACGTCTCTGGTGGAAAGGATCAAGTATCAGGATTGATAGGGGCTATCGGTTAATACTGATTTTTAACCCCTGACAAGCAGGGATGAGACGATTCCGCAGAATTCAGATTTTTTTAAGCTGGAATTCATTGCGGGATCGTCTCCTTCTGCATCATGGTCTAAACCCATTTTTCAACGGCTGTCCCCGCACGGCTGGCAGCGCCTCCCTGGACAGCAAGGCCTTTTGTCACCACCGCGGCATTGCAGACCTGACTTCTTCGAGAGTCGGCATTCCGCCCTGCGCCCCGAATTTTTCTGTGGACAGCCCGGCCGCGGTGTTGGCAAATGCCAGTGCATCCGCGATGCCCTTCCCTTCTGTGACCGCAACAGTAAACGCGCCGTTCAGGGTGTCCCCGGCCCCGGTGGTATCGACCACGTTTGATTTTCTCGCAGGTACAAGAATGACCTCCCCGCTTTTCAGGCAGGTGCTGACCCCCCGGGAGCCCTGGGTGATCACCAGCTTTTCTGGATATTTCTTCATCATTTCCTCAAAGGAAATGTCCCCGCCGAACAGGATCACGGCCTCATGTTCGTTGGGGGTCAGGTAGGTGACCTTCTCCAGGGTCTCCTGCTTCACCGGTCTTGCCGGTCCTGGATTCAGGACTACCTTTACGCCGCTGTCCGCACAGAGGGCAATGACATACTCCACGGTCTCCTGGGGGATCTCGTGCTGAAGCAGGACGATCTCACACTCCAGAATGGAATCCTTCACTTCGTTCACATAATCAATGTCTACATGGTCGTTTGTACCCGCGACTACAATGATCGTGTTGTCATTCTCCCCGACCGTGATCATCGCCAGACCGGTAGGCACCCCCGGAACCACCTTGATGTGCCCGGTCTCTACGCCTGTGTCCCGCAGGTTCTTTACCAGGCTTTCCCCGGCCGCGTCGTCTCCCACGCATCCGAACATCTTCACCTCTGCCCCCAGCATTGCCATGGCCACTGCCTGGTTGGCGCCTTTTCCCCCCGGGATGTACTGCAGATCCCAGCCTTTGAGCGTCTCACCCTTCAGCGGGATCCGCTCCGCTTTTACAGTCATGTCCATGTTGATACTTCCTACTACTCCGATCTTTCCCATGATCTTGTATCTCCTTTTCCATATTTTATATTATGCATTATAAACTTTTATATAAAATTTTCAATAGTTTTTATAATAATTTTTATAAACATTGCAAGCAGCGGGGTATCAGGCTCTCGAAGAAGTAAGAGCAAACACGTAGAAAAGGCCGATCTGCACAAGGCGGATTGACCTTTTTTACTCAAAATTGACACTCAGGTAGCGCGTTTCCAGATCCTGCAGATTTATCCAGCGCCCGGTATCACCTCTCTGACACTCCCCCGCTCTACAAATTCCGCGCAGACCTGGATCTTCACCTTCGCCTTGCTGTCCTTCCCTTCCGCTGACAGAAGCTCACGTACCGCCCGGGCCCCCAGCTCCTGCTTATATACATGCACCGTGGATAAGGGCGGGTCCGAGACCAGCCCGTAGGCCACATCGTCAAAGCCGATCACCGAGATATCTCCGGGGACGCCGTACCCGCATTCCTTCATCGCCTGCATGCATCCGATCGCGATCACGTCGTTATCCGCGAAAAATGCCGTCGGTACCTCTTTTGCCTTTTCCAGATATTCCTTCATGCTCCGGTAGGCAGTCTCGATCCTGGTCCCTACCGTCGCGATATATTCCGGCTTTACAGAAAATCCGCGCTGATTCATCACCTGATAATATCCCATTTCCCGGGACCGGAACGCCTGGATCCGGGATTCCCCCCGCAGATATCCGATCTTTGTATGCCCCTTTTCCGCCAGATATTCCACAGCCCCCGCGGCGGCGTCCGTATCATTGATGAGCACGCTGTCAAAGGCGTATCTGTCGCTCCGCCCGTCCAAAAGGATGATCCGGTTCTTGGCGGCGGCGTAGGGCCCGTAATCCTCTTCCAGCATCTCGGTTCCCAGGAGCACCACCGCGCTCTGCATATCCGTCAAAATGTCGTGAAGCCGCTCCTGATAATCCGGGTCATTGATGTCTACATAGCAGAAAATGGTCTCATAGCCCATAAGCTTCGCCTGACGCTCCACCCCTTCGATCACTGCCGGATGAAAGGAGCTCTCGTCAATGATCTGCCCGTCCCTCCGGAATATGACAAACCGGATCTTCGTGATCTCCTCCTCCGCGTGGTAGCCCAGCTCCTCGGCGGCCTTCCATATCTTTTCGGCAGTTTCCCTGTTCACTCCCTTTTTGCGGTTCAGCGCGTTGGAGACCGTAGACATGGAAAATCCGGTTTCCTCACTGATCTTACGAATATTTACCTTCATGATCATTCAGTCCTCTCATTTCAAGTAAATATTATTATAACATACTTCGAAAATTTTAGGGGATAAAATAAAATTTTACAGGCGGCAGGAATCTAATCTCTTTCGGTTCCTGCTGCCTGTTTTCTGGATTTTAGACTTATCGATATCTCCTTACTCTTTCGTCTTCGATTACCTGTGAAAAATCCATCCCATACGCAAAGTCATACTTATGGCCGCATGTATCCTCATAGCATCTGACATCCCGCGGAACATCTTCCTGCTGCTCTTCTACCGTATCCATATCCGCGGGGATTTGAAACGGAAGAAGCCCGGACGGGGTATGCCTTCCTGTGATCACCTCAAGGTACGCCTGCTTCTGGATCTCAAATCCCATCAAAACAGCATCCGCAAGAGGCTCAAATTCGCTTACGACCATCGGCCCCGACGTATCCACAACCGCAATGACAGGCTTCTCTCCCATCGCCTCTTTTGTCTGTAAAAAGACATCCAGATGCTTTTCATTGGCACAGGTATTCGTTTTGCCCAGATAAGCTCTGTCCGAAGCCTGGTATCCGCTGGATACTCCGGAAGTGTTTCCCCGGGAATGGAATTCTTCTTCCTGATGTGCATAGCAGAACGGGTCCCCTCCCGCAATGCTTTTCTTCCGCCCCTTCTGCGATGTATAGGGACGGTACTGCAGCGTAAGCGGCACATAGCCCTTCTCGCGGGAATATCCCGGCAGCATGGGCTTGGGGCTTTCCATAAATACGATCGCGGCATCGGCCTCCTCCGGGCTGTCGACCGGTGTAAAATACTGGCCGGCCAGTGCCTTCTCCAGCCACGGATGGCCCGGGACGCGCAGATCTTCCGCAAACAGCGCGGGCATTCCGTACAGCCAGGTTTCCGGGCATTCCGGGATATATACCTTCGTCCCCGGTTTCATCGGCAGAACCTGCCCTTTATTTTTCAAAAGCACCACCGAGTCCTTCTGCGCCTGAAATCCGGCTTCCATAAAAGCCGCGTTTCCAACCACATGCCTGCTTTCCTCCGTATCCACATAGGGATTCTCAAACAGCCCGGGCCGGAAAATATTTTTCAGGATCCGTTTTGCCGACCGGCGCATCCGTTCCCGCATTGCCTCTTCCCCTGCCGAAGCGCAGCCCATACGGTATGCCGCAAGCACCGGCGCCTTTTTTGTATTTCCGCCGAATTGGTCCACGCCCGCCATCAGTGCCTTGTAATGCCTCTCCTCCACACTCAGATGTGCGGTTCCCCAGTTCATCCCGGATATCATCTCATCCGACGAACAGGTATCCGTGATCCCCCAATCCGTACAGACAACGCCGTCATATCCGCAGGTATCCCGCAAAAGCTCCTGGACAATATATTTGCTGTAGCTGTTCCCCACATTTTCCCCGTATTTTTTATCAATCCCATAGGAAATGGTATAGTAGGGCATAACCGAGGACGCCTGTCCCGTCTTCCCATCCAGACGGAACGCCCCTTCCGTAAATGGTTTTAAATGCTCTTCAAAATTCTCCCCCGGATAGACCGCGTATTTTCCGTAAGAAAAATGAGCATCCCGGCCGCCCTCCCCGGTTCCGCCGCCGGGCCAGTGCTTCACCATGGCATTGACGCTTCTGCTTCCCCAGCCGTCGGGGCTTTCCTCCGTTGTCTGGCAGCCGTCCACATAGGCCCTGGCCAGATCCACCGTAAGCTTTGTTCCTTCTCCAAACGTCCCGTTATACCGGTTCCATCTTGGCTCACTTGCCAGATCAATCTGCGGGGAAAGCGCGGTCACGATCCCCAGCCCTCTATATTCATCCGCAAGGATCTCGCCAAACCGTTTTACCGTCTCCGGACAAAAGGTTGCCGCCAGGCCAAGCTGGGAAGGCCATTGGGAGATCATCCCTCTGGCACCCACAAAAAATTCCCCGTTGGAAGCCGCACCGTGCCTGGGATCCGAGCTGATGCTGGCTGGAATCCCCAGTCCCTTCCCTTCGCAGAACTCCTGGATATGATTATTCCATTTCGCAGCCGCCTCTGCCGATTCCACGGTGGTCAGTAAAATGTGCCGGACCTGGTCCGTTTCCAGGAATTCCTTCTGCTGATCCGTGAGCTGCGTAATATCTCCGTGTTCCATATCAAAAGGCTTTCCATCATAAGTCCCGGCAAAACGCTGGTTAAAGGTATCCCCCTTTCCCGGAGACGTGACGGTCTGATGGCTGCTGTAGAGCATCAGCCCGGCGATCTGTTCCATACTGAGCCTGGATGCCAGATCCTCCGCCCGTTCCTCCGCAGACAGCCTCCAGTCCTCATACTTTTCCAGCCTGCCGCTTCCACTGAGATTTTTAAACAGGTATCCGTCCTCCTCCAGAAGCTTCACCCCCGACTCCGGAGAATATGCGATGTCCTTCCCGCCCTCATTTCTGACCAGGATATAGCCGTCTTTGATTTCTTTCTGCCATTTCTTCTCTGCCATTCTGTCAAACCTCCATCTTTTCCGGCATTTTTATGTACCTTCTTTTCCAGGCTTATTCTACTTGCCTGCCATTTTTCTCTCATCCAGATCAGATGCGATCTGCCTCATCATTTTGTCATCCAGCTTATAGAAAAACAGCGGGATCGTAGAGACCACAAAGCAGGCCGCGGGTATCAGATTTACTACCGCATTGATCCCCATTTTTACGGCTTCGGACTGCTCTGCGCCTGCCACATAGCCTGCTGCCGCCAGCAGCAGAACACCCACGGAGCCTGTAATCGCCGTTGCGAGCTTTACGGAAAAGCTTGTGACCGCAAAAGGAAGCGCCTCGTCCCGAATGCCGTATTTCCAGTCGCCGTATTCAATGCAGTCGCATACCATTCCGATCCCTACGCCGGCCGTAGAGTTGGAATACCCGATTACTGCGCTGAATATAAAAATCACCGCCGGTATTTTTGCCCTGAACAGGAATATCGCAATGAGTGAAATGATGGATGCGGTATTCATCAGAATGCAGATATTCCGTTTACTCGTCAGCCGGATCATATAAGGTATCAGCATACTGCCGATGAGCTGGAATACGGACATTGTTGTATAGATCGGAGCGATCATCGTATAAGATCCGACCACATAGATCACATAATAGGACAGCAGAGACATCCTCGCGATATTTCCCATGGCCCCCATGAATGTATTCAGGATGATGATCAGAAGCATCTTGTTCTGCACGGATACCTTCAGTGATCTGAGGATGGATTTCTTCTCTTTCGCGCCGCTGCTTTCCGGGACGTCGATCACGACGGTTTCTTTGCATCTCCACGCACAGAGCCAAAAAGCCGGGAGCATGAGAACGGATAATATGACCGCGGCAATGAGGTACCCTCTCGCATCCGCCGCCTTCTCATTCCCGTTAACGGTCGTACTGAAATATAAGATCACCGGCATCGCAAATGCGGAGAGCAGCATACTGATCACGGCGCTTGCCACACTTTTTGCCGCCGCATAATTTGTACGCACCCGGGAGTCTCTTGCGATCCGGTTCAGCAGCCCCGAATAGCTCAGGTTTACCACCGTATAGGCCATCCCCGTCGCGATATAGCAGCTCAGGCAGATCGCAACCTTCGCGGCACCTTCCACCGGAAATACGGTAAAGGTCAGGATATTGAACACGGCCAGAAACGGCGGGCCGATCATAAGGTAAGGACGGAACTTCCCCCACCGTGTCTGTGTACGGTCTGCCAGAAGGCCCATCATCGGATCGTTTGCCGCGTCCCAGATCCTTGCCACCAGCATGATAAAAGAAATCGCCGCGGCCGAGAGTCCTACGATATCCGTATAAAACAGGGTCAGATAGGAATTGATCATATACCAGCTCAGCTGTGACCCCACCTCCCCGAAGCTGTAGAACAGGCCAAGTGTCTTGTTCGTTTTTTCTTGTGTAATCGCCTTTGTTTCCATGTTTTCTCCTTCCTGATGTTGTATCGAATGTATTTTTATTTTAGCAGGACTGCTTTTTATTTCTCATCAGAAAGGACTCTGTTATCATCCCTTTTTTTATCCTTGTTCATCTTCTCTGATTTAAACAGAGCAAAAACTTTGACCAAATTCTTGTCTTTTTCATGTCAATCTGTTCCGGACCGCGGCAGACTTCCTACCATCTTTCCATAACCTCAATCCCCTGTATCTCCTGGGCATTCAGACATGTCTCAATCACCAGCGTCCCATTTTCCGCCTGGATATGTGACACTTTTATCCCGGGCCGCGTGACCGCCCGCAGATAATCCATTTCCGCTGAAGCAGGTTCATCCTCAAACCCCGTTTCCATCCATTTGTTCTGAATATTGCCATGCTCCTGATTTACCGTATAGATTTTGACACGGTACTCGCCGGGATGTACATTGTGTATTCGAAATAGAAATGCCTTCTTTTCTGTATTTTCGAAAAAACGGTACTGGTGTTCTGCTTCAATCTCATTTTCTTCCTCCAAATAGTATCGAAAATTGAAATGCTTATAATTGTGGCAGCATATAAAAAATGAAGCTTCCCCATCCCCTGATATGACTGCGTCGTCGTTCCATGCCAATACGTCCTTTTTGAGCCTGTTCATAAAATCGAAGGCATAATATGCCGGTTTGCAGATTCCGCCCTTGGTGAGTATCCCGCCTCCGCCGAAAAGTCCCTTTTCCGTATCCGTATAGTCATACATCAGATCCATCATTTCCCAATATGACAGGATCTTTGCCTGCTCCCGGTTTTGTATCAGATTCTTCATAATATATGCGCCGTTAAAACAGCTGTCGTTGAGTACATTACGGTTAGACAGGGTAAAGCTCCAGTCCAAAACATAAATCTCCGGAATCCTTATCCCCTTTTCCCGGATCAGCTCCCGTGTCTGCCGTAACAGATGATACAAAAAGTCGGCGTCCGTGGTGTATGGGTTTTTGCCGGCCGCGAACGGATTTTCCCGCCACAGATATGGAAAGCTGTTTAATCCGATAAAATCGGGCATAGCACCGCGCTTTCTCCAGATTTCCAACAGCGTCCGAAACTCGTCTCCATGAAAATTCAGGCACAGTCCGGTGCTGCCGATCTTAAGCTCCGGAACATAGCTTTTGAAAATCGACGCGACGGCATCAAAGGTTTCCAGATATTTATCCATACTGCCGTAATTCTCTCTTCCAGAATTATTTTCGATACCGATTTTCCAGTGCCGCACCTGCTCCGGCCCGTAGCGTTTCAGCCAATGTATCATCAGCTCTGTCAGAAATCCTTTATTTGACTCCAGGCTGCAGAACTTTTCTCCATAATCCACCTCTGTCAGGATCGTGTGGTAATTCGCCATGATGCCTATATTCCGAAACCCAAGCTCCAGGAAGGGAGTCAGTCCTGTCTCGATCAAAAAGTCAATCTCCTTATCGAGAAGGCTGAAGTTATATTCCGTCCGGTAATCCCCGAGCCGGATCATCATCTCATCGGACAGCACGTTCCAGACCCTTCCATATTGGAACCGCAGGCTTTTCTGGAGGAATCTGACCTGACCGCATACGTCATAGCGGAGCAGATCCTGAGCTTTTCCGATATTAAGTACCTGATTCCAGTTTTTTGCCAGCGTCTCCCTTTCTCTGCAGTCTGCTTCCAGTATGGAGACATCCTGATCTGAAGCCTCCGCTTCGACCGCGCCGTTTGCAAGCAAAAAATCATCAATTTTTTTCTGCATTTCCTCTGTCAATCCCATTGACGGTTCTTTACGGCTGCTTTCCTGCTGCTTTTGCCGGTACTCTGTCGGCGACATGCCGTAGCTTTCCTGAAAGCTTCGGTTAAAGCCTGTGATCCCGGAAAATCCATTGTCCATCGCGATTTTCAGCACGGTCTTATCCGAGCAGACCAGTTCTTCCACCGCATACTCCAGACGGATATTCTGAAGCAGTTTCAGAAAACTCATATTCAGGTTTTTCTTAATGTATCTGGAAAGATAGGTCGGGGAAAGGAACAACTGATCCGCCAGCTTTTGAAGCGAGATCTGCTCTCTGTAATTCATTGTGAGAAAGTCAAAGATCTCCTTCATTCTTTCACTTTGGTTTCCGCGCCGGAAGTCATGTCCCTGCAGTTCTTTTTTTACAAGAAATTCTGAACTCAGGATGTAGATCATCTGATAATAAAGGCTGTTCCGGTAAGCATTTGCCTGCCCTTCCCTGCTCTGCTCATACTGAAAGATCTGCCAGACGCAGCGCCTCAATTTTGCATATCCGGCCGAAGCCTCTTCTGCTTTCGCCGAATCACACAGAAAGTATAACTGTTCTCCATGGAACAGGTCGGTTAACTGCCTGTAATCTATCCGGAGGCTTGCCAGCAGTACATCTCCTTTTCCCTGGTATTCGTGCCGCACATTGGAATTGATCAGCAGAAATTCGTTTGGACGCAGTACATGTTGCTCCGATTCATACCGCAGCTCTAATATGCCGTCCAGAAGATAGACGATCTCTACCGCCTGATGGAAATGCATGCTCTGTGATCTGATCGTTGAAAAATGGCAGGTCACAATTTCTCTGTGTTCCATAGTGTCCCTTCCTTCTATAATCGAATCGGGTTTTGTTGGTATTCCCAGCATTGCTGAAAAATGTGTGATTTTGGAATATCATATCTCATCCGGGTTGTTTTTGCTATATCAATTCTGACCTCTTGTGATCGGATGCGCGCGTCAAATCCCCTTTGTTCTGTTCCACGAGGCAGCGGCTTTGATTGCTATTTCAAAACCGCTTCTTGTTTCCTTTTCGCTTTAGCTTATTTCAAAGTTGTCCCCAAAATTGCCCTGCAATAATCTATTTTTATCTTGTGTTTTTCCGGACAAGTATGCTAGAATAGGAGAAAGCATATTTTCTAAAAGTTCCATTATTTCGGAATCTCGGATTCCGTTATATCTCAGACATATCAATACAAGGGATTTCATCCCCTGTCCTTTCAGAAAATTCGTGCTTTTATCCAGATAAGCAGGAGGTTTTCTGAAAAGGGAGCAGAAAATCTCCTGAAAAAAACAGAATAAGGAGGTTTTCTATGACGCAGAAGAAAAAAGAAAACGATGCGACGTATTGGCATCCTGCGTTTTTTGCCGGAATCCAGATCGAACTGGCAGAGGACGCGGACAACCTGGTATTTGAAAATGAGCATCAGCCGGGCACAAAACCGATGGAAATTGATGTGCTGATCATCAAAAAAGAGACGGACAGGCCCGTGAAGAAAAATATCGGAAGGATTTTTAAAAAGTATAATATCATCGAATACAAAAGTCCGGATGATTCTCTCAGTGTGGATGATTTTTACAAAGTCTATGGATATACGTGCTTTTACAAGGCAGATGCCCGGTATGTAAACAGCATTCACGCAGACGAATTGACTATTACCTTCGTAGCGGAAAAATATCCCCGAAAGATGATCGAGCATTTGAAAAAAATCAAAAAATATCGGGTCGAAGAAGAAGAAAAGGGAATTTATTATGTATATGGGGATCTGATTCCCATCCAGATCCTGATCACCAGAAAGTTATCCGCAGAGGAAAATCTCTGGCTGAAAAGTCTTACTAATAAGCTGAAAGAGACTGATACAGCCGAGAAGCTGATCGAAAACTATATGGATCATAAAGAGAGCCGCCTGCATCGGTCGATGATAGAGACCATCATGCATGCGAATCAAAAATTATTTGAGGAGGTAAACGGTATGAGCGATATTATTATGAAAATTGTACAGGAGAAGTTTGATCGAAAGCTGAAGGAGGAATTAGACAAAGCTGTAGAGGAAGCTACAGAAAAAGCTATAGAGGAAGCTACAGAAAAAGCTATGGAAAAAGCTATGGAAAAAGCTACGGAAAAAGCTACGGAAAAAGCTGTAAAAGAAAAGCTAACCGAGCGAATTTCCCTGATCCAGAAAAAATGCGCCAGAAACAAATCGCTTTCCCGCATCGCCGATGATCTGGAGACGGATACAGAGGAAATACGTTCTCTCTATGAGGTCATTTCTAAAAATCCCGAAAAAACGGCAGAAGAAATCTATCAGATCGTTACCGGGAAAGTTCAGAAATAGTACAGAGTGTACAGCGCCCCGGATCTCCGATTGATCACAAAATACGCAAGGATTCTATTGTCATGAATAAAAAATCATCGTAAGACATCCAGATGAAACTCTTCAGCCAAGCGCTCTGGCGCAGCATTATTCACAAAGAACTTATTCGTCACTCTGGAATAGGGGCGTTCATAAAACAGGATATCCTCCTGTTTTTCTGACAAATAGTAGTTTTTATGAGCATTTTTGTATTCGTTATCCTCATATACTTCATCTTCCTCATTGCTGAAAACAAGACGCTCAAAAATATGCTCTGGTGTGTCCAACAGATCAATCGCCAGCACATCATTTATTTGATACTCCGAACAAAAAAATTTCTACCTGTCCTTCCCTATAACTAAAATCTTTGAATTTGATTTATTTCTGTTTTGTGGGTACAATAAAAATTACCATTCACCGTGAATTGTTACCAATGGAAATACTTTATGAAAAGAGGAAAACTTGATGGAATTTATCAGTATTTTTGACGTATTAGGGCCCAACATGGTAGGGCCTTCCAGTTCTCATACGGCAGGCGCCTGCTCCATCGCCCTTATGGCCAGGAAAATGCTGGGAGAGCCTGCCGCCCGGGCAGAATTTGTCCTGTATGGCTCTTTTGCCAGAACTTACAAGGGGCACGGCACGGATCGCGCGCTGCTGGCAGGCGTGATGGGATGTTCTACCGATGATGTCCGGATCCCCCGCGCTTATGAGCTGGCAAAGGAGCAAAATCTCACCTGGCGCTTTTCCTGCAATGAAACAGAGACCGAAGTTCATCCCAATACGGTAGACATTGATCTGACAGGCATTACCGGAAAGACTGTTTCCATGCGGGGCGAGTCCGTAGGAGGCGGAAAAATCCGGATCGCGCGGATCAATGAGATTGACGTTGATTTTTCCGGCGAGTGCAATACCCTGATCGTAGTCCACAAGGATCGGATCGGTATGGCGGCCCATATCACAAGCTGTTTAAGCCAGGCGGAAATCAACATTGCTTTTATGAGGCTGTTCCGTGAGTCAAAGGGGGACAAGGCATACAGTATTGTGGAATTTGACGGAAAGCTTCCGGAGCACACAAAGGAAAAAATCCTGCTGGAGCAGGATGTAGAGCATGTCATGCTGATTCAGATAAGGGAGGGATAAAATGATGGATTTTAAAAATGCGGCAGAGCTGCTTTCGATTTGCGAAACGAACCGGATTCCTGTGTCTGAGGCCATGAAAAACCGCGAACGCCTTTTGACGGAGGTTACAGACCAGGAACTTACCAGTCGGATGAACCGGGTACTTGAGATCATGAAGCAGGCAGTCAACGAGCCTCTTGAGAATCCCCGTCCTTCTATGGGCGGGCTGATCGGCGGTGAAGCCAGGCTGGTGAACCGCCGGCGGAAGGAGGGAAATTCCCTCTGCGGCAGCCTGGTGTCCGGGGCCATTGCCTACGCCATGGCAGTGCTGGAAGTGAACAGCTCCATGGGGCTGATCGTAGCCGCGCCCACCGCAGGCTCCTCAGGTGTGGTGCCCGGCGTCCTGCTGTCATTAAAGGATGCGCACGGTTTCTCTGACGAAGAGCTCCTTCCCCCGCTGTACAATGCCAGCGCCATCGGCTATCTGGCCATGAGAAATGCTACCGTCGCCGGAGCGGTAGGAGGCTGCCAGGCCGAGGTGGGCGTGGCCTCTGCCATGGCTGCTTCCGCAGCGGTAGAACTCATGGGCGGCAGCCCACGGCAGTGTCTGGAAAGCGCATCCACCGCGCTGATGAATCTCCTGGGGCTGGTCTGTGATCCGGTAGGCGGCCTGGTGGAATACCCCTGCCAGAACCGGAATGCCATCGGCGCAGCCAATGCGCTGACCGCGGCAGAACTGGCATTGAGCGGAGTCAGACAGTTGATTCCTTTTGACGAAATGCTGGGCGCCATGTACAGCGCCGGCAGACGGCTTCCCCCGGAATACCGTGAAACCGCCCTGGGAGGCTGTGCGGCGGCTCCTTCTGCCTGTGCGGCAGCTGGGAAATGCCATTTGCATAGTTGAAATAGCTTTTATTTCCTTGATGCAGCGAACCAAGCAGCCATGCTTGCATGGATATTTGGCGACTGCCGCGAGGGTCAGAGGCCCCGCAGCTTGCCGCGGGGTCTTTGACTGATCGAGCGGACATGCCTCCTATGGAGGATGTCCCTCAAAGAATCCGCCTATTAGATTTCTTATGGCAGGAGGCCGGATTCCGCTCTCAGCACTGTACTGGCCTGTGACCGTGCAGCAGGTAGCCGCACTTACTGTTCACGGTGCCTTGCGCCATGCTGCAAGGCATCCGGCCGGAAAATAGCGGTTGCATACATCCAGCCCGTCTACACTCCGTTCCGATCCGTCCTAAACAAGCGTCGCTGGCGCTTAGGACCGCCGTCAGGCGACTTTTCAATGGGCTGGATGCCGTTGCTGTGAACGCCCGGTCAGGGTGTAAACAGTAACGGTGTACGCCGCGTGTTCAGCAATAATCTATTTTTATCTTGTGTTTCTCCGGACAAGTATGCTAGAATAGGAGAAAGCATATTTTCTAAAAGTTCCATTATTTCGGAATCTCGGATTCCGTTATATCTCAGACATATCAATACAAGGGATTTCATCCCCTGTCCTTTCAGAAAA